>Ga0181464_1001163_pt1 | contig 12947 bp, 23 predicted proteins | sample InSIn2gowninarea_FD_119074 | JGI IMG/M metagenome (GOLD analysis project Ga0181464, IMG submission 119074) | Clean room microbial communities from NASA Spacecraft Assembly Facility at Jet Propulsion Laboratory, Pasadena, California, USA -... ...
TTTCGGACTTAAAATGCATCATAGGCAATTTGGGAGTGATGAAAATAACATTGAAACTGGACATAAAGCCTGTTAAGCAGAGGCCATATCACCTTGAACCCAAATATAAGGAAAAGGTCTGCTTAGAGTTCTAAGACTATGCTATTATCGTGTAATCATTAGGATGGATCCCCAGTGTATGGCTTCAATCGGCTTCCATTTACTTTTCCCAGAAATGGATCTCCATTCAACTTCACGAGCTAAACTGCTCCACTATCTGTAATCTTTTTGATAACATATGGCTCGAGCCAGTGCATCTAAAATTTTCCTAGAAACTTATCAAAATTACTATCATAAAATAAAACTAAATCATTTGCTTTGAAGGTGCACAATTTGATGTGCCGATCGTGCCAAGAGTTTTCACGTCCCTTCTAAACCTAATAATAGAATCTAGCCAAAAACCTATCTTCCTCGAGCTCTGTTAGCTGTGCGAGCCTTTCTTCTAAGGCTTCATGGTCCACCATTCCAGTGAAAGCCACTATGTGTAGACTAGGCACATTGTATTCCATAGGCATTACAACTTCTACACCATACACCAACCGAAAAGGTGTATGACCAGTAAGCTTTTTACAAGTAGTTATGTAGGCCCATAACATTGCTGGTATGCACACATCCCAATAATTCTGCTGCACATTGCAAACCTTTGTCAACACATTCTCCAATATCTTATTAAAATCCTCAACCATTCCATTGGCCTGAGAATGGTATGACGTACTCTTTTGATGGTAAACCTGAAACTCTTCTGTCAGTGCACTGATTGTTTTATTGAGAAAATGTGTACCGCAATTTCTCATCAATACCTTCAGGAAACCAAACTTGGTCAACACATATTCGAATATAAATTTCACTGTTGTTGCCCCTGTATAGTCTTTCACAGGTTGTGCCTCTACCCATCTGGTCAAATATTCAGTCGCGGTGATGATATATTGTGCGTCGGTCTTCTTGCCTAGAGGCTGAATCGGTCCCACAAAATCAATTGTCCATTTCTCAAATGGCTGCAATGATACCTATGGATTTAAAGGCATCTCATCCCTTAGTGATGGCATTCCCATCCTCTGACATGCATCGCATGCCTTGCAATATGCTTTAGAACCCTTATGCAGTGTCAGCCACCACAACCCAGTGCGCAAAATCTTCTACATTGTTACTTTTCTTGCATAATTTCCTCCCACAACTCCTCCATGAGCTTCAATGAGGATACTGTTTCTTTCAAAGTTAGGCACATAGCGTCAAAGTATTTCATCCGATCCCATCTTATATAAATGGCTTACAATAACTAAAACTTTTGTCATGCGCACCACCAATTCTTTCTTCTGTTGACTGGTGTATCCCTGTAGAGCAATCCCTGTGGTCAAAAAGTGGATAATGTCTAGAAAGTGAGTATCCACTACGTGCACTGTGAAGAGTTGCGCATGAACCAAACCTTCCTCCAAATTGGTAGGCTCCTCTCCTGTTTCAATGAGTGACAGATAGTTTGGCCTTGCATTAAGCCTTCCTGGCTTCAAAATCACCTCAAAATCACACTCCTAAAACAACAACAGTCATCTACATATTCCCCCCCCCCCCCAACACAGGCTTATTGACTAAATATTTCAATGCAGAATGGTCTGTGTACATCTTAAAATGTCTTTCTAGCAGGTAATGTTTGAGCATCTGGAGCGTGCATACCATAGCCAAGCCTTCGCGCTCTATTGTCGAATAATTCTTTTCATCCTTAAACAACTTCCTACTCGCAAATGCTATAGGGTGATCCAGTTCTCCCTCGCTAGCCTGTGTCAGCACTACTCCTGGTGTAATACATGAGGCATCTACATGCACATGAAACTCCTTCTTCCAATCCGGGAAGACTAGGATCGACGCGATGACCGTTTTCTCCTTCAGTACATCCAAGTTGTGGTGACATTCTTCGTCCCAACAGAATGTAGTGCCCTTCTTTAGTAGCTTTTCCATAGGTGCAGTAATCTGAGCATATCTTATGATGAACTTCCGATAATATCCAGTATGGCCCAACATAGCGCGTAGGTGTTTAACACTCCTTGGGGATTCCAAATTGATTATTACCATGATCTTAGCAGGGTCCACCATAAGTCCTTTCCTGCATACCACATTACCCAGCAAGATCCCAAAAGGGACGCAGAACAAGAATTTCTTTAGGTTTAGCGCAATCTGATACCTTCAACATGTATCCAACATTAAGCGCAAACTGTCTACATGGCGCTTAACTAGCTCAAACACTATCCAGTCATCGAAATAGACTTCCAAGAACTTGTGAATGAATTATTTGAACATCGTGATGACCATGCATGAGAATATCATCAGCGCATTCTTAATTCCAAAAGGCATCACTGTATACTGGAAACATCCCCACTCTGTTGCGAAGGTGGTCTTACTCCTATCTTTTGGCACGATATTTATTTGATCATATCCAGAGAACCCATTAGTGAATGAATAGGCCTTGTGCCCACCAACATTATCCAGTACCTCACCTGTGAACGGAGTTGGAAAAGGATCATGAACGCAAGCATCGTTGAGCTTCCTGAGATCTACGCAAATCCTGATTTCATCCTTCTGCTTCTTTTCCTGGATGACCATTGGACTCACCCAATCAGTGTCCTCCATTGGTTCAATAATACCCACTACATGCATCTTGTCCAACTCCAAGCAGACCTTTTCCTTATATTTGGGTTCAAGGTGATATGGCCTCTGCTTAACAGGCTTTATGTCCAGTTTCAATGTTATTTTCATCACTCCCAAATTGCCTATGATGCATTTTAAGTCCGAAAATTTTGTGGGAAATAAATCTTGATATTCACGGAGAAACTCGGTGACTTTATCGACTATAGCATCATCCCAGTAATCCCCAATCTTCATAAACTTTAATTCTGCTTCTATACCAATGTTTATCTGATTTGTTTTCAGTGGCATGGTGATGTAGGGGTTCTCTATCTGCAGTCCCTCTACTTCGCGGTGGCCTTCTACTTCAGGGATGTTAATATTCCTTGGATCCTCATCCTCTCCTTTAGCAGTCATATTATAGCATTCCAGTGCATGGCGCAGTTGGGTGCTCCAATCTGGTTGAATTAATTCCAAGGGATCCTGTGGAATTCTAAAGATTGCTGCCTTAACCTCCTGCAGCGCTTCATCAATACTTTCAAATCCGTCTTCAAAGTTGAAAGTCCTCATGAACCCCTCTCTTAAGATATCCCATTCTGTGGTGCCATGGTAGAGCTTTGTTTCAAAATACTAGTTCATAGGGGTGATGTCCAAAGTGTGACAGAAAATATGCACCAACTCTAACTGCAGCTCTGTTCCATAAACCTTAGTCGACTTTTCCAAATGATCACACAGACCATTTCTCCCATCGTACTTCTCAGTCAATCATACCTTGGGGTGACCAAATCACATCCTCATCATCCTCCTATAGTCGCGCCATTCTTCAAAGCTATCTTTATGCATACCCCACCATTGGGCAAGCGTAGCACGCAGCGCAAAATATAGCTCTTGGAAACAATGCTTCTCGGGAACTTCCCTTTCAAATGCATCTAGAAATTTATCTACATCAATTAGACCATCATAATAAGGCAAACTTCTTAACTCAGATGATACACATCATAGCAATTCAGTCATCATATTATAGCATAGCATAGATACTTCGTGCAACCTATTCTGCTAGTGCTCCAATTCTTCGTTTGAATCTGATGTACAGGAACTATCACAGTCCCATGAAATTCATCCATCGATGGTCATATTAACCCAATCTTGGTCTCACGCTATTATCTTATAGATTTGGTCCAAATCACTGTCACTTTCCTCATAGTCGTGGACCGGTTCAGTATATTGTTGTCCTTTTCCAGGGTCCAACGGTACTACCACACGAAGCATTTTCCTTTCAAATGACATTGTTTGCTTCTTCAAATTGATGACCCAATTCATGTCAATAGCCCAATAAATTCCAAGGAGTGCGGGATATGTATTGCTTTCATCAACAATCTCTATTACTTCAAAGTTATCCAACGCGTTTGCACCTTCTATATGTACGATTACCCCAGGCAATCTCCCCATAGGGATAATCTTCTGTTAATTTTCCATTCTTAATTGAATTGGAGACCATCGCAACACAGGCCTCCCCATTTTTTCCCAAGTCTGTTTAGGCAAAACATTCGCATCCAACCCGAGATCCAATATAACTTGATCCATTTCGTATTCTCCTATTTTCAAGGTGACCCTCATCTCGCGTCCTATTCTCGTGTTATGTTTGCCCGTATTTTTGATCATTCGGTGCCCATCATAAGCATTACCCCTACTAGCACATTTATTTATCAACTCTTGTAATCCTTTCACAACCTTGTTGTCGCACAGTAATTTCATGCAAGTCTCCAAGATATGGAGGGGTCCACTTCTTCGCATAGCCTATCCTGACTTTCTGAGGTAGAGGCTTTAGCGAAGTTTTTCTTTTCTTCCATGAACATTTCCTTTGCATGCTCTAGATCAAACCCAACTTCTTTTTCTGGAGTCTTGTGGACCCATCCACCTTCTTCAGGTTGTTTCCCCTTATCATCACTAGTCATCATACCACTTCGCAGCACGATATTGACATTGGGATCCTCTTCACGAGGCTTTTCCCTCATCATCTGTAGGTTCTAGGTAGGCTACTAAGGCTACACTTTCTTCTCCTACATTTTAGCTATCAACATAGGGCATTCTTCTATCGCGTGGTCAAACTGAGTACAATACCGGCATTCCCACGCATAGTGTCTTGGCACTCCGCAATTATAGCAAATAACTTTCCCTCAACCTCTACTAGTTCCTCCTCCCCCTCAGCCTCGTCTGCGTCCCTAATATCCTATGCGTGCTCCCCCGGTGCCTTGATCCAAAGGCTAAGTTTTTGTTTGCATTCGATATGCGAGTGTTATTTCCATCATCAATTCATAGCTACGGTAGTTACATTCATCATGGCCCACTGATTTATAGAAATTGCAGAATAGTTGTTGCGGTGTCTGCACAAATTTTGCAGCAAGTGGCAATTGTTTGTTACATTTTTTCCTGCTACGTGACAAATAGTGCACCACAACGTGGGCCCTGTACTTGGTCCAGCTTGAGCTTCTTGCCTCAAGGGCATTGGCTCTCCTCCTACCATATAATTTGTGAAAATAGGGTAGTGATCCTTATCATGCCCCTAGATTTTACACTTGAGACACCAAACTTCTTCATGCACTTCCAGTCAAGCTGCTTTTTCCTTCTTCAAGCTCTGAATCTCCAAGTACAGGTTCTGCAACTCTGCATGAATTTTTTGAACTCCCAAAGTCACGTCCTAGATAGGTGTCTCATGTAATCTCATTGCAAAGTCCAACGCTTCCCCCTGCATTCCTATCTTTTGTTGCAACAAAGAAATCCTTAAGTGAGGCAGGAGCATGAATATAGACCAATCACAGTGCTGACTATCTGTGAGATTCATATTGGCTTCGCGGATTCCACACTTTCGTCTTTGATTCAGCACCCAAGGTGTCTTGCTGATTCTCATTGTAGTTTTCTTGAATCCCACTGCTGATTGTGTTTCAGACTTAGGCCTACTAAATTCCTTAATCAAAGCAGTCTGAGTGTCTACTAATGATGCCAATGGATTATCAGTGTAGTACTTAATCTACAATGTCAACACGCGATCTTGTAGAGCAGTAACCAATTGCTATTTCTTCATATGATCATCTGTAATATACTGTGTTGTCCACACAGCCTTTGCAACGAACCAAAACTAGCCTGAGTCTTCATTTCCCAAGCCCTTGAAATGGGAAACTTCATCGTATTCAACATGTTGAACGGTGGTGAAGGTGGTGGCGGTGTGGGTGAAGGAGTATGCTGTGGAGGTGAAGGTGGAGATGGTGTGGGTGGATAAGGTATTCACAGAAAACCTTGTCTTATCAACTGTACAGTGCTTTGTGGTGAGGATTGTTTCCTCATCGTCAATCAAAGGAGGTTCTATCAACAGGCTATATTCAGGACCTGTTCTCTCCGGATTTCTAAAGAATCATCCACTTCGCGTAGATCCAAAAATCGAGGCAGTGGCATAACCCACTTTTCACACAAGAGCATTTTAATCCAAGTATTCAAATATCTCAAATACTTACCTCACGATCCTTTGAAAAAGCATCGCTCTACTTCATTGTAACTGACTGAGGTATCGACCATGAATTTTGTCACGAATCCTCCTACGATTCGGTCAATCCAGTGATCAACAGCACGTTCGATCTTATCTTCATCAGCTTCCAACCTCTGCACTAGCCTCGTGGCCCACACTATTGGCTCATCAAGCCTCCACCTTCCTCAGTCATTTGCCAATTTAGCGATCCACTCATATAGTTCGATCGAGAAGGTGCAAAAGAAGATCTCGTGTATTTTTGTGTATAAATATCCGTCCAACCACTATTCTTTCGTCGGGCATGGATTTTTGTTTTCTTGCACTACAAATTCGTGGATCTTTCTATCCAACCACTCCTCAATTTCTTTCTTGGTTGGATTCTAGTGATGCGACATCACACATCTCTTTATGCAGTTCCCAGTCCCGGCAATAGAACCATTTGTTGGCTTAGTGGGTCCTAACCCAGGTTCATAGTTAGTTATGCCAAACAAATCCCTATAGTACTGGACCTTTCGGCATCAATCCGTGGAGCGCAGACTGAAGTCTCACCCAAAGCAGTATGGGGGGATGTTGGAATCAATTTTCCACACCCAAAGATGAGTGTGATGTCATTTTATGCCGTAAATTGGCCTTCGCGCAAGTCAATAAGCCTTTAAGCTTATCGAATTAACTTATTTAATTAGCCTCTAGACCTCTGCGAAGGTCTACGACTGCCTTTCACGGACCCTAAATCGGCAAATCCACTACTTACGCGCATCAAGGATTACTTATAGCCCAGTAATTACCCAAATCACCTTAAGTGTTCGATAACTTCAACATACAACAAGATAATCTTCACGTAAACAGTTAACAATAATGTGTTCATATAACAGTATAAGTCATGTAAAGGCACGCATCAATACATCAGTATTTCATAAGCCCATTATAACATAAGGTATAAACAAAAGTAAAGAGATAAACACAAGTATTTCTGCAATAATCTTCTTTATTAATACTCAGTTCTGCTTACAGACTCAAGACTTCCTTGCGCAATTAGGTGCAAACTCTACTCTAGGAATTTGCGCACACAGCTGTAGAGCCTTTCTTCCTACTTTTCTCTGCTAACTCTTTAGACCTCTCTCATAGACCAAACTTCATTACTTGCCTTATACATCCTAAGACACAACTATTTATACAATCCCATGGTCCGCGGACCATGGGTAGATCTTCAAAAGCCAACTCAACTTACATAAAAGAAGGGTAAAACCCTTTATGACTCTTTAATTATCTACGTGCTTCGCGACCACAACTTGCAGATACTTTACATATTTATACAGCAAAACTTTGGATTTTGCCCCAAAATTGACCCTAAGGGACCCCATCCCAACATGATGCGACTAAAATGTTGCACCCATAACATGTTTAGCAACACTGCGCACTCAACTTCGACTACCCACTTCATTGGTTCAAGTCGTGTAACATCTGACTCCTCGTAGTATACCTTCTTCAGGTATTTCCTCAGTTCCAGCTGCGGGAACTTCACGTAATCCCCTAGGTCCCATTCCTCCATATTTAAATATAATATTCAAAAGGAATGTTCTCTAGCAACAATGGTGTGGAGACCATGAATTTCACCGAATTTGGGTCTTTAGTAAGCTTGGCGGTGGATTTCCTCAGTGGTATATAAGGCAGTAGCCAAGTAATTAGCATGACTTCATTTGCATCAATTTCTTCAATACCTGTGGTGAGTTCTTCTTCATCTAAGTCCAATGGTTTCATCAGCTACTTGGTTCTATCCATCATCCCTTTTTGTCTGACCCCTGTTGGATTTTTGTGTGGCGATTCCGCCACTGGTGCTTGCTAAGGCTTCTTCTGGTTCTTTTTTACCATGGAGGCAGAGGGTTTAGGTCTCAATGACCTAGTCACTGTAGTAGTAAATTGTAGGCACGGGTTGGGATGGATCAAGTCAAGTTGCAGTCATTCTCTCCATGAATATTTCACGCTACCAATCAGTTTAATTTCCAAATCCCTACTGTGAAATCTTCTCTCAAAGTATTTTCCAATCCTCTGCAGAAATACAACAATTCTTTTGGCGCAAACTAAAGCGTTAAATCGCAAGGCAATTTCTTAGGAAGCAAAGTGTTCTAATGTGGAGTGGTATGTTGTATTTTTAGCCCAGTTTGAATTCAAATCCATTTATTCCCTCCAAATCCCTGTCATTAATGCACTTTTTGCAGCAGATTTTTAAAGATATGCTCCTTAAATTATCTCCCCCCGCTCCCTTCAACGAAAAAATCATCATCCAATCATCTGCAATTCTTCCAATGGTCACTTTTTGGCTAATCTATGTGAGACCCAACATTCTAGCATAGCTTCTTCGTCACAGATCTCCTCTACACCTTCCCTCGATTCATCGTGCAGCCCATTCACTTTGCCAAACTATCCTTCTAGTAGTATAGTTTATAGTCCCACACTCCCTTGCATTTGCCTAGAGTACTAAGACTATCCTACATTCATATAGTCATTGCGTAGGGGCAGGATCACCCCTGTACAACTTTAACCGGCTCCCATTGACCTATCTTGGAAACAATTCCCCGTTCAGCTTCGCGAGCTGAACTGCACCTCCATCCATATTCTCTTTGACGATGTGTGGCCCCAGCCAATGCATCTGTAACATTCCTGGAAATTTAGTGAAATTACTATCATAAAAAATACTAAATCTCCACTTTTGAAGATCCGATGCTTAATGTGGTGATCATGCCATGCCTTTTCGTGATCCTTCTGCACTTGCTGATGAAAACCAGCCAAGAAGCATTCTTCTTCTAGCTCAACTATCTGTGCGAGGCGTTATTCCATGTTATCCCAATCGGCCATCTTTGTAACTAAAACAATCCACAAACTTGGCACGATGTTCTCCATTGGCATTATGGCTTCTTGACCATAAACTATTCTGAACGGTGTTTGTCTAATCAACTTTTTACAGGTAGTTCTATATGCCCATATAACCACTAGTATGTGCACATCCCAATCATTCTGTTTTTCATTACAAAACTTTGTCAAGGCATTCTCCAGTATTTTATTAAAGGCTTCCATTGTTCCATTTGCTTCAGGATGATACAACGTGCTTTTCTGATGATACATCTGGAATTCCTCAACCAAGGCAGCAATTGTTTCGTTCAAAAAGTGTGAACCCCTATCACTCATCAAAATTTTAGGGTAGCCAAACCAAGACAATATATATTCAAAAATGAACTTTGCAGTTGTATCCATGCTACAATCCTTCATGGGTTATGCCTCAGCCCACCTGGTCAAGTATTTGGTCGTTGTAATGATGTATATTACTCCTGTCTTCTTTCCTAGTGGTTGAAATGGTCCCACGAAGTCTATTGCCCACTTATCGAATGCTTGTAACGAAACTTGTGGGTTCAGAGGCAATTCATCTCTTCATGACAGCCTTCCTATTTTTTGACATACATCACATGCCCTGCAACAATACTTGGAATCCTTATGCAAAGTGGGCCACCATAACCCACCTCGTGAGATCTTCTACACAGCTTCTCTTCCTGCATAATGTCCTCCTGCAACTGCTCCATCTGCTTTAGTGAGGATGCTTTGTAGTTCATAATCTGGTACATACCTATGTATTACTTCATCCGATCCCATTTAATATAAGTGCCCAGCAATAACAGAAAAATATACAGCCCTGACCACCAATTATTTCTTTTGTTGTGTCGTATACCCTTTAGGAGATGTACCCATAGACAAGAACTAGATTATGTCTGCAAAGTGTTCATCTGTGACACGTACAGCAAATAGTTGCGCGTTAGGCAATCCTTCATCTAGATTTGTAGGCTCGTCACCATTCTTAATCCGCGAGAAGTGATCTAGTCCAACATTTAATCCCCTTGACTTCACAACTAATTCAAAGTCGTATTCTTGAAAGAGAAACAACCATCTACAAATTCCCTAGGCACAGGCTTGTTGACCAGGTACTTCAAAGCGGAATGGTCTGTGTACATTTTGAAGTGCGTAACCAACAAATAGCACCTAAACGTTTGGAGAACATACACCATTTCCAATCGTTTACGCTCCGTAGTTGAATAATTATTTTCTTCCTTCAACAACTTCCTTCTCGCAAACAATATTAGATGGTTGAGATCACCTGTGCCTGGTTGGGTTAGCACAACTCCTAACAATATGTAGGATGCATCTACATCTACGTGGAATTCCTTCTTCTAGTTGGGAAACACTAGAATAGGCACTATGACCATTTTTTCTTTGAATCAATACATCCAAACTCTTATGGCAATCATCATCCTAGCAAAACATTGCATCCTTCTTCAGTGATGTTTCCATGGGTGTAGTGATCTACGCATATTCTTTGATGAAATTCCTATAATATCTTGTATGGCCCAACGTCACACCAAATGTTTGACATTCCTTAGAGGCCCCAAATTGATAATTACTGCAATTTTGGCAAGGTCTACCATCAATCCCTGCTTACATACAACATGGCCCAAGAGTATCCCATATGGTACACAGAATATGCATTTATTCAAATCAAGGGATATATGATACTTTTGAAAAGTATCTAGCGTGAGGCAAAGACTAAAAACATGATTCTTTACTAACCCAAATATTGTCCAGTCATCAAAGTAAACCTCCAAAATCATATGAATAAATTCTTTGAAATCTACAACTACCACCTTAGAAAAGATTGTAGGGGCATTATTAAGTCCAAAGGGCATAACTTTATACTGAAAACAACTCCATTCTATAGTGAAGGTGGTCTTACTCTGATCCTCTGGCACAATCTTGATCTGATGATACCCTGAGAACCCATTGGTAAACAAATAGGTTTCTTGGCCTCCAACATTCTCTAATACTTCATCTATGAATGGCATAGGAAATGGATCATGGACACAAGCATCATTCAACTTTCTTAAAACTATGTAGATTCAAATTTTTCCCTTTGTCTTCTTTTCCTGAACCACCATAGGACTAGCCTAGTCAAATTCCTTGAGAGGCTCAATAATCACAGCTGCAAGCATCTTATCCAATTCTTCATGCACTTTTTCCTTGTACATAGGATTCAACCAGTATGGGCGTTGCTTCACTTGCTTTGCATTTGGCTTCAGAGTGATCCTCATGACACCCAAATCACCTACTATTCCCTTCATATCAGAGAAAGTTTTGGGAAACAAGTCCTGATACTCCTTTAATAACTTCGTAACTTTGTCTATTATGTCCTCATCTTAGTAATCACCTATACTTGAGAACTTTGGCTGCGCTTCTGACCCAATATTCACCTGCTTATTTTTCAAGGGCTTTGAGATGTCAAAGACTTCTGTCTTAGGCCCCACAACTTCACATTGTCCTTCTGACTCAGGAATACTGATATTCCCAGGATCTTCCTCACCTTCTTTTATGGTCACAATGTAGCATTCCAGAGCATGGCACAACTGCGTACTCCAGTCTGGTTGTACCCACATGATAGGTTCTTCAGGAATTCTAAATATTGCAACTTTGATCTCCAGTAATGCTTCGTCAATACACTCAAATCCATCTTCAAAATTCAAATTTAAGAGAATACTTTCCTTTAGAACATCCCACTATGTGGTTCAGTTTTGCAGCTCTATCTCTAAATACCAGTTCAATGGGATAGTGTCCAATGTGTGGCAAAATATGTGAACCCATTCTCGCTATGGTTATTCTCCCCATGCTTTCATCCATCGAGCCATATGCTTGCGTGAATCATCATTTCCTGTATACTTCTCTACAATTCGGGTATTGGCATACCAAAGCCACAACTTCATCATCTGTCCATATTCCTTCCAGTCTGCAAATTTTTTCTTATGTTTGTCCCACCATCTAGCAGGTGTGGCTCTCAGCATAATGTCTAATGCCTGGAAACAATGTTCCTCTAATACATCCCTTTCAAACTTATCCAAAAATAAATACATCTTCTAAACCATCATAATACGGTAAGTTGTGTACCTCTGTGGATATACATTAGAGTGACTTGATAATCCTGTTGCAACGCAGTGATGATACCTCATGCAATCTATTCTATCAGTGATCAAGCTCCTCATATGAATCTCAATTGCAGGAGTTTTCCTTCTCCCAAGTAATCCACCCATCCATCATAGGGTTGATCCAATCCTCATCCCACGCAGTAAGCTTATAGATTTACTCAATATCGTCCTCCTCATAATAATCTCAGAGTAGTTTCGAATACTGCACACCCTCAGTCGGATACAATGGACCAATAACCCTTAGTTCCTTCTTCTCAAATGTCATGTTGCGCTTCTTTAGGTTGATGACTACATTCATATCAAATGCCCAATCAATGCCAACAAACGTTGGGTATAGATTATTGTCATCCACTATTTTGAATACTTCAAAATTGGCTTTGGCGCGCGCCCCTTCAATGTCCACAGTTACTCCATGTAGGCACCCCATAGGAATAATATTTGTTGATTTTCCATTAGTAGCTTGATCGGGGACCACTGAAGTGCTAGTTTTCCCATTCTTTCCCAGGTTTGTTTTAGAAAAACATGTGCATCAGATCCCAAATCAAGGATAACCTAGTCCATTTTAAATTCTCCAATATGGGCAGTCAATCTCATCTCCCGACCAGTCCTTTTCTTGCCTTTGTCCACCTTATGCACTACACATTGTTCTGTCAATGGCTTACCCTTTCCAGTGTAGTTATCTATCAGCTCTTGCAACCCCTCTAGTGCTTTTTGGTATCTTAGGATCTTTATGCAGGTCTATAAGAAAGATGTTAATAATG
>Ga0181464_1001165_pt1 | contig 12937 bp, 13 predicted proteins | sample InSIn2gowninarea_FD_119074 | JGI IMG/M metagenome (GOLD analysis project Ga0181464, IMG submission 119074) | Clean room microbial communities from NASA Spacecraft Assembly Facility at Jet Propulsion Laboratory, Pasadena, California, USA -... ...
GCAGTACTACATACTCTTGAGAGACTACTTGCTCTTTCTCTGCGTCATGTAAGGGTTTGTCAGAAACCCTAGTCTGCCATTTTCCTCTCCTCATGAGCTCATGTATACATAATGCTTGACCTTATTTGGACAGTCTATATTGACTTTACCTCTTTACCACTATTAAAATTGTGCATGAGATAATCATTATGGAAAAGATATAATTAATTTAACATATGAATGGATTAGTCTTAAAGTGTTACTTTTTAGAGTTTTTAGTGGATTTTTCGCTGAAATCCAATGAAAAATTTTGTGGTCAAATCTCGGTTTATGTTTTTTAAAATTGTTTTCCCAAAAAAGTCAAGGTGCTTTGACTGTGAATAATTCACCTACCAAACTTGTGATTTTAATGAATCTGTGCTTGATTCTATGTTGGCATTATGGCTAATGTGTTGTCCTTAATGGAAACCTACTTTATATAATATGTCAACATTGTGTTAACGTGATGGCTATGCAGATTGATACAGATGTTATCAATGATATGGATAGAGAAATGATACTTTAGAGATATATGGATGATAAAGGTAAATGTTTAGAAACTATATATAGGTCCTATGAACCGAGGTTGCACACATACACATGCCTTGTTAATTAAAGTCACATACATAATGTGTACCATGGTATTTTCGATACAAGGGATAATTACCATGGTATTGACCCATAGTATTTTTGCGACAACAATTATTTGATCCTGTCAAAGAATACTAATGACATTCCCATGTGTCTTTCTTGATTATAGAGTTGTATTCCTTATTCATTGCATCTCTCCATTCTTTAAATTCTTTAGCTTCTTCATAAATTGAAGGTTCTACAACATTCATTACATGAGACATTAATGCATAATATTTATACCTTATAGATGGATGAATTTGACGTGATGACCTCCTTAGAGTTTTATTGCTTTCATCATTCTTCCTGCTTTTTGGAGTTTCTTGTTCTCTTCTTGGAGTGTCATGATTGTTCGATGATTCATGCTCTTGAACTATTCTTGTACTTATTGTTGTAGCTATTCCTGTTCCTATTCCTGTTCAAAACATGCTTCTATTTTGACATAATCATCAATATCATGCCATACAACTATGTTATTCATTTTATCACCTTCATGTACATTTTCATGAAACATCGCATGCCTACTTGCAAGCAATTTATGTGAAGTAGGATCAAATAACTTGTATGCCTTTTGATCATCATAATAACCAATGAATGTGCACATAATTGATTTTTGCATCAAGTTTCCTTCTTTCATCTTTTGGAATATGTGCAAATGCTTTGCATCCAAAAAATCTTAAATGATTTACTTTTGGTTTATATCCATAAAATGCTTCAAAAGGTGTTTTTAGATCTAAAATTTTGGTTGGACTCCTATTTTTCAAATAAACAATAGTATTAATGGCTTCAACCCAAAAACCATTAGAGATATTTTTTTATTGAGGCATGCTTAGTGCACATTCCACTAGTGTTATATTTTTACTCTCAATGACTCCATTTTGCTGAGGTGTATGAGGCACTATAAATTGTTGTAGAATCCCATGACTTTTTCAATATTGATTAAAATCACTTGATTTGTATTCTCCCCCATGATCAGATCTAAGATTTTTGATGTATTTCCTAGTTTGTTTTTCCACCATGTTTTTGAATTCCTTAAAGTATTCAAAAACATCACTTTTCTTTCTTATGAAATAGACCCAATTGTATCTAGATATATCATCAACAAAAATAAGACAATGAAATTCTCCTCCAAGAGATCTAGTTTGCATAGGTCCACATACATCAATATGAATTAATTCAAGTACTTATCTTTGCCTTTTTTCTTCATCTATAGGAAATTCCTCTATATGTTGCTTGCCAAGTGCACATGCTTCACATTCAACATGATTATTCTTCATAACAGGAAGAGCTTCATCCATTGTTTTTATTTGAAGTAACATTAAATCATTGTGATTTAAATGCCCATACACTTGATTTCATAACTATTATGTTGACATTGTTGTAGATGCCAATGCTTGATGCCCTTTCCTGGTCACATTTAGATTATACAACCCTCCAACTATGGTACATGTGGTAATAACCTTGTAACGATCATGGATATCTTTAACAACACACTATGATTTGACAAATTCCACCTTCAGGCTTTGATCAACAATAGTAGAAACATAAATTAAATTCTTTTATATGAGGAATATACATCACATCATGGATCTGTTTCTTTTTTCCATTAGGTAATATAACACCTATTAGTCCATATCCTTGAACTTGAAGGGATCTAATATCTCCTAGATAAACACATGTTCCATCAGTGTTCTCATGGTATTGATCAAACCAATCCCTATTACAGGACATATGGAGTAATGTACCAGAATCAATGAAACAAGCATTCACATCATCAGTCTCAGCAGACAATCTAGCATTAGAAATAAACAATTTGAGATTTTTAAATCTATCATTGATTGAGGGGTCTTTGTCCACAAAATTACCATTGTTACTTCTATTTCTTTGTTTAGACTCATTATATTTTATTTTATAGCAATATTTAGGATGATGCCCAGGTTTGTCACATAATAACAATCACCATTTCTCTTATCATGAATTGGAAATTTAGATTGTGCCATACCTTTATGGTGTGCTTGAAACTTTCCTCTTTTTCTTTTGTCCCATGGCCTACCTTTGTATGGCTTCTTATCCTTGCCTACCAATGCCAAATCTGAATTTTTTGAGCCCAAACTGAAGTTTTGATCCTCTCTTCCTGTTGTAGAAGAATACCTATTAGTTCATCAAAAATAGGAGGCTTCTCTCTAGTTGAAAGACTTGAAACAAAAACTTGACATTCTTTCACTAAGACATTTAATGTCATGGTTACCAAGTCAGTATTGGACACCTTTTCACCAATGTCTCCTAACTTATCACTTAGCTCTTTGACACAGGAAATGAAATTTCTTATACTTTCATTGGCCTCCATTTTAATTGACAAAAGCTTGGTCTTCAAGAAAAAAATCTGGTTAGTATTAGATGTTTCATACAAGCTTTTAAGAACATCCCATGTTTCTTTGGATGTTTTACAATCCCTAATATGAGGAATGATGTTGTCCTTAAGTGACGTTCGTAGCAACACCTTTCCTTTTGTTTTCCTTTTTTTCCAATCTGGAATGGGCCAAAAATTATTTCCCTCTAAAATTGTTATTACCTTGAATTTCCAATTTGCATAATTTCATCCTTCACACCTTGTGGGCTCTTTCAAATAAGTTTCAACCAGAAAATTCAACATAGTGACAAAAAAAGAAAAATTGTCCTCAATCAACAAAATACACCCAAATCCACCAGATCTACACCCAAATTCACCAGATCTACATCCAAATTCATAAGATTCAAAACCAAATGCACAGGATCTAAAAAAAGACTTAATCTTGCTTCCAATAAAAAATCAAAGCCAAAATTACTTCTTATTTATCCTTTTTTTACAAACCCTATTCCCAAAACATTGATTTCCTTTTTTAATCAAATACACTCAATTTTTAACTTTCACCCAAAAGAAGATATTTAACTTCTTATATGCGGTAAATTCTTTTTCACCATAAAAAGAAATTAATCCCTTATTTCTCCATTAAAAAACTTTCAAGTTTACAAACAAAATTTCGTTATGAAAACTTTATAAACAACATGACTTAAAAAATAGTGAATTGCTTCAAGGTGAAAAGTGAACACCTTGTGGACTCATTCAAATAAGTTCCAACCAGAAAATTTGAGATAATGACAAAAAAATGTCCCCAATCAACAAATTGCAACCAAATCCACTAGATGTACACCCAAATTCACCTGATCCAAAACTAAATGCACAGGATCTTAAAAAACAAGACTTAATCTTTCTTCCAATGGAAAAAAAAAGAAGCCAAAATTCCTTCTTATTATTTCTCCTTTTTTACCAAACCTTGCTTCCAAAACTTTAATTTCCTTCTTTAATCAAATACACCCAATTTTTAAATTTCACCCAAAGGAAAATATTTAACTCCTTATATTTGGTAAAAAAAATTCACCATAAAAAAAGTTTTAATCCCTTATTTCTCCATTAAAATACCTTCACATTTGCAAACAAAATTTCCTTATGAAAACTTTATACACAATGTGACTTAAAAAATAGTGAATTGGCTCAAGGTGAAAAGTGAATGCCTTGTGGACTCATTCAAATAAGTTTCAACTTGAAAATTTGACATAATGACAAAAGAAAATGTCCCCAACAAACAAAATGCACCAAAATCCACTAGATCTGCACCCAAATAATTCACTAGATCCACATCGAAATACACCTAGATTCACCAGATCCAAAACCAAATGCATGGATCTAAAAAACAAGACTTAATCTTGCTTCCAATAAAAAACAAAGCCAAAATTCCTTCTTATTTCTCATTTTTTACAAAACCATGTTTCCAAAACTTTAATTTCCTTCTTTAATCAAATACACTCAATTTTAAGCTTTCGCCCAAAAGAAAATATTTAACTCCTTATATCTAGTAAAAAAAAATTCACCATAAAAATATTTTAAATAACTTATTTCTCCATTAGAAAACATTTATGTTCACGAACAAAATTTCCTTATGAAAACTTTATACACAACTTGACTTAAAAAATAGTAAATTGGTTCAATGTGAAAAGTGAACTCTTCAGCTGCGACAAACACTAGTTTTTCACAAAACAACAATTACTTATGGCATGATTCACTTTATTATTCCACTTTATTATTCCACGTTTCATTTGCTCAATTTTGGTTGACCGACGAGTTCCCAAGTGTTTCTACAGTCACCAATGTGTCTACAGTCACCTCCCTGGAATTGAACCATTATAGGGAACCTATGACAAGGCTTAAGAATAACTCCCACCTACATATTCAAATTGCACACAACCATTGCAAATAGCCAACCAAAACCCAAGCTTGATTGTACACAAAGCTACAAACAACCAACATCGATTTTTCTCAACCAAAACATAACAACATGGGAGCAACACCATAACATGTCACAGCCCTCACAGATCTGATTTCTCTCATACGATTTCTCTGAGATCTACTCTTCCATTGAGGGAAACTCGAGACATCTCATGAGGAAGTTATAATGTACATTTTTCTATTACATTTGGTATCTACTTGATATGCACTCATATGACATGAGTAAAATGCAAATGACAAGTGGCAAGACTACCTGACTAGATTATTTGATGACAAGTCCAACTAGCTCTGTAGTGTGGTCTATGTTAGGATGTTGACCCTAGTTGTGAAGGAGGGGTGGAGGCATCTACCACAGTGTATCCTCTAAAACCTAGAATCTTGGGAGGGAAGTGGTGGACATGCTCCCCTAGACATGTGATGACGATTGCCAGTTGCCTATTGGCGAAGTTAGGTCGATGTAGTCAATGCTTCCACCATGTCGGTTTTATCAGTGGTTAGTATGGTCGTTGCCACTGATAAAGCAGCAGAGGATGGATAGGGTGGGAACAGAAGTAGGTCAGGATGGATAGGAGGACATAGATCAGTTGGAGACTCTTGATGGGAAGTAATGTCACTTTCTGGCTTATCAAATTTTATTGTTATAACTCTCTGGTTTGGTATGCTTTCGAACTTATTGTATCTTTTCATTCTAACTTCAGGATGAGGTTTTTTGAAGGAGGGGTGTATGTAATGCCCCACTTAAATGTTATCATGCGAATTTTATTAATGTTTACATTACTTGAAAATATTGAGAAATGTTGGTGAATACCTTCATTTAGGAAACATTAAATTTATTTACTAATATAAAATTCATTATTTCTATTTTATTCGAATTCCCAGCTTGCCTTTTAAAATTGGATCTTAGTTAGGATATGGTCTCCTTCAATTATATCAAATTATATATATTCATCTCACATTCCCAAATGTACTATCACATTTACTTAGGAGAAGACATGGTGCTCTCCATTTAAATACATCTCACATTCCCAAATGTACTCTCACATTTACTAGGGAGAAGACATGGTCCTCTCCATTTAATTACATCTCACATTCCCAAATGTACTCTCACATTTTTTAGGGAGAAGAAATGGTCCTCTCCATTTAATTACATCTCACATTCCCAAATGTACTCTCAGATTTACTTGGGAGAAGACATGGTCCTCTCCCATTAATTTCCCAATTTTATATTTATATCGCATTTCCAAATGTACTCCTAGATTTACTTGGGAGAAGAGAAGTCAACTGTAAAGATGGAGGAGTAGTTAATGAAATTAATGAGAGGTGGTTGAGATGGACAAGAGAGGGAGGGTATAAAAGGGAAGGAGGAAGGGAGAAAAAGGGAGCTGGGGGTCCTGCTTTGATTTTGGGGTTGTTTTGATTTGAGTTGGCTATGATTTTGGAAACCTAAGGAACCTATGGAGGTTTCTTGGGTTTGTTGAGAGGAGGATATTGTTCATCTTGGTCTGGATTATTCATTTTGGACACACTACATCTAGTTGGACTTGGACTCGGAAGGCTAGGGAACCTGTGGAGGTTTCCTGCTCTAGGAATTATTTCCTAGTTGGCTGGGAGGTAAATCCAGTTGGGTTAGTCAAGAAGAGAATTCAACAGGAGAAACAGCTCAAAGACATCTCCACCAACTACTAGTACAGGTATTCCTTTATAGATTACTCATGTAAATTTATTGAAATGAAATGTTCACTATAAGTTTTAGGGATTAGAATGTAAATAGTAAAAATTTCATTGTTTAAAAGGTTTTGTAAGAAAGTAAATCATTGCCTCTTATTGCATTTAAATTCCACAGAAATAGATATATTAGAAGACATTAGGATAGGGCCTTACATCTTGGAGATATGAAAGTATAGAGATACAATAGATTCAATATGGAGCTCCTACAAAGTGAAAAAAGGTGTGTAGTTTTTTAAATTTTTGCATAAGTTTGGTTTGAGAAATTAGTTTGAAGGAATTAAAAGGGTATAGTGACGCACTATTATCATTAATTGATGCCCCGAAGAAAGAAAATGGAAAAACCTAGTAAGAAACATGAAAGCTCTAACATGACTTATGAAGAAGAGGAAGAAATCCAACATGATATATCAAAATTACGAGACCGAGTGCAACAAAATTCACTCTCACAAAAAGTAACAAAAGCTAAGATGGATGGTTTAAAGAAGGACATAGAAGTTAAGATGTATGGCGTGGAAGCTAAGATGGATGGTCTAAAGAAATACGTAGAAGCTAATGTGAATGACCTGGAAGCTAAGATGGATGGCATGGAAGCTAAGATGGATGGTGTGGAAGCTAGGATGGATGATTTAAAGAAAGGCGTGGAAGCTAATATGGAAGATTTGAAGACAAATTTGACAAAGTTTCTACAAGAATGCTTACTAATGGCGAAAGGGTAGTAAAGGAAACTCATGGTGACAACAAAATAAATGTTAATCATGATTTCATATACTCTAACGTTGGATTGAAGACCCACCATGTTCTAAAGATCGATATGGGGATGTTTGATGGCAACGATCCCGTAACATGGATACTATAGATGGAGAAATATTTTATCTCCATAATGTGTAAAACACACAAAAGATACACATTTCCACTTTATATTTGGAACCAAATCAGTTTTTATGATAGCGATGGCTTTTCTCTTGTAAACAAATTGTCACTTGGGAAATTTTTACGGATGAAATGATAGCACATTATGAGGATACAAAAAACAACACTTTTTTAGCCATTTGATAAATCTCAAACAAAAGGGTTCAATGATAGAGCATATTGAGGATTTCCAAAAATAGAATATAAGGGTAAAATATATTCTAGAGGAGCATAATATTGATGTGTTCATAAGGACGTTAAAGGATAACATCCAAGATGAGGTTTTCCTTTGGGAACCTAATTCATTGGACAAGGAATTCAGGTTGGCAAGAAAAATGGAAATCAAAATTATGGCAACAAGGAAGCCTACCACTCACAATCATAAAGATGGAAGTGTTTCTTCCCCTAGCCTTCCACAACCTACAAGGTTGACACCACAACAATTGGAAGAAAAAAGAAAACTAGATTTGTTACAGTTGTGATAGAAAATACACTAAAGGTCATAAGTGCACTGAGAATAAATTATTTTACATAGATTGTGAAGAGGAGGAAGAAAAGGAACAAGAAATTCCAAAAGAAGACGATATACACTAAGAACAAACACTAGAGAAAGAAGAAATGAACCCACCATATCCTGTAATGCATTGGATGGAATTAACACTCCTCAAACTATCGAGATAGAAGGGCATATCAAGAAGAAAAAGGTAATAGTGTTGATTTATTCAGGCAGTACCCATAATTTTACTCATTGTGAGATAGCCAAGGAATTTAATTTATTCCTATATCCAGCACCAGAGTGTCAAGTGATGGTTGCAAGTGGAGGAACCATAAATTTATTAGGAAAGTGACATAATATCAAGCTATCCATGGGATAATACATATTTAATATCCCAATTCTTTCCATTCCAATGGGTGGTGCTGATGTTGTACTAGGAATCCAATGGCCACAATCCTTAGGTATAATAGCTTTTAGTTTTCAAGAATTTTCATGAAATTTTCTTCAAAAGGAAAGGAAGTTGAATTAACGGCTATCGCAAGGAAAATAGGAAAGATAATAATCTATAATAGAGTGACAATGCTTCTAAAGAAAGAACAACGAGGAATAATTACACAATTATTTTCACTAGAGGTTCCCATATCAAAATCATCTATTTCTCAAGATCTACAAAAATTCTTGGAGAATAATTCCAAGCTATTTGAGACTCCCAAAGGCCTCCTAACTATTCATGATCATGATCATGCTATTCATTTGATTCCAAGAAGTGTTCCTCCAAACATTAAGCCTTACAAATATTCCTATGCCTAAAAGAGTGAAATTGAACACATTGTTGTAGAAATGATAGAGGTTGGTATAATTCAACCTAGTCAAAGTTCTTTCTCTGCTCCAATAGTATTGGTTCACAAGAAGGATGGATTATGGCACATGTGTTCAGATTATAGGGAGATCAACAAGCTCACTATTAAAGATAAATTTCTCATTCCTGTCATTAATGAATTATTGGATGAATTGCATGGATCAATTTACTTCACCAAGTTGGATCTTTGTTTAGGATATCATCAAATCTGAATGAATACTGAAGACATTGTGAAAACAACATTTAGAACTCATGAGGGTCATTATGAATTTTTGGTTATGCCCTTTTGCCTTACCAATGCACCTTCTACATTTCAAGGTTTAATGAATTCCATTTTTGAAACCCTTCCTTGGGAAAAGATGTGTTAGTATTTTTTTTATGACATACTAATCTATAGCAAGTCTTGGAAGGATCATGTTCAACATGTTGATAGGGTGCTCATACTATTGTAGGAGAAACAATTATATGAAAAAAGCTCCAAATGTTTCTTTGGAGTATAAGAGGTGGAATATATGGGTCATATTGTATCTCATGAAGGTGTTAAGGTAGACTCTAGCAAAGTTAAAACCATTAAGGAATGGAAAATCCCCACATCCATAAAGCATCTATGAGGATTTCTTAGGTTGATAGGGTTTGAACAGAAGCACCTCTAACAACATTATTGATCAAAGATGCATTTTCATGTATTCCAGAAGAAGCAAAGCCCTTTGAACATATTAAACAGGCAATGTGCCAAACACCTGTCTTAGCTACACCGGACTTCGCAAAAACCTTTATTATGGAATGTGATGCTTCAGGAAATGGAATTGGTGTTGTTTTAATGAAAGAATAAAGACCCATTTCTTTCAAAATTCATCCAATCAAAGGAAAGTATTTACAAAAAACTATTTATGAGAAGGAAATATTGGAAATAATACATGCACTTAAGAAATGGCGACCCTACCTAATGGGAAGACACTTCATGGTAAAAATAGATCATGATAGTCTTAACTACTTTTTAGAATAAAGATTATCTTTAGAAGAGTAGCAAAAATGGGTCACAAAGATGTTGGGTTACGATTTTGAAATCATCTACAAAAAATGGAAGCAAAATGTTGTGGCAGATGCACTCTCAAGAAAGGATGAGGATGTGCATTTCTTTGCACCATTTCTATTATCCAACCAAGTTGGATAAATGAAGCAAGGTATGAATGGAAGAATGACGAAGAAGTGTGGGAATTCATTCAAAATTTACAACAAGATCCCAGTACATATGATAAATTTAGTTGGGAAAATGATTCTTTATGGTACAAATATCGGTTATACATATGTAAGAATTCCCAACTCAAACAAAACATTCTCAAGGAATTGCACACCTCTCCCTTAGGAGGGCACTCAGGATTTCTAGAAACTTTCCACAAGGTTAAGAATGACTTTTTTTAGGATGGCCTTAAATTGGATATTCAAAAGCTTGTGGTGGAATGTTTGGTTTGCAAAGAAAATAAAGTTGAAACAATTAAGACCCCAGGTCTATTACAAGCTTTATCCATTCTAATCCAATGTTGGGAGGAGGTTCAATGGATTTTATCACAAGTTTACCCAAGTTTGAAGAAAAGAGTGTTATCATGGTGGTAGTTGACTAACTTACCAAGTATGCACACTTCTGTGCATTATCTCATCCATTTAAAGCAAGTACAGTTTCTATTGCATTTATGGAAACAATTCAAAAGCTACATGGAAACCCAAAGATTATTGTAAGTGACAATGATCCCATTTTCACTAGAAATTTTTGGACAAAATTATTTTCTTGTCTTGGTACTCAGTTAGCTCATAGCTTATGTTATCATCCTGAATCTGATAGGCAAACTGAGATAGTAAACAAAGGTTTTGAAGGATATCTTCATTACTTTGCATCTAATAAATAGAAACAATGGGTCAAATGGTTAACTGCGGATGAATGGTGGTATAACACTTCCTTCCATACTGCTGATGAGCCACAAATTGGGTAACGCATTGGGCTCATTTTGCCTAGTTATCCTTATTCAGTCCTTGTTCAATCCTCCATTTTTCATAGCTTATGCATTATTTTCTAGTATGTTTATGTCATTTGTATGAATAAGGGTGGTCACTTTTCCTAGGTGGCTAACACGTGTTTATTTCAGGTTTTTTTGACACATGTTGGAGCAAAACCGAGCAACCATGGGCTAGAAGACAGCCAGGTTTGAGGTGAGGATTTTTAGGGGGGTTGTCTATGACATTAAATAGCCCTTCCTTGGGATCTTCACCCAAACTCCGAGCCCACAGGCCACCAAAACCGGATCTTGAAGGTAGCCAAGAAGATTTTGGAGAAGGGACTGTTTACTAACAGTTGGATAGCCAAGTCCCCCAGATTTAGGAAGCCTGCTAGGGCCCTCGTGATGTATAAATGATAAGGCCTCAGCCTTTGAAAAGGACTTTTGGAAGCCATTGCATATTTTTCACTACAGTGCTGTCAGCTTTAGCTCGTTTTCTTGTAGCCATTTTGGCATAACTCTTGACTAATGACTATTTTTTGATAATGATAAGCAGTCCTATTTCATATCAAATATAAGTTTTCTATAGGAGCCATAGCTCTTAGGGTTGGGCCCAACCTGAGAGCCTAGAGCCTCCTTTATGTACTATTATCTTTCCTTTGAGCATCATTGTTTTCCTTTTGTGCATTTGCAAATGTATTTATGTTAGGCAGATTAAGTTGTGTTGATTAACTAGGTCACTGATTATGAATAGAATGCTTCAGATGTTTAGAATATATTGGTAGGATAATAACAGAAAAAGCTCCAAAAAAAGGGGTCAACAAGCACTTTTGGTTTCACCTCTTCCTTGTTGGATCAGGGGTTGGAATTGAAGTAACCATGTTGTCCCAAACAAAAACACTAGTTTGCTTTACCATGCAATCCTTAGTGTATTGTTTTCATTTGCAGAAGTTCGTTATGTGTTCAGATCTCTGAAATGGTTCATTGCATCTTTTATATACATGGTTCTCTTCCAAATAAAGCTGTTGTTCATTCACTTTATTGTTAGATAGATTAGATTAGCTAGGACTTTCATTACTTGCAAGACTTTTTTGATTCAGTTGAATGTATACTATGCAGAGCATCTCTACCACTCTTTCATCCACCTAAGCTTTGCTAGAGCCATCTACTCCATCTCCTAGCTAGGTTCCTCGTCTCACATCTGTCCTCTTGCCCACGTAACCCTACCTTTTTGTGCAATCATTGTTTCAGCCTTCTTTGAGCCAATTTAGCCATCTACACCTTCTCACCACTCCATCCACCAGTCCCTGGGCCACTTCAAACCCCTATCCTACCTCCATATCAATTCATGCATCTTCCCTCACTCACCCATCCTCCAAAATCCAATTTTTAAACATCCTATAGAAATTTCTGAACATCCTATAGAAATTCATGAACATCCTGTAGAACCCCTGTAGACTTCCTGTAGAAGCTCAGAAATGAGGTTTCTTGATATCAAAACTTTGTGAAACTCTCTGGAAGGGTGTTAGGGACTCCTTAGACCCTCTTTGAACCTTCCCAACCTCTTCCAAGCATTTCTCCTACTTTATCCACCCCTGCACAGTCAAAGAACAGTGAAAGCATATGCATGATGAAACTGACGACTTAACCAAAAATACAAAAAGATGTTTTCTTTAGATAGAGGTAGTCTAGACACATGTATTTTACCTTCATAGAAGTAATGGCATCCCTTCCAGTAGTTTGAATTCTCTCCTTTGCATCAGTACGACTAGCTGGTAGAATTAGGGTTTGCTAGGGTTTGCGTTTCTTTTTGGCTTTCAGTTTCCTTCCGCTAGTAGATTACCTTCCTTTGAGTTAGCTTTCATCGATCAGTTAAAAAGCTTCTTCTAAGAGCTCATAGAAGTTGGCTTAAGCCCCTAGCGGACTTGTGCCAGCTGACCAAGTGACAGCTGCGGCAAGAGCTAGTACTTGTGCATACAACA
>Ga0181464_1000562_pt1 | contig 12934 bp, 8 predicted proteins | sample InSIn2gowninarea_FD_119074 | JGI IMG/M metagenome (GOLD analysis project Ga0181464, IMG submission 119074) | Clean room microbial communities from NASA Spacecraft Assembly Facility at Jet Propulsion Laboratory, Pasadena, California, USA -... ...
CGTTTTCCGCCGCCTGAAGGTCATCCTCTGGGACTGCTCGGCTTACCAGCACCTTCTGTACATTCTCTTTGTTATTGCCGCTGTCACCCTCAGCACCGTTCGCGCTTTCATGGATAACCACACAGTTCAGGACAAGCTCGTTTACCTGTTGACTCACGCTTTGTTCCCTCCTATGCTCTGGTTGATTTGCTGCACTGCTTTCGCCATTCCGATCCGTTACGCCATCCACCCTCCTACTATGCCCGATCGCGAGGAGTTGCTCGACAGAGACCCGAAGACTGGTGTTGCCCATCCCAAGGAGTACTGGAAGAGCCAGCGCTGGGGCAAGAAGTTGACGTATTCCTGGATGCGCATCAAGAAGAAAGAGATGAACGCAAGACGAACTTGCCAGCGGAGCTGATCGTTGGTTGAGTAGGCGACCAATCTACCACCAGAGACCAAAACGATAGGGATAGCGAGAATAGAGATGATGAGGAAAATCTTGAAGAAAGCGTCGACGGTGAAGACGAAACCAGAAAGACGTTGGTAGAAAGTCATGTCTCTGCAGATATCTCCGTAAAGACAGAAACGCTGTTGGAAAGCAGACTGAAGCGTACCAAGAGTCCAGCGAGTGCGTTGCTTCAAGTGACCGGTGTAGCAATCAGGAACAGTGCCGTATTGAAGGCCCTCGTGAACGTAAGCAGTCTTGAAACCTCTGCCGAGAAGCTTGGAACTGGTGAAAGTATCCTCAGCAAGAGTACCGGTAGGCCAGCCACCAATGGATTCGAGAGCAGAACGACGGATAACGTAGCCAGAACCAGTGCACCAGGCGACACCCAGAGAGTCCTTGATGGGTTCCATGACGTGAACGAAAGGATCGAGGGATTGAACGAGCATGTCGTTGTCGGGAACGTTGTAGAAGAGTTGGGGAGGGCAGGCAAGAGCAGTCTTGGGGTCGCGGATACAGTGGGGAAGAAGAGCACGAAGCCACTCCCTCTCGGGGATCATGTCAGCATCGAGGGCGGCGATGTACTCGCCAGGGCCGCCAGGAAGCTTAGTAACGAAATCAGTACCGCCAATCAAGTTACCGGCCTTAGCGTGATGAGGCTGTCCCTTGACCTTGACACGAGCGAAGTAGTATGCGTTGGGGTATTGGTAACTCAAATCTTCCATGGCCTTCTTCAGCTCAGGGTCGGCACCATCATCGAGAACAACGACGCGGAAACGATCTTGAGGATAGTCGACGTCGCAGGCGGCGCGGGCAGTGTCGATCACAACGTCAACGTCTTCCTTGCAGCAAGTGATGAAAGCATCAACGGTGGGAACTGCCTCTCCAACAAGTCTGAGTTGAGGTCGCTTGCGGCCCTTGAATGCGAGCATGGAATACATTTGGTGGAAGAACGAGGGAACTGAATTTTTGTAAGAATTGGAAAGATATGGTTTTTGAGTGATGAAACTTACGAGCAACCAAAAATTCTGCAGCGATGAAGAACCAAGCCATGCCGTATGTTTTGTGGTTTGTCCTTTGTGCATCCACGGTATAGTAGATACGGAAAGCGTAGTAGGTGAAGTAACCGCCCATAGCAGCAATGGTGAAGAGAGGAGCCATGTAGTGCAACTTTCTCTTCCAAGGCTTCATAAGGGCGATATCGTCGTGCTTTGCAATCTCGCGAACAACGTAGTCGGCATCAGTGTATTCGCGGCCGAAAGAACTTGTGGTTGAGAATCGGTTGTCAAATCCAGACTTGGTCTCGGGAGTCGAGCCAGTGACAGTTGAAGCATCCTCCTCGTCCACGTTGTAAGGTGACTTATCATCCTCGTAAGAGTCTCTTTCGGGGATCATGTAGTCGTTCTCAGTGGCCAGGTTTGTTGACGAGCCATTGAAGTAAGTAGAGTGGTTCTTGTCCAGGGTTGGTCGTAGACGTTGGAGTCCGCCAGCGGTCTGACTGTCAGGGCGGCCTCCGACCAGGCGAGTAGTACTAGCAGCAGGAGAAGGCTGATACTCGTATGACGGTCTTCTACTCATTGCCGGTGTACCGTCGAATGGTGTGCCGTAAGGGCTTGTGGGATTGACGTGCTCATAGTCGTAGCTACCTTCATGAGCCATGGTGCCGGTTGCTGGGAGCGTATGCCCACAGTCCTTGATGGGTTGTAGAAAAGATCAGGTTGCTCAGATTGTGGGGATGATTGTGGTAACGACTGGACACTTGGAGACAAGAGCAGGAGCCGGGTGAGGCTTAGGGGGTGAGCTGTAGAAAAATGCAGGAGAAGGTGGCTAGGGGAACACGAGACGAATAAGAACAACGGGCAAAAACGATGCTGTTATTGGAAACAAGAAGAAATCCCGTGATACGAAGCGAAGAGGCTCCACAACTTACGTCGATTTCATTGGGGAAAAGCACAAACTATCTTTGGGTACATATAGACCGGTCTTGCTATCTGCAGGCTTGCAGTAGCGGCCAGTTTAGATTTGACAGCCAGACGATGGGACATGGGGCGGACCGGGCACGGTCAAGCGCGATAAGGTAGAACAAGTTGGAAATTGATTGGGACTGTCTTGGCCTGATCCGTGTGAGGTCGTGTAAATGTTATGGCCGGGGAGCTTCCAGACGACGAGACTGGTCACTGCTGCAGAAGCGCGCGTGAATTGGCGAAGGCTCTACACATGGCAGGGGCCCGTTTGACCATTCACGAGTACTGGATAATAGGAGCTCGACAGCCTCCTCCTCAACTGGCAACGAAGAAACTGTTACCAGGCAACGCCCGGAGTGAATCGACCGCAGGTCCGCAGGGGTTACAGGGCATACTTTGGCAGGCTTTGCAAGCGTGAAGGGCCGATGATGGAAGAAAGAGTGGAGCCCCTGCAGGAACAAAAGCTTAGGGGGCGGAGCGCACAACAGCGAGCGCCAACCAACGAGCAGCGGCCGATGAGGGGGGGTCAGTGCAAGAGTTCGCGACAGCAAGCAGATTGCTGACGAGAATGTCAGTGTGTCTTGACGATCAGGCGTGCTTCGCCTGCGGATAGAAGAAAGTGTTTCTATTTCGAGGGCTCCTATGGCAGTTGGCTCTGGTGCCTGGATGCGCGCGTGGTTGTGGTTAGGAGCCGTGAATCAAAATAATACAAGCTCTCGTGTAGACCAAAGTTTTTTTCCACTCACCATGCCAGCGGCCCGCTGCTCCTCTTTCATCATCGCCCAAAGTTCGGAAAAACGGCCATGGAGCGAGTCGTGCTGGCTCGGCAGCCTGTCTACGTCGCTGCACGCGTTTCGAACCACGCACCAGGACGAAAAGAGGTACGTCTCCGCTTAGCTCTGCCACCTGGACGTTAGCACGAGGGGCAGGTCTCAGTGTCGCATGCAAAACACGCTGCACAGTTGAAAATCAACGCCTCTCCCGTTGCTGTTTCGCCCACAGACACAACAAACCCATAAACCGGCCTAATCCGGCCCGGGTGCGCACACGCATAACACAGAGGGTTGAATCATAAAAGGTTGGCCTTTGGAAAGTTCGGATCAGGAGTCCCGGCGCCAAGGAGCACTGCAGCATGCAGCAGCTCCGTGCACGGTGGCCGTGGTTGGGAAGAAGAGGGCTGGTTGTGCGGCACATGGAGGCAGGAGCTGGGATAATTGAAGGCCGATCTCCCTTTGATTTTCCTGGCCCTTGTCCGTGTTGTTTTTCGTCTGTTTTGCTGCTGCACTGGCTTGCGCATATCCCCGCCGTCTATCCGGCCGGCCCCAAAAGGCTCAAGGCCCTCCCAAGACGACAGTTTCACCCTGACAAGACGCCGAGTCGGGTGCCCATCGTTCCTAATAAGAGATACGGTTGACCAGGACTGTCTTAGTTGTTCCTAGGAGGTCTTGCAATGAAAGGTTCGTATTGGTGCAATCTTAAAGGCTGAGTCAAAAGAGCGATTTGTTGCTCGACGTTGGACTCTGGCCCCTACTCGCCCCTGTCAGCCAATTGGGAATTGCGTGGCGGAAAATGCGGCTATGCTGTAAATTGGCTTTGGACTTTCTGTTAGATACAGTGCCTGACCTTTTCCATTTCTCCTTCGCGCCCTTCGGCATCCTTGTGACATACATGCGACAGTAGCTCTTTCTGCCGTCCCTTCGTTCAACAAAAACAAAATCAAGGAACCAACACCTATTCTCCACTCGTTTACTCCAGATGTCTTCCTGCAGGGCCTTCCGTATTCTGGGGCAAGGTTTATCTTTGCTCGCCATCCTATCTCCTCTGTCTGTCGCCGTCGCATCTTCCAAGGATGAGTCCAAGACCATGTGCGCCAAATATGGCGATTCCACTGCAGCTCAATTCGCCGGCGCAACTACCGACTCTGGCAAATACCTCTATGGCTCGAACCAGTGGGGTTGGGATGACAGCGGTGCTCAGTGTATGACCGTAAGTCAATGGCATGATTTGGTCGTGTGACACAAAAGTCGAGACTGACCACCATGTGCTACAGGTCAATCTGGACGACTCCAACGATGCTGCTGCATTCAACGTAACGTGGTCTTGGACAGAGCGCGATGTCTGGGTATGAGGAGCTCCGACTGTCTTTGTTTACAACCAGCTTGCTGACTCGCGACCAGGTTCACTCGTATCCCAATGTCGGTCTCGAGTCTGTACAGCTGCCCAGCAGACTGGACAACGTCAAGAACTTCAACGTCAGCGCCTCCTGGGACATGTTCCCCACCGCCGACCCCAATGCTGCCAACAAGACCGAAGCCCTTATCGCCATTGGCACCAAGGCCGATATCGCCCTCGACATGTTCATCGATAGCAACAATGTTACCTCGATGAACGCCTCCGCTGCCGCTTTCGAAGTCATGGTGTGGTCGGCTGTCTGGGGAGGTGTCGCTCCTATTGGATACCAGACCTACAACAGCGACGACGCACCCAAGTACACCCTCAACGGAGTCGAGTACTCGCTTTACTCTGGCTTCAACCAGCAGGGCCAGAAGCAAGCCGTCTTCTCCTGGGTCCCTGCCGAGAACCAGAACGGCATTGAGGCCGATTTGTGGGAGCTTGTCAACTACCTTGTCAACGCTGGAAACCTTACTTCCGACATGTACATCGGTCTCATCCAGTTCGGTACCGAGACCGTCCACGCTACTCAGAATGTCACCTTCGAGATGCAAAAGGCTCAAATGGATCTCTCCGTTATCAAGCAAAAGCCCACGACCACCAAGGGATCACCTCCCGCTACTGCTGGCGCATCCAAGGGCGCTGCATTCCAAGTCGCACCCACCGGATTCGCTCTTCCCGCAGCTGCCATGGGTCTTGCTGCCGCTGTCCTCCTCTAATTCTCTAATACTTGTTGATTTCGCTCGCTCTACTTCGCTTCTCTTCACTTCTTCCCACATTTTTACAGCTTCTTTGCACTCGTTTACGGCCCTTTACCATATCTTTTTTTTACATCACTTGATGCTTACGATCACTCCCTTTCTTTGTGCATATCTAGGTTAACGGCTTGTATGACGGAAAACTAGGACAATATGGCCACGGCTTCAGCTCGAATAGCGAGCGTCTTGAATAGGGGGCAATGTTTAATAGATTGCCGAAAGAATTACTACAATTTGTATCAGCCTTTGTTTGCGTGACTCTCTTTTTGGCACGTCTTGTATACAGTACACGAGTAGTGGATACCTCATTTGCCCATATGCAATCGCCTCGTGAACTTCATCAAAACAATGCGGAGTTGGTCGTAGCCCTCGCCGGCTAGTTCGGCCCGCAATTGAATGCCTTTCAGCCAATGGCAGAAATCTGCTTCAATTCCCAACGCCCGGGCATAAAACTCAGGTTAAGTCCAACATCCGCTCCGGGAAACTTCGAAAGATTTTTCACTATGACATAGCTTTGGAAGACATTTTGTACTCAAGTTTGGTCAACCTAGATCGCACAAGACCGTCCGTTCCTCAACACTGCAAAGGACATCTACCGATTTGGAATTGCTAGCAGAGGCAAAGCATCGAGAGAAGTGCCCCGCGGAGCTAAAGGATTTCCAAGTTGATGGATGATCCTCGGCGATCGACGACGCTCGCGTGCTCTGACCATGCTGAATCTCATCTCGACACCTTGACCGCCGCTGGAAATAGGGCGCCAATCACCTACTCAATCCCAACTCGTGACCGCCTAAAACTACGCTGCTTGGCTTGAAACACATCGAAATTGTTACCAAGCACTTTTCTCGTAAAGGAACAACAGACTTCGGGTCCTAAAGACGCCCCATACGGCTTGACAATCGTCGATATTATTGCGATGGACGCAGAGGATCTTGTTGAATCACAACCATTAACGTTAGTGGATCTTCTGAACAATACTCTCATCTGGCGCCAGACGGCACCCTACCTTTCGGCCGGAAGTGTTCTGGCATTGTCTGCGACAGCACGGACATTCCGACATACCATCTGCGAGTCGCCAGAGACGTTCCGCCATCTAAATCTCACCTTGGTCAAGTCTGCTACTCTAGTTGACTCCAGCCCTATCGACAAAGGTGGTAAGTGTACACCTATCCTCCTATATAATTTTGCGGGTGACATGTCTTGAACCAATACTATCGACAAAACGAAACTGAGATATCACTCCCCCGTTGCACTTCCAATCCCTCTTGTTCAACGATGTTTCACTTGGAAATGAACCATCGCAACGCACAAAACTCTTCTATTTCAAGGAGTGTTCGTTGATCATCATGCCGTTATGTCCATCAGACGAGCTGCCGATGGCCACGTGCAGTGCTACAGCTGTACCAAATTGCACCGGAAGATGAAATTTAGAGAGTCATGAGACGGCGACCACTTGCTCATATTGCTTGACACAATGTAAACTGACACGTCGCAAGGCATATCATGGCGTGCCGAGCGCATGGACGAGTCTCTGACAGAGGATGATTTCTTCTCCGGCCCGTTGCGAGGTGTCTTCTCGAAGCTCGAACGTCAACACTTGCTTCAGAATGTCAAAACACTGATCCTGGACGGCCTCAGCGTACCAGCGGAGCTTGTTCGGGAGATCATTCTAGAAGACCGCTTCAATGTCAAGATTCTCAGCATCCGAGACGTTACCAACATGAACCAAAGGGGCCTGCAGTCTGTGCTACGCTATATTGTAAGGCCCTCTGCTTCAATGTTGCCCAAACTGAAAGGACTTTATCTGTTCGGTCGCAAAGATGCCCTAGCAACACTCTCACCGAGAGCCCAAAGCAAAAGTCCAGGTCGCATGTCGACTGGCGTCATGTCGTCGGAGGGTGCTCAAATTGGTGCCGAGTGGAATTCGAGATCTGAGGTAGCGCTGTCCGCATCGCTTGGGCACGACCAACCACTAGATGAATGGTGGAAAACCAAAGGTGACGTCTGGAACACTCCAGGCAGCACCAAATATACTCCTTCACCTGACTGGGCCGACATATTGCTCGCGTGTCAAGGCATTATAGCCTTCGATGCAGTCCTCTGTCGTGGTCCGCGGCATGATCCCAATAGGACAACACCAGAACGGCTACTACGGCCTGCCCTCGCGAACATCGCTCTCGGCGCAAGAGGTTGTGAATCGTGCGGTTCCTGTCCTGAACAGCCAGCGATCTTTGATCGAGACGCTGACTTCAACTTTCCACTCCTGGCTCCTCCTCCACTGCATGCCAGCACGGTAAGATCTGCACAAAGACCAATTGTGCAAGGAAACGATGTGCCGCCTTTGATTTTACGATGCTTGGATTGTCTTCGCGAGCGGTGGTGCGAGAAATGTAACAAGTGGTGGTGCGAGGACTGTTACCAAGAGCCGGTCTCACGAGCAAAGCGACAGCATCCTAATTCACCGGAGGACGGCTTACAGGACGACAGCGGATGGGTCTTGAATGCTCTGAGCGCAAATTCTGCGGTAAGAGTATATTCCAATCTTTGCATTGAAACTTGTCTTGTTGGTGAGATGTTGCCTGTGGTCGATGGCATGTGGGGATGACGAGAACCAAAGACACATCTCAAGACCTGTCACCGAGACCGAGTCTCAAACATTGCACTTTATCTGCTTCAAGCCGAGCTTCGTCTGGGCCTGCTGGCCGAGTGCTCTTGGTGAATGACCTCCAAAGTGTAAGCAACATGTCATTTGATGGCTTGCTTAACATCGACAGACTTGGCAGCTCGGTCTCGGTGCAGTCTTATACAACCACTCTCGAGTCTGAACCGAACGACCCTAGATCTGACATGTCTTAGGGTGTACACCAGGACTGCATTGTCTGCCGACGCACATGCGAAGAATGCAAAGCAAAATGCATCCGACGGTGCCAGGATTGTGGAAACGAATACTGCCTCGAGCACAATGAACCGTCCACAGCCACAACGGTCTCTTCTACCTATACCTCATCTAACTAGAATCTCTGCTGACAAGGACCTGCAGTGCGACTGGTGCCTCTACAGTGGGCGACGCACCCGCGAGCTCTACTAGAGATTGGTTGCCACCAGATCTCACCGTCCCACATCTTGGTTAACATCCGTATTGCCACCTGAGGTCACGAACGACTATTTTTATTATTGTGGCTTGGTTACGATCAAGGCATACGAGCAGACAAAGATTGTGCCTGTATCTGGCTTGAAGGTAGTCAAGTCCACCCACACTCCATCGTCATTATTGTAGCCTAAATATCATGACTTCCTGAATTCTTGGTTCCTAGAGATTCTGGCTTGCGTCTTGTACGCTGTAAGGCGTTGTAGTTGTCGGCGGGCGTTAGATGACCTGCTTCAGGAGGCAGATGTAGCGAAAACGTCTGATGCGTGTCGCGATTCCAACATTTAGCCGGTAACAGTTGACAATCGAGGCCTCCTGACCCCCTACGCCAATCTGTAGAGCATGCCACGGTCGTTGTCGCCAGCCAGAAACAGGAGTAACGGCCTTTACCGGCCACCAACGGAGGCGCGGGTTTATTCTTGTCGATCTGTTGCGGGAGCGCGTTTTCGCTTTCAACCGCCTCCACGAGCCGTTTACAACGGGTTGCGCCTTCCGAGACAGAAACGGCAAACTCTCGTATTTTCGACCTCCGATGAGACTTTTCCAACCTTCACCTCGCTTCTCAATTGTGAAGGGCACGATTTGATCTGGAAGCTCGTTGCGCTTGTAGTACACCAAGTCTGCGAGAAAAGCCACGCATGCAATTGTGTGTCGCGCAAGCTTGGCAGCGTTATGTCCATCGAACCACGACAACATTTCTGCAATGGCAAAGCACAGCATTCGTTGATCAGATACGAGCCGTATCTGATGCAAAGATCGACTCCCGACGCGCTGGGCCGGTAAGAGCCCAAGTTGCGAATGCCTCTCGTCATCCCAAGGTCATAGCGACAACGGGCATCTTCGTCTCTCAACGAACACGCAAGCACACGACTTCCGTGCATTGATGCTGCGAGTCAACGCAAGACATGGCCTGTACTTCCCTGATGTTCTAGGCTTGTCACTACACGGCATCTTGACTTCCAAGGTCACGAACGACAGGCATCACAATCCTTGAACCACATGTGCTTGGATACCACTGCCTCGTCGACGTTGTCTTGTCAACTCCTGCAAGTCTCCATATGGCTCCACAATACTAAACCTGCACATCCGCTTTGACAGCCTCTCTTGCTGACCAAACATCCGACCAGCGCTTCCCCAGATTTGTGCTCGAGTGGAGACAGCAGATATAGCGGAGCAACGAGAAAAAACCTAGACAGGACATACTACCATCCGTTCACTTCCGGTGACCACGTATTGCAAACAAATCGAGATGTTATCCCATCCGCTAATCATTGCCGCTATAATGAAGACCTGCCCAGTGCCCAGCGCTGATTTTCTTGATTCTTCACGATGGGTCCCCCAATGTTGGGCTGCCTGAAGTCTGAGCGCAAGGTTTTTCCCTCCCCAAGACACCATTGACTTCTGCCGCATGACGCCTCGCACTCGGCTCGCTAGGTGCCGTGTCTAGGAACGAAATAATTTTTGGCGGGCCGGCTGCTTTGGCACTTTTGATCACTTTGGGCAATTCATCAGACGACGAGCCGTGGTTCTGTTGAGTCTTCTTGAAAGAGTTGGAAGAGGTCTAGGGCACATAGTTGTTGTCAGCCACCATGCCTTGTGGGTAGGATTCAGAAATCTTCATCACCGATCTGTCGAGCTGCTGTATGGCTGTGATGACTTTAGTTTGATACAGAAGTGCAGACTGAACCCGATCATAGCGCCATTGTTCAGAGTTATGCTTGATCTTGTAAGTACTCACTTCGAAGCAGAACAAGCTCTTGTTCTCAGCGAGGTAAATATAATCTCCCAGCAATATCTGTCTCTACTGGTAGTCAACCTTTTTCACATTGCCATATGTATGCTATTTCGATCTCTTGTACTTTGCTGTTACTTTTCTTTCGTTGCGTAGACAATGTCTCCTGCCTTTTCCATCGCATATCGCTCCTCCCTTCTCTAAACCTCCAATGCCCCTTCCCTACCCATCTCTCCATCGCTCCTTCTCTCTTTATACCTTTATGGCTCCTGCCTTCAACTCCTCGAGCGTTCTTTCCTCTTTCTGCATCGAGCATGCCTTTCTCATTCGTCAATCGCTCCTCTGCATTATAAGCCCTTGGTCGTTCTAACCTTGTTTCCGCGGTTGTCTCTCGCTGAATTGCTTGTTCAGTGTGAGATCTCATGATTACCTCGTGGCCTTCCTTTGCATGGTGTGGTGTTTCTCACTCTCCTCTTTGATGTCTTCCTTGTTTTTTTTCATCACTGTTCTTATGTCTTGGTTGGCTCTTGATTATTGCTATGCTGGTTTTCTCCTCTTACTTTCTGTCTTTGTGTTGTTTCTGCCGTTGAGCCTTATATCTCGATGACTATGGCTATGTCTGACTCGAATACTCTTCTCTGCTCTGACTTTTGGCTAGCTTGCTTGGCCTCAAGCAAAAGGCTACCTCGTTCGTGGTCGTGATTTTGTCACGAGAAATTGACAGGGTCACCATCATGACATCGTCATTATGCAAGTAACCCAAGACTGTTAATGCCCTACCTACTCATTTTGCTCTAAAGCCAATACAACTTAGTCTGGATCATGACTCACGCATTGTCAAAGGAGCCCATGAGGTGTGTATGGTTCGATTTGAACCTGTACATGGGGAACACATATTCAAGCACAAGAAGAGAACAAAAAACAAGACAAGACAAGACTACCAAGAAACAGCAATGATTAGCTCGAGAGGACTTTGCTACGACAACACTGTTGATACATCCCACCAGACAGAGCTAGAGTTCGACCCTGACCCAAAAAGATCACTCAACCACAAGATTTTACCGGCAGAGATTTAAGCCGATGACACCTGTTGATGTTTTTCGTGCTGACAATCTGCTTCGATTGGCGAGCAAAGCAGTTGCGACTCTTGTGACTCGTGCTTTCCTCCAAAGATGTGGTGACTGATCTTCAAGAACGACAGGCAAGAGCACTGTTGGCCAGTAATATTGTTTCAGAAGTAGTGTATTGCGGTATGTACAATATAGATGTGTGTGATGATGATGATGATACAGTGCTTACAAGCCGCTATGCAATGTAACAAATCAACCCTCCCGTATTTACAGACCCCTCCAAACATAACACCTTCTAAATGCCGTGTGATTGCTCTTGTCCCAAAAATCCTGCTGTGGGTATCACAATGTACAAGTCTATGTTTCCTACCGCGGAACTTTTAATACTTGACCTCCATCTCCTGTGCTTTGTCTCTGAGGCCATGATTCAAATCATTATCGTCAAAGTCCCCAAGACCATCCTCGAACGTCGAGTGTCTGGATTTGTTGAAAAAGGTTAGTTCCGGGTGTTCTGCGAGTTCAGGCACACCCCTTAGCTCTTGGCGGACATGCGTATCCGGCAGTCCAAGTTTCTTCATCATCCTCCACGCCCATTCGGCTTCCTGCCGTAAAAGCGTATATTGACCATCGGCCTCTTTCAGAGCCTGCTTCAGAACAAGATGAATGGTCGCAATATTGAGGCCGGGTTGGGCGGGAACGTGAATGGTTGCAAATTTACCACGAAATCCTTGGATGCGAATTCGAAGCTCGGGAGGACCATGGCCATTAAAAGCAGAGGTCAAAACTTGTGTGTCCTGACGACGTGCAGTCATGCGCGCTACACCACCTGGATTGTCGTCGTTCTTCGATACCCATAAGGGCTCATTCTCGAGCGAGTCAGGCCAAAACTTGCCAAGATACTGCTTGCCTGCGGTAGAACCGTATGTGTTGACCACACCACTGAGAATTTTGTTGAAAGCCCTAGGTGTGAAATTGACGTAATTTCTACCGGCCATATTAGGGTAGATCATCCAGGCATATTGTCTCCAGTCGTCGTTGATAAGCGCAAGCAAGCGCCAAACACGGCTTCCAAGTTCGAACGTATCATGTTTGTTGTGATCCCTAACGAAACCTCTGGTTCGGAAACTGGACATTTTTCGAAAGGCTTTTGCGGATGGGGCGTTTCTGAGAGCTGTTAGATTACCAGCGCAAGATTTCGCCTCGCGTAGAATCGCCCTGATCATAGTCGCAGTCGTATCCGTACTGATACTGTAGTTGGGCAGCCTATCGAAACTTTCAAGAGCCTTGTCAACGAAAGGCCAGTTTCCTGCCTCTATCTGCTGGCCCAAGATCTCGTTCAACACTTCTTCAGGCGGATCTGTACGCGAATGTCCTTTTTGGAGCTCCAAGACTTTGCCCATCAGAACCTCGTCGGCAAGACTAGCAGCAAGTCTAATTAGAGGAGGGCCCATAATAGGGTCACTGTATAGACCGTTGTGAACGATTGGACCATCCAAGTCCTCGGAATAAAGTAACCATGAGCCTAACTCGAGAGCTCCAGAATCGACAACCAGATTGACGAGATCAGCCAGGATGGGAACTGGTATCTGAGGAAAGAAACTGGGATAATGAATGCCACCATAGCGGCCTTCGAAGCCGAACTCAGATGTATCTTCGTTGTCAT
>Ga0181464_1001168_pt1 | contig 12930 bp, 12 predicted proteins | sample InSIn2gowninarea_FD_119074 | JGI IMG/M metagenome (GOLD analysis project Ga0181464, IMG submission 119074) | Clean room microbial communities from NASA Spacecraft Assembly Facility at Jet Propulsion Laboratory, Pasadena, California, USA -... ...
CGTTAGCATGCTCGACTGTTAAGGCCGCCATCACCTTTAGGTGCTCGACTGTTAAGGACCTTTAGGTGCTCGACCATTTTTTGACTTATTTGAGGGGCAAATAAGTAAATTGAAGAGGACCTTTAGGTGCTCGACCATCCGCCCCCCCACCAAATAAGTAAATTGAATGCGTTAGCATGCTCGACTGGCCGCCATCACCTTTAGGTGCTCGACTGTTAAGGACCTTTAGGTGCTCGACCATAAGCCCCCCCACCCAATAAGTAAATTGAAGAGGGAGAGGAGAGGAAAGACAGATCGGCGAACCATTCAACAGATGTATGGCAGGCAGGGCTCTCAATATAAGGAGAGGATTTGATCGAAAAGCTGCTTGTGAAACCACATGCTCATATAGAATGTTCTAACCGCTGTTTGTATGGGATTTGAGTCATATACCACTTGATCCTGCCAGTGGATGCTAGGGTCAGGAAGGGAGATGTCCGATGGAAGGAGGTTCTGCCTTAGGTAGTAAGAAGTGGTCAAATGAGATCTATTATATATGTCATTTAGAATTCATAATTACATATATAATAGCAGCATTATCTGCTAAGGCATAATGACAAATATCGAGTCATGAATGAGTACCATTGATTTCACTATGTTGATACAATAAGCTTCCATGTAAGGATCATAGTATTTCTGATTGATAATACGTAGCTATCAAGTATAACTAGTACATTAGGTTAGTGTAATTCACATATGTAATGGTTCATATTGGTTGTGTTCATTACTTGATTACAGTATTTACGTTATATTACATCATATAGGTTAGATTCCCATTGATTTGATTAGGATGATCAGTATATCCATAAGTAAGATCATAGACTTAAGGTTGATAGAGATGCTTGTTTCTTCTTTTTGATAAAAGGGAGAATACTCTCTTCTCTTAGAATAGAAGCACCTCTTATGAACGGACAACTATGTTATTTACCGTTATTTACCAGAACGGACAACTTATTTACCGCTTTAAAGAGAGCAAGACTGGGTCGAGAGTCATTTCTTCTTGACCGAGATATCTACGTTGGTTTAAGCAAGTCAATAAGCGGGCAAGACTATGAAACCTCTTCGTCCCTCACCATATGAATAGTGAGTGACCCCTAAGTCATATGGGGCCCTCACCTCCTCCATGAGGATGATCCACTGGATTCATCGCAACACCTCTCACTATGGGGCGTCTACCTAACCACCGGCTTTGTCCCGCTTTCCTAAGCTTACGTGCACCATGTAACGGATTGGAAACTTGTCTTTCTTTATTTACCCACCCACCCCAATCCCCAGCGGAGGTTTTGAGGCGTAATGACATATATAATTCATTCATGCATTAGGTCTTGCCAATAGCCTTTCTTTCTCACTATTAGGTATTACCCAGTACTCTTTTCTAGCTAACTGATTGGGTTGTTCTGTCTTATCAACAGCCTTTCTCTAGCGCTTTACTAATCGCAGTAGGGCTTACTACTTCTCTTGCTCTTTGGGGTTTACTAACCGCTGTGGGGTTTCATAACGTCCTCTCTTGCAGTAGATCCTACCGCTTTTATTACCCTAGCTAAGAACAGACCCTAGGCTTGGTGTGATTTTCACCTTTACTGGTAGCTGTAGGGCTGACTAACCACCTATCTGTAGGGTTTCATAACGTCCTCTCTTGCTGTAGGGCTGCCTAAATATCTCTCTTGCCTGACGTTATCTCTATCTTGCCGGGCTTCATAACCGCTGTAGGGCTACCGCGGAATGCTGTAGGGTTGCCTGCTACCGCCAAGACCTACCGCCAAGCTCTAGTCTCCCTCTCTTAGCCTTGAAATCCGGTCTGCCTGCCTATTCGGTCGGTCGGTAAGGAGTAACCGTTCCCTCCCTTCTATAAGGAAGGAGATAAGGTCATTCAGATATCTATAGGCCGCTAACGGCACTACTTCAGTAGATAAGGTACACCTCCTATTGTCTATTGAGTTAGTAGTTGGGATTCCGATATTCAGGCAGGTTAGGTTATACCTTTTGAAAACGGAGCTACGTGTAGGCCAGATTGCCCATGATCTCTTGGGGGCAAGACGCGCGTTTTAGTGCCAATTCTCGTAAAGCCAGCCCCTCTTCCCAGCACTATAATTCAGAACTGTGGGTAGAATGAATAGCAAAACACGCAGAGATGTGTTGCTATCACGAGGCAGCTCGGCTCTCTCGGTATTGAATCAATACCTTTAGAGCCCGCCTGGCTAATAACTGATCATAAGCTGGGCAGTGGAGATCTCTAGAGAAACTACGAATGCCGGTGGGCCTCCCTATCCAAAAGAAGGCACTACTCTAAAGAGAGCGCTTGAATTCCAATAAGTAACCACGCCACGATAGGACCAGTCATTCTCCGACGAGAGAGGGAAGGGCTCGTTCTGCTTACAGAGCAGCGAGCGTGAAAGGCATGGCAGGGCTGGCTGTTTTGGACATTGAAAATGGTAACAAAATGCCATTCTTCTTCTTCCCAGAATAAGACCAAGCCTGCTAACGAGAAGAATGAACGAAACGAAAAGGAGTGGGTTCTTTACCTCCTACCTACCTATCTACTCACCCTACCTAAGTCTCTGAGTTTACGAATGCCCACCCTACCACCTTGCCCACCCTACCACCATGCCCACCACCTTCCTTTCCTCTTGATGGGTCGGTTAGCTGAAGGCTGAAGGATTGAGGAGCTTCTTCATTAGGCTGAAGTCTCAAGGCTCAGGGTTTCAGGCTTATGGTTCAAGGTTCCAGGCTTCTGTCTAATGAACTGTATTTGCTCGTGGAACTACTCTCCTATTGGCGGTTTGTCGTGCTTTGCGATTCGTGCGGTTTGTCGTGCTTGCTTTTCGTGCGGGGTTTCGCGCGTGTAGTGAGCGGGGTCGTGAGGGCTCGTGGTGGGGCTTCCGGCTTCCGGATTTCGCGTGTTGTGGGCTTGGAGTGATGATTCTGTTTCTGTGTCTGTGCCTGATGAGTCAGCTTATGGTAGGTACGGTTCCTATCCTACGAGGCTTTCTAGTGAACTGCACTATGAAGCTCCCCTTGTATGGATTGATTGTCAGTTTCCCAGTTTCAAGGCACCATCCCGGCCGGTGGGTGGCGGGATAACCTATGGGCGGGTAGGGTTATCAGCCGGGATGTGCTCCCTATCGTTGGTTGGAGGTGATGTTGAGGATGGTGGGGTTATTTGATCTGCCCCTCCTTTGTCGATCGGGTTACCGCAAGTTCAGGTGATCCATTCGAGTTGTAAGATAGGAATAGTTTGATGAAAACTCTTTTTTTCATCGAATCAAATCACTGCCGGTGCGCCTCTCTCATAAGACTAAGAAGTTGATCCTCTGTCCGCACCTTCCAGCCAGCCTCATCATAAGACTAATCAGTCTCAATCAATCAATCATTCACTTCCGTTGTACCGCCCCACCCCTGAAACATGTTGGCTGTTGTCTGTCTGTTGAACCGCCCCAGCTCCAACTATGTGTGGCATCAATTGAATAAATCACTCTTCGTTGGTGACCCCGCACCTCACACACATTATCGGTTGAGTATGGATTCGTCCGTTCGTAGGCCCACTCATTTCGAAGACCTCTCTACCCCGGCATCTTAGTCCCGCCGGAGTATCAATCAAATTTGATCCACTTACTTGTCTTTCCTTCTTCGACAATACGTGTCCAGGGCGTAATCCTCCTCCTCCTTTGTTACGCGTAGTGGTCCTTTGGTGACGTGTCCTGGGCGTACTGAATGCGTACTGGGTATAATGCGGCTTGCACGTAATGCGTCCTCGTATTGGGCCGTGAGATGGGTCAGTGGTTGGAACGCCTCTTTTGTAAGATGGGTCAGTTGTGGGATCACTTTTCTCGGAAGAAGTGATCAAGTGAATCAATGCCAATCAATCAATGCCTCTGCTGGAAGATGGGTCAGTGCTTGGTCGGTAACGCCTTTCTTGGCAGGTCAGTTTTTAAGGTTGCATTATATACGTTATAATACAAAACAATTGGCTTAGCGACCTCTCAAAACAGGTGATAAGAGAGCTAATGATTCTGTCACTTAGGGGGACTTTCTATTGGGAGGTAAACTTTTCTTGGCAGAAGGTTCAGCAGTTGTAATGCCCCCCCTCGTAAGATGTTGGCAGTAGCGGATTGAACAGAAAGCGGAGGTAAAGGGGAAGGTAAGGTTCGTTCGTAGGCTGCATGGAGTGTAAGGTCCTAGGAGGTGTGGCGAAGAAGAAGAATTCACCCACATACTGACTCGGAATAGTCCTGGGAACCTCAGAATCATATACCTTGAAAACTACCTTTGAAAACTATGTCTTTGGGTGGGTGGGAATAGCCTTTGGAACAACCTACGCCCTACAGCATATGACCTCACCCTTGGTAACTTCAAACTACTAGACCTTCTTCCTTGGTGGGATCTTGAAACTCCTTTGGACCTTCCTGACACTATAACTTAACCTATGCTACCTACTACTGACCCTCCTGACACTCAGCCTTTGGAACCTTTGCATCAGAATTTCTCCTTGGTACTCAGCCCTTGGAACTGCCCTGGGACACGCCTTGGACAATCAGACTTTGGTTGGGGACTACCCCTTGTAACAACCTATGCATATGACCTATTGGAAACATACTGAAACTCCTTGCCCTCAGAAGCGCAAGCCCTCCGGACCTTTCTTGGTGGGAACTTCTTATTACTTTTGTTCTGACTTTGGTGCTTGACTTCAGACTTTCAAAATAGACTGACAATCTTCCTTCCTTGGGAACCTCATAGCTACAAAATCCAGCTTATCAACTACTCCTTTTGACTATACTTTGAAAACTATGCCTATTACCTAAACCTTGGCACCTTACCACTCCTAGGTCGGGCAAGCAGCTTCACGCTCCTTTTCAAAACGTTCATCTCCCAGGGAATCAATTCTTTTTATGGGCTGGGCGGGGATACTCAACTGGGATACTCCGCTGGACTTGGAGACTTGGTTCAGATAAGCCACTGGCGCTGCCTTCGCTATAACTGCTTGACTACTCCAATTAGATTTGGGGCTTACTGCTGGGCTTGATATACAATTCGATTGGATTGCCAACAAAGACAGCAGTAGTGGGGTGGGCCCAGAAAAAGGTACAGTTAGTTATTTCATCTTATTGATGACCAACTGATACAGAGCGGGGTAGGGGATTACGGACGGATCCAAACTGACTGAACCGAGTGAGTTTGAGGTGGTGCTTATTATGTTTGGATTGACACATATATAATGCAATCGTTGGAACTATCCTTGCCCCCGGAGGGACAAGCGGCTTCGCACCTTGGTAAACTCATCCCTTACCTTACAGCCTATGCACTCATCCATTGGAGTTGAAATGAAGCCTTGGGAATGGAATAAGACTTTGAAATCTCAGCATCAGACCTACGCCAAGCACGAAATGAATTCATACACGAACTTACACTTAGTAGTTACTTATTATGGATGGTGGGATTGTAAATTCCCCGAATACTCCTCTCCTTATCAGTCGAGCCCCCTGTCGGGTCCTTGCACTAGGAAGCGCAAGCCCCTCCGGGACCTTGCTTTCCTAGCGTCAAGCAAGCCCCTACCGGTCCTTGCCCGGTCGACTAGCTATTATTTCTTCTCAGTGGGGTTGGGAGGAGTTATCACTCTATTGGATGGATGGAACTCGGTGATGGATTGATGTTATCTGTATTTCACTCCGGGGGTGAAGGCCTACAGGGGGTGAGGGCAAGGAGAATAGAGTGTATTAGCTGCCGGGAGGCAAGAGGATGGATTGATCAATCCTAACTTTCTCTCTTGTTGAGTACTGTCCGACCTAACTAACTTCCCTCCCACCCACCGCAATAGGATAGTGAGGAGATATCACCATCTCCTTCCTCTCCTGCCCATCCTTCACCCCCGATTGTTCTTTCTTTCCTGCCGTGGGTGGTCCTGCCGACAAGTTATTTCCTCCGGCTATAGCTAATTAGTTTGCTTTACCGGGCGGAGGGTCCTTGCATTCACCCTCAGTAGGCCTTCATGAACTCCCTTCCTGTGGAATGAAACTAGCAGAGAAAGAATGCAACTATCCATCCCTCAACTATCTATCCTTCTTGGGGGTTGGGGCCATAGCTCAACCAAACGACCTTACTGTCGAGTGCTAACTACAGAGTCGAGTGCTATCCCAGGAGTCTCTGCTGGACCTTTGTTAACACCTGTCCTTAACTACCTTTATCTTCCTCCGTGTGGGACCCTATGCCCGTAATATCGTATACAAATAGAGATATATCATTATATCGGTGAGTAATGGAAATAATCTAACCGATGGACAGCACGCACCACCTCCTAACCTTGCCTTCCTTATTGACTTTCTTTCTTGATTAAAGAAAGAAGGACCCGGAGGACCCGTTAGGGGGCTCACTATTCATATGGTGAGGGCGCTTCCTGTAATCGGGAAGGAACTCTATCGATCGAGAAGGTAGGACCACTCCCTAGCTAAGCTGGATGGTACCTCCGAAGGCAGGCAAGATTAGGTAGGATCCTAAATCGAGTAAGGCTAGGACCTAGAGTTGACCTGGACCGTCCCAATCAGGTATATCTGCCCCTTACCCTCCCTCCTTGCTCTGACCGTATATCAGGTAATACCTCTACCATAGATATCATGACCAGGACCTGCAGAGGTAAGGGACCTAATAGCTCAGGTCCTCGACCCCAAAGCATGGGTGGGAGGATTGGTTGGTAAGGCCTAAAAGTACCACCTGACTGAGAGGACCCCTGCCATTAAGGTAAGACCTGGACCAGACAGAAGAAGATAAGACCTTATAACATGCATGAGTGAGTAAGGCTAATACCTGATTGGAAGGAAGGTTAGACCCATCTCATCCGAAGGTAAGACCAGGACCTAAGGGCTCAGGTCAGACCTTAACGGAAGGTAATGCTTACTTAACAGACCGGACTGCTATATGCCTAACCCTACGTAACTTAGGTCAGACACCTCAGAGAAGGAAGAAGTATAGAGACCTTCTATTCTATTCATGGTGTAGGGGCTCTACCTTCCCTTGAAAGAGACAGGTCTGACTCCCTATATATATCCATCCAAGAAGGCGCTAACTGAGAGGGAGGTGGGCAAGAGACTTCGATTCATTCTGGCATGAAAGAAAGTAAGGCGCAGCGGCTACTCCTTGTTTCAAGTGTCAGGCTACCCTTCCGAATCCTTCACTCGTATTAGACCCTTAATAGCCTATTCAGACATTCCAGCCAGTTGGTAACCACTCTTGCTTAGTTCTTTCCCCAGGCTCACATGCTGGCCCTACCTAATTGGTTGGATAAGAATCCCCCACTCCTCTCCTCTCCTTATCAGTCGAGCCCCCTAAAGGGTCCTTGTCAAAGAAAGAATGAATGAAGAGGGACTACCGCGGTATCTCTCGTGGTATCGTCATGATTGTTGTTTGACCTGAAAAAGTAAGTAATTACACGGTACTGGATATTGTAACTAGAGAGAGATAGAATAAAGCCAGCCAAGGAAGGTGCAAGCAAGCCACAACACCTGGTAGTCTATGCTCTTGCTCTCAAAGATGTGTGTGAATGATGTGAATATACTTTGTACACCTATTTCTGGATATCGCTGGTTGCCAATAGATGGAAGGTCGAGGCTTCACCCCCAACTACAGTAGGGAAGCTGGAACAGGAATAGCAGGCGAGCGAGGTTCTGCTGCTTGCTCTGCTTCCACTGGCACGGAATTTCTCAATAGAATTGTGGGATGGTCCTGATTCAACCCCAGAAACTGACACATTCATTGGTGAAAGGTCAACCCGATCTCAACCCTTTCCACTAGCTAGGATCCATAGGTGAAGGACTAAAGGCTTCTGGTTCAAGGCTGAAGTAGTTCTTTTCGTGACACTTCTATAAGCCTATACTTAAGGATAGTGCGAAGAGCAGTTACACCTTTCTTATCGCATTGGGTACCCGATTGAAGTGAGAAGACACCACCTAGCCCTCCCTTCCTTCCAAGATCGTCCTGTAGTTCCTGCTTTAGCTTGAGTGTACTGTGCATCCAACAACATAAAGGTCTTTCAAGTAGGCGGGTAAATAGTCAAGTGAAAAGTGCCTACCCTCTTCCTCTTTATCATCTTCTCTTCTGGGAGTAATGGCTAATAAAGTGATTCTGACGATCCTATCCCAAAACTTAGCTGTCCAACATCAATTCATAAAGTAGGCTTCTAAAGGTAATATGAATGAATGGTCTAAGTGCGCCTACCCCCTCTTCTAAGCATTCGGTAAAGCAAGTAGTTGTATCGAACGCCCGTACAACGAACGAGTAAGTTTGGGGTGGGTCATAATCACTAAATTGGGTGAGGTCTTTTTAGATTGGTAAAGAGAACAGGAGCAGTAGGTCCAACTGAAGTCTTCCAGTAGGCATAGGGTAAATACTCAAGGTCTAAGTGCCGTACCAAGTAAGAATATGTAAGCAAGTGTTTGTTTTGCCCGTTCACTCTGAAAGTTAAGGTAATGGAACCGGTCTCTCAAGGATGGTGTGAACAAACACGAAAGGTTGTTTATATAAGTAACACTTCCATTAATGATGTAGGCACGTAAAGGGATAATAGCCGCCGATGTGAAAAGTGCCTACTCCCTCCACTAAGCATTTCTGCCTGAAGCAATAGGTTTTGGATAAGTAAGTTGGGTAAGGTCTCTAGGTTGGTAAAGAAGGTGGTGGATCGGTGGTAACAGTTTAAAGGCAAGTAGGCTGAGAAAGGGAATACAAGAGGTCGAAGTGCCCACCCCCATAAGATCTCTCTCTTAAGTTCAGGCTTTAGTTCCTCAATCCAAGAAGGTAGTTTCGACGATCCAACCTGTCCAACCAACATTCATTCCTAAAGTAGGCTTGCTTCTAAAGGTAATAAAAATGAATGGTCTAAGCTAAGTGTCGTATCAAGTAAGAATATATCAGCAAGTTGAACGCCCGTGGAAAGCTCTAAGTTGAGGTAGCCGGTCTATAAAGGGTTGTTGACGCATAGAGATGATGCACATAAGTTCAGGCGAGTAGGCAGAGTGAAATCAATAGTCAAGGTTCTAAGTGCCAACAACCAAGCCAACCAAGCCACCAGTAAGATCTCAAAGTGAAAGTAAGTAAGCCAGTCTATCAAGGTTTGTACAGATACCAGGTTGTGAGTTGGTTGCTTCGAACAGAAGAAAGTCTGGGTGTAGGCGGCAGGGCAGGTAAATACCAAAGGATCAAGTGCCCACCCCACCCATAAGATATCTCTCTTAAGTTCAGGCTTAAGTTCTTCAATCAAAGAAAAGAAGGCAGTTCCAACGATGAAATGATCCAAGACTGTTGTTAGTAGCTGCCCAGTAGTCCTTCCGGCATCTCAAGTTCATAGTCCTGGTCTGCTGACCCCAATCTCATATCATAAGTTCTGGCAGTAATGAATGAATCCTCCATAGGGCAGTTCCGATCCGACGATCCAAGAACTGAGCTGTGAAACTGAAAGTCTTTCCTTTCATTAGGCATCTAAAGTGAATAGCAAAGCAGTAAGTGCCCATCCCATGCACCCAAGCGCTCCAGATCTCTGAAGTCTGGCTGTTGTAGTTTTGAAATCATCCAAGCGAAGGATCCAAGACTGTTGGTTGCTGTTGCACATAAAGGTAATGGCAGTAGGCTTCAAAAGGTAAATACGGATGTTATAAATGCTAAATATGAAACCTATCCCCCTCCCTCCAACCAAATAAGGAAGGAAGGTAGGCTGCTTAATGAAATTAGATGAGATGGAGGATACCGATGCCTATGAATAACGTGTGGCTAAAGTGGCGATAAAACGCACGCAAATGCCAATTCAGCGGGTTATCACTCACCCGTGAAACCCCAACCATAGAGCATGAGGAAGGATTTTAGGTCCTCTCTAGGTCTTCCCAGCCCTGAAATCCCCATTTCACTAACTAACTTCCTTACAAACTTCCCTCACTAATAAGGTTCCTTCCTTTAAGCTCAAGGGTCGTATTGAAAGGTTCATAATTCCTACTGGTTCATGCGGATTGAAAGGGGCATGCATACTGGTAGGCGGACTGAAAGCGTAATGGGGGGGATTGGTTCCTGAAAGCATAATGGGGAAAATGCATACTGTTCCTTCCTTCCTGGGTGATTGTACTGGGCAGGCGGACTGAAAGGGGAATGGGGAATGCGGGCGTGTAATGCTCTCAGTATGTGTAAGTGTGCGGTAGGTTCGGTAATCAATTGCAATGCCGTGATTCGTTAATCTCTTGCTGGTTCGGTCGTGGTGATTGATGTGCGGTAGGCAGGCAGGTTGACGTGTCGGTCGGTAGGTGGAAACGTGATGGTTCGTTCTCGCGGTATTGGTTTAGAATTCTTCTTGGACCTGGGTAAATTGCTGCGTGAAAGTTCTCATCACTTCTTCTCGTTTCTTCATTGGTGACTTGAGATCCCACCTCCAGAAGATCCTCTTGGCCTACTGGTTTGCTTGGTTGATTGCCTATATTTGGTACGGGTGTGATCTGTGATACTTGTAGTTGGCCATAGTCTTTTTTTTTCTTTTCATTATTCATCGTGGCTAAATCACAGGTCCATCGGTCCTGTAGACTTCATGGGATTTCTCCCATTGAGGAGGAGCCTTATCCTAGTCGACGTCGGTTGACCTTCACCACGGAGGGACCTTGTATCTTGGACAAAGAAAGTGTTTCCGTCCATAGTGATCATGTTGACGTCGAAGTGGTTGAAGAGGGCACAGTCCCACCTTCCAACCCTCCTTTGACTGATCCTTTCGGCCCCGTTCTCATAGAGGTAGCCCCTGGGATTAGTGAACCTTTATCTGTTTTACACCATCGGCCCATTATGTAAGGTGTTAGTGAGTCTTATTCTATGGATTGGCCCGTCCCATCGTCTCTTAGTCAGTCAGGAGGAGCCCCAGTGCTTCCCCCTTTGCCAGTTATTGGTGGAACAGGTGTTTCTTCCCATGCCCCTAGCACATATACATTCTCCCTTTGGGGAATGTCGTCGATCCCATCTATTCCATCCTCAAGTAAACCCAGTGTAAGTCCACCTGTTGCATCTTCGCAACCACCTGCATCTAGACTCGGTCAGGGGAAAAGTCCTAGTTTCACCGTCGGTAGTGGGTTTTCACCTCCTTCCGATAGATTTCCAGGTAACCCGGTGGTTTCTAATACTACGTTCCCATCAGGATTGAATGTGAATATAGGGAGTCAACCTTCCCCTCTTAGTGGGGGCCAGAATGCATTCATAAGTTTCAATTATCTAGGGGCAGCAATGTCTCTGGAGGTTTCCCATTCCCTAGTGTTTTTCATACTCCTTAGAGTGTTCCTTATATTGGGGGCAGCCACTTACCCAGGAATCCTTACTTTACTAGAAGCAACCATGCTTTCCATAGTTCCTTCCCTTCTCGAGGCAAAAATATATGGGTACCTTTTAGTCCGACTAGTGTCAGTGTCCTATTACCTTTCCACCATCCCTTAGACGTCAACCAGCAGTTGCCATTTCTAGCTACTTTGGACCGATCTATCTTGGTGTATTAATGACCCTATCATGCATAACCCCTTGTGGCTGACCATCCCCGTCAAATTGCCTTCCAATATCCCAAAGTGAAATGGTAAACCTGGAGAGGATCCTATGACCCATGTGATGACCTACCATCCTTGGTGTTCCTTGAACTCATTGATGGATGACAGCATCAGTTGAAATGGAATTATTTGAATCAGTTGAAGGAACATAATTCCTAGCAGTTGAAGAAGCAATCCCAGCAGGATCAGTTCCAGCAGTTAGAGTTGCACTATGACAAGCAGTCCTAGCAGCTTCATTAGAACCAGCCTCATTCCAAAGAGCAGCTGAAGGAGCAATCCCAGTCTCATTTATAGCAACAACAGCCTAACCAATTGAACCTGAATCTCCTCCAGAGGCATCTCCACCAGAAGTACCAGTTTCACCATCCTAATTTTAAGCATTACCAGCAGCCTCATTGGCATAAGTTGAACCTGGATTCCCAGCGTCACCAATTGAACCAACATCATTCTTATTCCCAGGAACAGTTCCAAGAGCATTTCCATAATCAGTTTCACCGGGATTCTTCCCATCAGCGTAAGCCCCGGAAGTAGTCACAACACTAGACAGAAATGGAATGATTTCGATCAGCAGTTGAAAGAGCAGAATTTCCAATCAGTTGAAGCATAATTCTTAGCAGCATTACGGCTAGCAACCTAATAAGCACCAGTTGAAGGAGAAGAATTCCTAACAGTCTTCCCAGCCGCACCAGCTGCACCCGTTGTTGAACCTACTGCAGTCCCAGCAAAAGCAGTTGAACCAACAATTGAATAAGGATCTGTCCGAGCAGCAGCTGTTAAAGGAGCTGTTGAAAGTCTAGTAGTCTCAGCAGTTGATGACCCAGCATTTCCGGCTGAAGCATTCCTAGCAGTAGAAGCAGTAGTTAATGAACCAGCAAAGAGAATGTAAGAAGAAGTAGATCCTGGATTACCTGCTTAACCAGAAGTCCTAGTTTTAGCTACACCTGTTGAACTAGCCTCCCCAGTAGCAGTAGTCCCTGCAGCAGCCCCATCAAAAGTTGAAACAGAAGTCCCAGCCTCTCCAGTAGAACAAACATTGATTGAAACCAGTTATCTAATTATTGACATAAGCATTATTTGGACCAGCATTTCCAGGAACAAAAGGTCCGGAGGGTCTTGCGCTTCCGAGTGCAAGGACCGGAGGGGCTCGACTGATAAGGACCCTTTAGGGGGCTCGACTGATAAGGATGCGCAAGCAGGCTCGACTGATAAGGCCGCCATCACCTTTAGGTGCTCGACCATAAGCCCCCCCACCCAATAAGTAAATTGAATGCGCAAGCAGGCTCGACTGTTAAGGCCGCCATCACCTTTAGGTGCTCGACCATAAGGACCTTTAGGTGCTCGACTGATAAGGACC
>Ga0181464_1001169_pt1 | contig 12929 bp, 11 predicted proteins | sample InSIn2gowninarea_FD_119074 | JGI IMG/M metagenome (GOLD analysis project Ga0181464, IMG submission 119074) | Clean room microbial communities from NASA Spacecraft Assembly Facility at Jet Propulsion Laboratory, Pasadena, California, USA -... ...
CCACATATTTTTAAGCATTGAGTACGTAAAATTTGAGTTGAGTGTGATTTAGTTAATGAGATTTAAAAATTTTCCGTGAATTTTTAAGTGATTTTATAAAAATTTACGGACGGCGTTTTTAGGATTATGAAAAATTTTAAGGGATTTTTAAGAGTTTTTGGTGAAATTTTTGATTAAAGTCTGAGTTTAAATTGAAGTGCAAGCTAAAATTTTGATTGAAGTTTGATTTAATCTAGGATTGAAATATGTAAAGCTTTGGCTAAAATAAAAATTTGAGTAGAGTTAAAACAAGTGTCTGCAGTGCCTAGTCAACCGTCTACGTAGCAAGCGGCCTACACTAATACTGTATTAAAGCTGGAATCGGAATTGGAATTGGAATCGAATCGGAATCGGAAAATTTTTTGTGTATTAGTGGAATCGGAATCGCGAAAAAAATTTGGAATCGGGAGATCACTGATCTACACACGATTGAATTTTTGACTTGTTCCACTTAGCGAACGGTTTAGCAGATCTGATGCATGTAAAAAATGTAAGGTAGGAAATTTAGATAAAATAACCATCGTGTAGTTAGGAGAAGGAGCACAAAAATTTACTAACCTTATTTAACAGCAGATACACCGAAAACTTTATTGTGTATAGAACATTTTTTATTCAACAAACAAAGCATCACACTGACTCGATGTTTACAAACAAAAAAACGATCTACTTAAACACTCGTTATACATGCAAATTTCAAAACCAAACGCCCCCTAACATGCCGACGCATGATGCATCTTTCCAGCCATTCTACACTGTGAAACAATTGTCGCTTTTTTCACTGGGACATTCTACAATTCTAACAATCCACTATTCAAATTCAATGCTCAATTTGAACTGCTCTTTGAACTCAGCTTAAACAAATCTAGACTTTTTATGACGCGACGTTGGAACAACACGTTTTCTGGTGGTGAAAACTTGACGTTCACTTTTGACAACAGGCTTTATGTCACTGAGTAAGTTGGTTTAGATGTCCCCCCATAAACTCGTCATTGTAGTTGTCAGCCAACAGACATTGACTGTGGATTTTTATTGCCTAAAGCTGGAAAGCTTCAAATAGACATGAATCTACATGGAAAGCCAGGTGGTTGTGTGGGTAGGACAAAAATGTAATAACTTTTTAGATTTCAAAACAAGTTTGATGGACATTGAGTATAGGCTGGGAAAAAGTTACGTGGTCGCGCTAAATTTCCCAGTCGGCCAATGTTCAAACAAATTTACGAGTGATTTTGCACACGGCGACCAAAAGCTGCACCAGCAATGCTTTTGTTGTGGCTCCGTCTACAACCCAGACCCGTCACTCAATTGCCCCGTGAACACTTTTCCACAAACAGGTTGTTCTATTAGGAGGGATTTGATTGAATTTTTAGTGAGTACCCGGTGCCAAAAAATGACAGCTGTTTTTTCTGGCACTTTCCAAGATCCCATTGACTCTTTGAACACGTTTGATGCGCAACTGGAATTGAAAATTGATGCTCGAGTGGATGACAAAATGATGTATTTTGAGCGTCGATGGGGGGAAAGCTATTTGCATGGCAAAAACATTTCAATTATAGCTTTCACCGAAAAAACATCCATGTAGTAAGTTTAATTAGAAGTCGGTGGAAAAGAAATTAGATGAAGTTTTTTATCAAGTGGATTAAAAACTATTACACTTACAAGGTAGGACAAAAATTAGCAGTTTTTATAAAAAGGGACTTTTATGTGTTGCAAGTTATAACTTTGATGGTATTTGGGAAATATTTCGCTACGACAAAACTATTTTTTCACTATGGATAATAAATTTTTACAAGGAAATAAACTTTGGATAGAAAGTTGCCAAAAAATTCTCGCTAAAACATCTTAGAAGTCACCAGGATTTAAACTCGCAACCCATAAATGCAACCAAGCGGTAAAAGTGGACCCAATCCAAATAACTTTTTTGGTCCATTTTATATCAAAAATTCTACTCTATCTTACAATGAGCATATTCAGACCTCCTTTAACCAATCACGTTTAGTTGCGAGTATGATGATACAGCTTGCAAACTATCACTAATTGACGGGAGTTTGTTTGTTTTCAACATCATGCGAACTTCTTTTAATGGTTAATTTTTATTCCACTCGTTTAAAATCAAGTTTTTAGACTACAGACCAAGCCTGTTAAATTTCAACGACTCCTTCTACAACACGTTTACACTTGATCAACCGATGGGAAATTGTGCAAGACGGCTGAAGTATAACAGTCCAGACAACGTCGACGAGTCGTTATACCACTCGTGTTTTTGTTGCGGCGATGAGTATAATCCTAGCAAAGAGTTGGGCTGTCCGGTTAATAGTTTTTAGGTGACAGATAAGATTTTTTAATGTGAATGTTGTTGTTAACTGATGTTTTATAGGAAAATATCCACTGCTAGAATAAAAATGGTTTATTACCATGGAAAATAGATTTGTATGTACAATTACAATGATCACTTGGTCCTGCCACGAGCCTAAAACAATTAGCCATTAATTGAATTCCAATTCTATTTCCATTTACTAGATTTGGACGGGTCCATAAAGGCCGGGGCCAAAAATTTTCAAAAAACCTTGACAAAACTTCAGACTCCGGTCTAGACCCTTAAACTTTTTCTTTCCCACTCCCACCTACCTGGACATACGCACACGTGCTCTTCTTGCTCGCCTTGTCGGTTAACACTACTTGCGTTTGGTATGGAGCGTCATCTGTAAGCAGACCAATGATCTTTCCATACTTGGAAAAATCCAAGATGATCGTCGTGTTGTGGCGCCCTTTCTCAATAGGACACGCCAGGCCATTTGTGCATGCGTCGAGGTTGGAGAGTAGGCCAAATGTCGGGATTTTGTGCCACTCGCAGCCTAAGAAGCCGCCCCATGAATAAATCGCGATGTCGAGTGTGAGCTTCGAGTAGGTGTCGGGGGAGAGAAGGTCGGTGAGGACGTAGAGGGGCTTTCTGTACACGATGGGGTATTCATCATTGCCGTCGGCATCGTGAAATTGCATGGAGTAGATGATGCCGCCGCCGGTGGATGATGCGGAAGAGTCGCACCTTAAATGGGGAGTAGTTGGTTGGTGGAGATTGAGTGGAGTTATTTATAGATTGGTGAGTGTCTGGACCAAGGTGGTAAATATTGGAGTTTTTTTGTGTGGTTTTATTGGTCAAGAGATTAAGGATTGAGTAGAATGATAAAGAATTGGATTACAAAAACTTGAAAAATTAGTCCAAGTACTTCAAGTGAAATTTATACAAACAAACCATCACTAGTCTTTATGGAACAATTTGCTTGAAAAAAACACCATCAAGTTTTATTCAAAAGCTACCAAAATTTTTTGCCCGACTTCATGGAATATTAATTAGAATCTTGCTAGTGACACAAATCTTGTTAATTTTTGTTACAGTTACAATCGAGCATTGACATATCATAAAGTTCAAATTAAAAAACTCCTTCAACGACAAAAATGCGTTTTCCAAACCAAACGCTTTTTGCATTGAAAATTTTTACTAGGTCCTTAAAACATTTTTAGCCGAATTTAAAAAATCTATTTTTAATTCAGTGTAATTTAAATGGAAACTTTACTGCATTTAAATAAAAACTTGCCGTTAATTCCACGTATAAAAAATCCAGGTCTCAACACCCAAAATTTTTGTTCCATCCTATCTACCTAACAACACATCACCACCCCCATTTAAACTCACATGAACCAATTAACCGCTTTCTCCGTTCCATTTGGAAACTTTTCACAATTTGGCGGCGCACCTACATGCCTTCCAGACACAACATCAATTGCCAAAAGCGACAAAATAACAAGCACTAGCATTCTCCTCTTCAATCAAAAACAACAATGATGGCAACTTTTTTCCAATTTATACACGACGGAGAGTTGTTGTCAATTAGGGGAAGATGTTGTTGCTCCATTTGGGAGGTTGCTCGCGATAAGAAGCAAAAATGACGGTGATGCTGCGAATGTGTGATCAACAAGTTAAAAGGAGAGGAGCGATGATAAGAGAGAATTTTGTGTTGGCTGGAAAGATAGGGTCACGAAAAGTGTGAATTGTGGAGAGGGGGTATAGAGGAGAGGAAAAAAGATGGAGGATGAGAAGCGATAGAGATTGTAAAAGGTAGAGAAAGATTGGAGAGTAAAGCAATGAAGAAGCGGAAAAGTTGGAGAATGAATGAATCTTGGTATAAAAAAGTAAAAAATGGGAAAACGTGGTAAGAAGTGGAGGCTTAAAGATATGAGAGTGGTGTAAAGTAGAAAGATAAGTAAGAGGAACAAATAGGCTGAAAAGGATGTGGAGTAAGAACAGTTAAAAGTCGAAAGATGGAAAGGCAAATAAGCGAGATTGTTGAAGGTTTTGAAAGAAGATGAAAGGGTGTAGGAGAGTAAGGAAACAGGAAAATGTTTATAGCCAGGGGAGTGAAAAAATGGAGAGTGTATACGTGCTAAAAGTTAATGGTTGGCGATTGTATTTTGATGTGTTTTATTGTGTTGGGTGTGTTGAACGTGTTGGTGCATTCTATGGTTTGATCAAACACATTTTCTTGCTTCACTCTCCAAACACGACAATTAAAAAAGCCTATTTGCAAAACATCTCATTAATTTTTGACACTTCATATCCATTTCTTTTCATGCACCCACAATACACAAATTTATTCACACGCATCTTTATTCAACTCCATGGATTCACCGGACACCCCAGTTTCACACTTGGATTATAAACAGTTCCACAACAAAAGCACTGAGAATAAAGTGATTGGTCGAGTCGTTCGGGCAAATTTCCCCACATCTTCTTTGAGCATTGACCAATCGGATTTGTTAGAATGAAAACGTTGTGGTAGAATGGAGGTCGGATGTAAAGTGGATGGAATCCTTGGTTGTATGGGTCTGGAAATGTTTTATAAAGTTTTTTTCGATAATGTCTCTGGATTTAGTTTGGGTGTTTTATTGGAAAAAGTCTGAAATGATGGGTCAAACGTTGAGTTTAAAAAGACAACGGGAGTTCTTGGCGTAGATTTTTTAATGGTTAATGTTTTTAACGAATTTTTTCACATAAATGAGATGATTTGAAACAGAGCTTTCAAGTTCATTTTACAAAAAAATCAACATAAAATTTTAGGTAGCTATCAATTTCCAACGGGAACTTTTTAGCGCCAAAGTATTTATGCCTGTAATTTTGACTTAAATTGAAACTCCCGTGTTAATTTTTCCAAAAAAGCCAACACAGCATTTTGGCGTAGTTTTTTTAGCAACTAACAGCCTTTAACAACAAAAACTTCTACTTTTTTGAATAAAAATTTTATCCAAAACCATTAACTGGTTTATTAAATGCATGTGGAGATTTTCCCTAAAAAGTCCGCACGTAATTTTAACACTTTTCACCTTCCAACTTCCTCAAAAAATACCTCCCACACCACTCACCATCTGTCGGGTACAAGTTTACGCCAATCTTGAAGAACTCATTGCTCACCCGCATTTTAATTGAACACGTATCTTTACTGTCCGACGGGTAGCAACTAAACACACGTTTTTATGATCAAAAATTCACATAAGGTCTTTCATGTAATTTTCACCTCATCAAATCTCAAAGAAGCAACCCACCCTCGTCCATAATCAGAGTTATAAGGATAAAATGCCAAATCGAAACCGCTCGAATAGCTAGCATTCCACTTTCGCCTCAAATAAATGCGTCGGTCATCAACATTGATATTTGCTCTGAGTTCAAATTGGGCGTTGAACGACTGGGAAGTGTTGTAGATGTTCTGGAAAGCACCTATATAATAAGCAACAATTGACTGGCAGGAGAGTTGGGCTAAAATTAGTTGGATATGATGATTAAAAAAGAGTTGGTGTTGGTTGATGTGAACGATTACAAAAGGGTTGAAATTAGCTTGGTTTGCTTTGAGTTAGGTAGGTAGGTTATGAAAGGTTGGATTGAGTTAGAAAAATAGATAGATTATGAGTGAGGCACTTGTTTACAAAAAAACAAGATAGGATTTAAAGGTACTTTTGCAAAAAAGTGATTAAAATGTTTTCGATGAAAAGTTAGCGCAGGACTCCCAAACCAATTTTTCAAAAAAGCAACAATCCTTAAACCATTGCTAAAATTCAACTTACTGTCATTATTCTCCACTATATTTTTTTCCACCATCGCCAACAATCTATCTACACAACAGATTAGCAGCACATGAACCAATGCCAATTTAGCTTTCATTTCCGCACACTCAAATCAGGACTTGTTCAATAACCCAAAAACAATGGTCATGTTGAGAGGGGGGAAAGCTGATCAAATTTACATGCAAACAATTACGACACCACTTGCTAGCTCTTATCAGCAACATCAACGTTGTGTGTTTTGGTTGATGGAATGCTTTGAGTTTTTATGCGTTAATTGATTGATGAACAATTTATTTACATTAAAAAACATTTGGACGTACTTGGAATAGTTTTTGACACCCATGACTCAAAGAATTTAGCTTTTCATTTTTTGGTCGACATAATAACCATGGAAAGTTAATTTGAATATAGCTGTAATGCAATTCACTAAAATTCAAATCTGTAACTACACTAAACTTTATGCATAAACCAACTGTACCATGAAGCGGGAATGACAAACACTGCAGTCCAAAATTAGCTCTGAATAATTTTTGTTTGGCTTTCCTCAAAGTTTAAACTCCAATTGCCAAAACCCAGCCACTCAACATCACGGATTGCCTCACCACGCCAATCCTTAATCTCCACTCATCCCTCACTCTCCACTGGCGTAATCTGGCGAGCAGACGCAATCTCAGCGGATAAGCACCAAGTAGCTGGTCGAAAAGCCAAGTGGATAAAAGCAGTTGGATGTGAAAAATCCCCAACCGCATACACTGATCAATTTCTTTGATGAGCGGGTCAGAGGATTTGGTATATCCACTTGCTAATCTTGGTTTGTTAGCCGGTTAAAGTGGACTAGGCTGGAATTTATAAAAACGGCTGATCGTTTGCTCAAAAAGTTTTTGTTATGATTGATTGAGCATGAAATGGTGGAGGCTTTGGTGAGTGGGATTTTGTTAACAGGGTTTTTTAATTTTAAAGAAAAGCATGGGGTGTAATTTGAGTTGGTTACTCACTAAAAAAATGTTTGGAACCCGATAAAAGGGCCCTTGTGGAATTAGACTGCGATTTTTATGCAACGTTTTGTTCCCCGTTCGAGTGAACAAGATCAAAGAGTCAATCGTTTATTTGTGTGTCAATAAAGTGCTGCTGGCAACAATTCGTGAAATAACAAGGCTATTTTAATGCTTAATGCAATAAAAAACAAAGAGGTAAAGATGAGTTTTGTGATGACCCATTATTGATTAGCGGCATACACTACATCCCTCTAAATTGTATCCGATCGGCAACTCATCAATTCACCCTCACTACGGTTTGTGGCAACATGGGGATTTGTACAAGGAATTTAATGTGGTTCTGGCACTAACCTTTGTCAGCAAGAATTGATATGAGTTGATACGGGCATACAAGTTATTTAGAAAGTAAGGTGTGTATGGCTGCTAGTTAAACAGGAACCTAGTGTAAAGAGAGAATGACAGAAATGTTGATGGAATGGACTTAGAAATGAACTGGTGTAATGTAGATTAAGTTTGAAGTGACTAGACCTCTTCATCCAAGTTTTGGTTGAGCAATTGATTGATATAGAAGAGTCTGTATTCACCATTTGCAAGACGGAAATTAACCATTGTGTTGCCAATAAAAGTGTTGATTTGTCCGGAGAAGATGTCTCCATTTGGCCCTTTCCAGCATACCTAATCACCAATTTGAATGAGCGAGTGTCATGGTGTTTGTCAAATTCCATAGTAGTTGACCAGGCCCAAAAATGAGTGTAACTCCTAATGGCCGGTTGGCATTTTAAGCTTCTTGATCGCGTCAATGCGTTGTGGGTTAGCCGAGATGCTGTGTTCATCAATAACGTGGCCTAAAAAGCGTATTTTATTTATTATAAGCTGAACTTGCATTTGTTGGGTGCCAAGCTAAATCCCCAATCTTCCAATCTTGTCAAAACATTGTGGACACGCTCATCATGCTTTTGTTGAGTTGAGCCGGAGATAAGCAAATGGTCCAAATAGCAAAAAGCTCTGGGCAAACCACTTGTTGCTTGGTTGATCACTCGTTAAAAATGGGAGGAGCTGGTCTGACACCAAACGGGAGTCTGTCGAACATACCTTGATGTGTAACAATGATAGTCAGCGGTTCGCTCTTGTCGTCAAGCTCCAATTGATAGTAAGCCTCGCTCAAGTCCAGTAGAGTGAAAATCTTGCTGTTTGCCAGTTTTGCAAAGAGGTTTTCCATAATCGGGAGCGGATAGTCGTCGTCGAGCAAACTAGCGTTTAAACCCGTAGAGAAGTCAGCGCACATGCGCAAGTCTCCATTGACTTTCTTGACCCAAACTGCTGGCGTTAACCATTCAGCTGTTTCGACTTTGGTAAGTGTACCATTGGCTTGAAGTCGATCAATCTCCTTTCCGGCTGGAATTTCAAGTGACAAAGCGATTGGACGTCGTTGAACTCACGTGGGTTGTGCGTTTGGTTTGAGCACCAATTTAGCTTTGATCTTTATCCAGCCTCCCAACTCGTCCCTAAACACTTTTGGAATTTGAGTAACCAACCTTAGTGTCCCGTGGAGCTGTCCTTAAACGTGATCATACCGAAGACGTTGATTGCGTTTAGTCCCAACAGTCTTGTTTCTGCCGTGTCAATACACACAACTCTGTTTGGAGCTGTTTTTGCTCCATACTTCATGTTGACCATGGCGGATCCTAGCACTCGGAGTGGTTGTCTACCTGCATGGTTGGACTTGTCTCCCGAGTCGATTAAAATCGAAGCAAGCTGTTTTGCAAGTTTTATTTCGATGACTGTCCGATCGGAGGCTGAGTCAAGCTGAAATTGGGTGAGTTGCTCGTTTACCTTGATGTCCACATAAAGTTTGGCGGCTGGCAAGAGTTGACTTCCGTGACCATGATGAAATTGGTTGAAGACTGTGACTTTTGCGGGTGTGTGAAGTTTGTACAAGTTTGTACAAGATCGCTCCCAATGAGTTTTTTTTTCAGTATTCTGTTTCAACGTGGCCGTGTTTGTTGCAGTAGTTGCAGATCTTCGTTGATTTATTGGTTGCAATTGAGCTGTGTCCAGTTGACGTTTGAGCCTCCTGAATTTTTGGCTTATTAAATTTGGACTTGCCTTTGTTGTTTGACTTTGTCATGTTGACTATAGATGGAGCTGGATTTGCGATTAGTTGTTCATCTTTCTTGCGAGAATAGAAAAGTTGGCACTTGGTGATCAAGTCGGGCAGCGTCACTGTTGGAGTTTCCACAAGTTCTTTGACCGCTATTGACCGGAGTTGGGTATCCTCTTTTGAGCGTAGGCCAGTGACAAATATGAGGCACTCCAAATTTTTCAGTGTCAGTTTGTCCAGTTCACTTTCAGCGATGGCGGCCCTAACTTTCTCACCATATTCACCGATGTCCGCGCCCGGAGCATGAACGATTGAGAGAGTTTCAAGGCGTCGCTGAAATTTGGATTTTGTGGAGCTAAATTGTGTTGTCAGTTGCATGATTGTTTCTGCGTAGGTAAGAGTGTCGGGACTTTTTGGCAGAAGTTTTGCTGTTAGACGGTCGTACTCTTTGCTCTCCAAACTTTCCAGCATCAATCGAGCTCGGACTTTGTCGTCAAGAGGAAGTCCCTCCTCTTCCAACAAAAACTTGTTTCTAGTGTACCATTTTAGAAACGTTTTGTCAGTTTGCGCATCATAGTCGAATCTCGTGAGTCTTTGGCGAATGTTGTTCGCCAACTTGATGACGTTGGGTTGAGCTACTAATGCGGAGTTTTTGGCTGTGGTGGATTGATGCTGACGTGCGTTGGTGACCACGGCTTTTGTCTCGACCAAGATCTCACGTCCCCGATCTAGAATGTCGAGAAAGTAGAGTCTGTCACGTACGCTTGGTAGTCGTCATTGTCCAATTTAGGTGCCTTGAGCAGTTGACAGGCTTCTCACGCATCAATGTCAGCCATCTGGCAACGATCAGATTTGTCTCTTCGTTTCGCGCATGATATTCATCCTAAAACAAGATCATTGTCTGCTGGGGAAAAATGACTTACGCAAATCAGACGGCTGATGGCGGGCGAGTCTTGTGACAAGGTGATCTTTACCATACCAATGGTACAGAAGATCAAGCGGCATTTGCGTGGAAGACTAAACTCGGGAGTAAATATTGAAAAAAAGCATTTACCTTTGATCAACGCTTGAATAAAAGCCAACTTAGTCTTTTGCTGGCCCAAGATTTGAAGCGGTTGCTCACCGATGCAACTAAAATGGTATCTTTTGTTGTGTAAATCAAAGATGGTTTGAACCATTTGAGTTCGAAGGTTTGGAAATTTTAGGAGTTCAAGCCCAAAAATTTTGGGAAATGAAGAAGTTCGAGCCACCTTTGGTGTAAATCACGCTAATAAACACGCCAAATTTCTTGTTCGAAGCTTAATCAATGAGGATAAAAGCGCGCTGTTGTGCATTAAAACGACTAGTAATTGTGAAGTAAAAGACTAGGTTGATAAAACGAAGGAAGTGGAATGGTGATAAAAACCGCAATATGTGCAGGGTCCAAAGCACGCTGCTATTTGAGACGAACAAAAATGATCGACTAATTGGAACAAGTTTGATTACCAATAATAAAAACGAATTGTTGGTTAAAGTTTGTTAATTTAACTTGTCTAGATGGTCCATCGAGTCTCCATGATAACTTTTGTGTAATCTTATGAGAATTTTTTGTAAAATTTTTTGTTATAATTTTTAGCTGAGTTTTAATAAATTTTGATGCTTTTAATTTGCTGCGTAAAAATTTTAGTTTCTTATTGAAAAATTAGCGTGTTGTATACAAAATGATACCATGGCAGTGGTAAAACCACTGCTAGCTTTAACTAACCAACCCACATGTCCATTTACAATTACCACACATTTTAACACTGCATTTATTACGTCATTCGCTTTCAAACATCACGCTCAAAAAGTAAACAATAATGACACACACATGAACTCCCATCGCTACTCCTCAATCACGGCATATGCACTGCCCATCGCTGCAATAAGCAACTGGGTGTCCAACGCATTCCGGATAACAATCTCGGTTAGTTTTGCACACAACTGAAAAAGTGTTTTTAGCCAAAAAATAATTCACTATCCATGAAGAATAAAAAAGCGCCGACTTACTCATATTAGGTGCTCCACCAGCAACCAACACAGCGAAAAATGCAAAGGCAATGATGAACATGATGAAGAGCGAACGCATTTTTGGGTAGTCTGAAAATGGAATAGTGGAGTTAAGTGTGAGTGGAATGAAAGTTTGGTCTAAACTCTTAAAGAACTTTTCACCAAAAATTGCTATGGCTTAGGATTTAAAAAACTTGTAAAATTGAGTGGTGAAAAATGATAAAAATTAGGATGAGCATTTTTCTTATATATTTGCCGAAAATTGAATTTGAAATTCAATGCTGTGGCCATAACAACAAAACCAAAATCCATTAAAAATACAACATTAAAATTTCATGCAAAAACATTACATTTGCACTATTGTTTAACACGAGTCCCGTTAAATTTTATTACTAAATCTCCCCATTTTAATTTTGCAACCACTCAACACATTTTTACACCCATCGAAAAATACAATCGTCAACCAAAACAAACACAAATCCATTGCTCTAACTACTCCAAGCCATTAACTTTCTTCCGTACTGATGCACTTGACCTTGGTGTGTTATGCTAGAAAGTGGATTAGTCGGGAAGTTAGGGACCAATCCTTGCTTTCAAACGATAAACTGCCGGCATAAATTTTTCCACAATAAAAAAATCACCGAATTCTCTTTAAAAATAAGTCCTACTCGTGAGAGTAGGACGGTCCAAAATTTCATCAAAATTCACCACAATGAAGAGTGAATTCAATACCAACCTTTTCGGACTTTGAATAGTCAATTTTTGAGTAGAAATAAACGAAGCAATATTGAACAAGGGCTTTACGAATTGGTATGGGTTTCTGTTTTTCGGGAACTTTCCCATAGCACTTGTGCGTATATGGGAACTGGCGAAAGGGTTAGCTTATTTGCTTTTAAAACAATGAAAGTACATCAATCATCCTTTTCAATTTTTATCAACATCATACCATGCCGCTTCCCAGACCTTCCAGCAAACTGCAATCATTACTTTTAATGGGACATTTCCAAATTTTATTACCACTTTTCAACCAAGCTTCCCATTAAAATTTATTGCCATCGCCAATCAAATTTCTCATCAAACACAAAAGTTAGCATTGCATTGTCCCCAAAAATTTTCATTGCAAGTTAAACACGCTACATCACTTTAAAAAACATGCATTCATTTTTGGCGTTATTTTTGTGTCTCTTGATTGCAAGTTTGCAGCAAGTGGCCGATGCTATTAAGTGCTACGATTGTGTGTATGAGCATGGTGAGGGCTTGTTTGCACTGTGTGGTGATTTTTCGGTGCAATTTTTTAAGCGTATAGTTAATAGGAGTAAAATCCGCGTTATTACGCCAAATATGCGGCCCAAAATTTCATGCATAAATTTTACTGCATCATCATGACAAAAAGTTAACACACGTATTGCTAATTTTTTAAACAAACAAAAATTTCAAATTTACAAGATAAATGCGCGGCCAATCAGCATACTCACACATATATTTAGACAGCAGTCCGGACGACCCAAATAACTGTCACAATGTTAACAGGACTGCAACTCGAGTTGCTGAGAAGCCACTTTGCTGGAGTAGAAGTGTTGTCAATGGTTAGTTTGAAAAGCTTCAATTAGGAAAGAGTGTAAGTTATGGCTTCAAGACTTGTTATTTTTAGTTAT
>Ga0181464_1001177_pt1 | contig 12901 bp, 10 predicted proteins | sample InSIn2gowninarea_FD_119074 | JGI IMG/M metagenome (GOLD analysis project Ga0181464, IMG submission 119074) | Clean room microbial communities from NASA Spacecraft Assembly Facility at Jet Propulsion Laboratory, Pasadena, California, USA -... ...
CTTTTTGTTCAAACCTATGCTATTGTTAGAGATCCTTGGACGTATAGCTCAGTTGGTTAGAGCGCTACGTTGACATCGTAGAGGTCCCCCGTTCGAGTCGGGGTACGTCCATTTCTCACGCATAGTGACACATTTAATTGCCTTAGAATAATCTACCAGCATTAAACCTATGGCAAAGGGTTTAAATTTGCTGGAGCGAAATAGTTTGGAATCGAGTGCATTTTAATTTCTACAAGCACAAATTGAGAATTTCTTGAACAAATTGGTAAACTTCTGGTTCTTGGGATGCTCTGGTTCCAGCAACATTAAGATTTACGGTGTTGTCCAATGGGTAATAGGTAATGGGTAATGGGTAATAAAATCATCACACTTTCAGCAATGCTTAATTTCTGTTAAAAATATTATCTTGAGGGAGAGCTAATATCGTAGAAGGCTAAAAGTTTCCTAGCTAGGGCATTTTTAGAGTAAAACTGCTCCGCACATTCAACAACATTTATAAAGGTAGGTATGGCAAATATTTAAAATCAATGCAGACTTCGCGGATATTGGGACGGTAATTTGGAAGGAATGGCGAGAATTACTATTTAGTCGCGGCAATTTACGCGCAATTTTACTTAGTTTACTGCCATCGGTATTAATATTTGGCATTTTACTACCTGCTCAAGTGGGGCGCGTTTGGGTAGAATCTCCTTTATCGATGGTATTGTGGGGTTGGTTGGCAATGCTCCCTGTAACGGCAATAATTGCCGATGCGTTTGCAGGCGAAAGAGAGCGCCATACTTTAGAAACTTTGTTAGCAAGTCCCTTATCGGAGCAAGCAATTTTGTTTGGGAAAGTAGCCGCCGCCGTCAGCTATGCTTGGCTGCTGGCGTTAATTATGCTGCTTGCGGGTTTAATTACAGTTAATGTTGTTGATGATAATGGCTTGTTACTTTACCCTGTAGAAGTTGTCATTGGTGGGGGAATTTTAGGCTTATTAACAGCGACACTATCGGCAAGTATTGGCGTACTTGTTTCTTTACGCGCGGCTACAGTAAAACAGGCGGCGCAACAGCTAGTTTTTGCTTCGATTGCTTTAACTTGGCTGCCTTTATTTGCGCTAAGTTTACTCCCCATGCCGTTACAAGAAAGGGCGATCGCATCGGCAAAAAGTGGTACTATGCGTGAGAAATGGACGTACCCCGACTCGAACGGGGGACCTCTACGATGTCAACGTAGCGCTCTAACCAACTGAGCTATACGTCCAAGGATCTCTAACAATAGCATAGGTTTGAACAAAAAGGTGCGATCGCATTACTCAAAAAAGCGCGATCGCACCTAACTACCTATTTAGCGATAAGCTGGCATTTTATTGGCTTGCAAGCGCTGCATGTAGTCGTCTAAAGCGGCTGTAACTTTTCCAGAGAGCAGAAAACAACCTAATAAGTTGGGAAAAGCCATGCTCAAGATCATCATGTCGCCAAAATTAAGCACAGATTTTAAGTTCACTACCGCGCCTACAAATACACCAATTACAAACAGCACTTGAAAAACCCTTAATGTATGTTCGCCAAACAAATAAGCCCAAGCCCGTTCTCCATAGTAGCCCCAGGAAATAATTGTTGAAAAGGCAAACAAAAATACTGCCAATGATAGCAAAAAAGGAAACCAAGAGATCCCAGTAGAAAAGGCATTAAAAGTCATTTGAATCCCGTCAAACTGAGCATTTTTATATACCCCTGTAATCACGATCACCAAGGCGGTAATATTGCTGACCACTATAGTGTCAATAAACGGTTCAAGTAGGGCAACAATTCCCTCGCGGATGGGTTCGTCAGTCCGCGCTGCGGAGTGAGCAATCGGCGCAGAACCAACCCCCGCCTCGTTGTCGAAAGCTGCCCGTCTTACCCCTTGAACTAATACGCCCACAAAACCGCCTCCAATGGCTGAAGGGGCAAAAGCTTCGCGTACAATTGTCGCGATCGCCGCCGGAATTTCGCTAAAGTTGCCTAAAATAATCCATAATGCGGCCAAAATGTAACTAAAACACATGGCTGGTACAAGTATCTCGGCTACCGCCCCAATCCGACGAATACCACCAATAATTACTACCCCCACTAAACCCGCTAAAATAATTCCGTAAAGCCAGCTACGTTCTTGAAACCAGGGTAATACCTGGGCAACACCTACAAAAGATTGATTTGCCTGAAACATATTACCGCCGCCAAACGCCCCGCCAATACAAAAAACTGCAAACATTCCAGCTAATACTTTACCCAATGGGCGCAAGCCTTTTTCTGCCAAACCGCGCGATAGGTAGTGCATAGGGCCACCACACAGCGAACCATCTGGTCGATTAATTCTATACATTTGGGCTAGGGTGCATTCAGCAAACTTACTTGACATACCTAGAAAGCCTACCAGTGTCATCCAGAATACAACCCCAGGGCCTCCTAGCTGAATTGCGATCGCAACTCCCGCAATATTTCCTAGTCCTACGGTTGCCGAAAGTGCTGCTGACAGTGCTTGAAGATGGGTTACTTCCCCTGGTTCATTGGGATTATCGTATTGTCCCTGCACGACTTTAACAGCGTGGGGAAAGGCACGAATATTGATAAAATTCATTCGGAATGTAAAAAATATTGCTCCTAATAGCAGCCATAACACTACTAATGGCATACCGCCAATACTCAAAAAAATAACTTTTTCTAAGGCTGATACAATAGCTGCAAATATGGCATCAATGCCGCTTAATAACCCCGATGGTGAAATATTTTGAGCAGCTAAAACTGTTGTAGATATGCTGGTGAACAGAGCATCTAATAGCCAAGAGTGTTTCATATATTTATTGCTAACTTTTTTCTAAACTAAAATTTTGTTAGCAACAATACTGTCCAAAATGAGATATTTTAAGGCTATTAAAAAATATCTTCTATCAAGACTATTCCTGGTGATAGAGGAAAGTTTTTTAAGTCAACCTATTGAAAATTGAATTGTCAAACTAAAATTATTACTTAATAAAAGATAGCCTCAATCATTAGGATTATTCAATTAGTAGGAATGACAAATAGCAACTTCTCCACGTCTGTACCAACGTGCATAGACGCAGAGAAATACTCGTTAATGGTTTAACTCATTGCCATAAATCTAAAGTAGATTATTCTTCCGCCAAAATACTGTAAATTTCTCGTTTAGCACGGTTCAAAATTTCGCGTACTCGGCTAGTTCGGTCTGCATCGTTACTACGTGCTGCTTGCATAACTGCGGCACTTAACTCTGTAATTGCTGCTTTCAATTCATGCAATTGCTGAGATCCTGCGCCTCTACCAGCCATATCAACCGGAGTATCTCGTCCAGCCAGTAATTCTCTACCACTATCTGTAATTGTGTAAACGCGCTTACCTTCCAGTTGTTCGCTGGTAAGATAACCGCCTTCTTCTAGTAATTGTAGCGTTGGGTAAACTGACCCTGGACTAGGGCGATAAAACCCACTGTAACGATTCTCCAATTCTTTGATTAGTTGGTAGCCGTATCGAGGTTCTTCAGCTAGTAAAGTCAGCAAAATGTATTTTATGTCTCCGCGCGGAGTTCTTTGCTCGTCTCCCCAACCCCGACTAGAACGCGAGCTTTTGCCCTGTCTTCCTCTGCAATTACTTGAACCTTCGTGTTTTGATGCAAAAAAATCAGGATAGCGATATGCAATACCAAACATAACAGTTCCTCGCCAGCAATTTAAGTTGTTACTTTAATAATACGATATATCGCGATATATCGACAACTTAATTTTAACGTGCAACAGCTTTTGAAAAAACTCGATGGGGACGAGGTACAGAGATTCAGCAAAAATAGCGTTAAAAAAGCCGCCACAACCAAGTTGTGGCGGCTTAAAATTTTTTACTTGATGCTTATACGCTCATAGTAGATTTTGACCATACGCCATGTTCGTCTTGGGCAAATTGTTCGCGTACTACATCCCAAGCGTGGTGTTCGGCTTTTGCTTCATCACCAGAATTGGATAATTCGGCATTATAGTTAGCGACAAAGGCTCGTTGGGCATCTTCAGAAAGATGAGAGCGAATTTCTGGAGACAAGTGGCTGGGGTCTTCAATTTGACCAGAGCGCCCACGAGGTAAGGCTGTCTCGTTAGTATGGGTTTCTTCACCGCCAGCGCTTTCTAGTAACAGTTGAATTTCACCAGATTTGTCGGCGGAAACTTCTACCGCGACGAGAAAATCTCCCGCTTCAATTCGCGTTTGGTAAATGGCGGCTTTTTCTTCAGGCATTCCTAAAGTTACTAAAGCCGATACTAAACCTGCTCCCGCACTCCCTGCTAATGCACCACTAGCTGCACCTAATAAAGCTGCGCCCAGTGGACCTGCGGCTACTAAAGTACCTACAAAAGGTACGAACAACACTCCCACACCTGTTAGCAAAGCTAAAGCCGAACCAAATAGCGAACCAAAAATTGCACCTTGTCTTAGTCCGCCTAAAATTACATCTTTTTTAGTTAAAAAACCAGCAATTTTAGTTTCTGAATGAAAGTTTTTACCAACTACAGAAATATCATCGCGGGAAATTCCTCGATCTATGAGGCGGCGAACTACACCATCAATTTGCTCGCGTTCTTTAAATATTGCCGATACAGTACGCTCTGCGGTAGCGACGCTTGACTGGGTGGCGGTAGGATCTGTGGCAGTCATTTTGTTCTCCTTGAACTTTTTTTAGTTACTCTTACTTCTTGGAGAATATCAAGGCGCTAGTTACCCGCCTTCACCCATAGGGTTGATTAGTTAGTTTGCGGGGGTTTCTATCAAAAGAATTAGTGCTAAAGTCTCCGCAACTTATCTTGAACTATGCCAAAAATTCCTACAGCGATCGCACTGCCAATTAATAACCACAAAATTCCTCCAGGAATAAAACCCAGCAAGCCAAAGCCTCTTAATACCCAAACAATTACGGTAATGCCAAGAATAATGCCGATTATCTGGATAATTTTCACTTTTTATCTGCCTAGCTGAAGATTAAAATATTTATTAAATAATGTGACAATTAAAGGGATAGCCCAACAAAAACTATTTTATTATGGATGACAAAAATTATTCTTGGAAAGGCAGCCCCAACGCTGGACTTGTATTAACAATTTTGGCATTACTTGGAGCATTGGCAGTTTTTACCGTTGGTTTTGCTGGCTAGACCTCCCCAAATAGCAAAATCTCGCCGTAAAATAGCGAGATTTTGCCCGACTAACAAGTTTTTTAATGTTATTGAACAATTATCGAGCAATGGGCATGAGGCAATACATAGTTGCTCACACTGCCTTAAACACCAATCACATATCTTCTAACTCAATACCTTTAGTTTCCTTGAGTAAAAAGAGGACAAAGAAGAAAGAAATAGCGGCGGAAATTGTATACAAACCGTAAGCAGAGCCTAGCCCAAAGTATTGCAGCAAAGGCGGAAAAGAGGTAGAGATAGCAAAATTAGCCACCCACTGTACGGAAGCAGCGATCGCCAAAGCTGCGGCTCTAAGTTTATTATTAAACATTTCTCCTAGCATTACCCAAACTACAGGCCCCCAAGAGAAACCAAAACAAAATACATAAAGGTTGGCAGCAATTAGGGCGGTAGTTCCCGCCGAACCCGTTAAGTTAGGGTTGCCAGAGGCATCAAGGGCAGCATTAGCAAAAATAGTTGTTAGCGTACCTAACGTTAGCGTCATGCCCAGAGAGCCTAGTAATAACAAGGGTTTGCGACCAAATTTATCTACAAAAGCGATCGCAATTAAGGTAGTAATAATGTTTACCGCCCCTGTAATTACCGTAATCCAGAGCGAATCTTGCTCGGAAAAACCCACCGCTCTCCATAAAACGCTGCTGTAATAGAAAATTACGTTAATACCGACAAATTGCTGAAATACAGATAAGCCAATTCCTAGCCACACAATTGGTAGAAGTCCGCCACTTCTGCTTAAAAGGTCGGAAAATCTAGGTTCGCGCTCTTGGCTCACAGTTTGTCTAATTTCGTTGATTTTTTCTAAAACGTTACCGCCGAGAATTTTGGTTAAGACTGTAGCGGCTTCTTTTTCTCGATTTTGAGCAACTAGGTAACGGGGAGATTCGGGAATCATCAATGCAGCCATACCATAAAGGATAGCGGGAGGAATTTCTGTCCAAAACATCCAGCGCCAAGCAGCAATGCCAAACAAAAATGGTGCTTCCGCAGAACCCGCCGATACCGCAATAAAGTAGTTACAGAGTAAGGCGATAAAAATCCCCACAACAATCGCTAATTGCTGCAAAGAGCCTAATCTACCGCGTAAGTGCGCGGGAGAACATTCAGCAATATATGCGGGTGCAATTACACTCGCCGCACCAACCGCAAGCCCTCCTAAGACCCGCCAAAAAATAAAATCCCAGATTGTAAAGGGCAATCCAGAACCAATAGCGCTGATGGTAAAAAATATTGAAGCAACTACCATTGCTTTAACACGCCCATAGCGATCGGCAATTTTTCCGGCGTAAAAAGCGCCAATTGCCGAACCTAACAAAGCTAAAGATACAGCAAGCCCGGTAATAAAACTATTAGCATTAAAGGCTTTGGCTAAAGCCGCTACCGCGCCGTTAATTACCGCAGTATCAAAACCAAATAAGAAGCCACCAAGAGCGGCAGCGCCAGCAATTAAAATAACGTAGAAAGTGTTTGATTTACGCCGAGTAGTAACAGTCATAGGTTTAGTTTTTGTTGATTTTTAAGTTAATTGGGCAGCACAAATAGCGCTACCTAGCAGACCAACTTGAGGGTTTAAGACAACGCGGACGGGAATTTGCTCTAATAAAGAGTTCATACGTCCTTTGTGTAAAAAAGCTGGTAAAAAGCCTTGTTGCATTAGGGGTAAATTTTTGGCAGCAATACCGCCAGCTATATACAAACCTCCATAGGGGAGAAGTTTTAGCGCCATGTCTCCGGCTTCTGCGCCATAGGCGGCTACAAATAGTTCCATCGTTTTTTGAGATAGAGTATCTTGGTTTGCAGCAATGGAAATTTCCGCCGATAAATCGACAGTTTTATGTTCTTTGCCAATCTCCTGCTCCCAGGTTTTGTAAGTTTCTGCAAGGGTGGGTGACTCTTGGTAGATTTTGCGATCGCGCAAAAACTGATAAATTGCTGCAATCCCCATCCCCGAAACTACTCGCTCTACCGAAACTCGGTTGATGTTGTACTTTTCTAAGAGGTATTGCAACAACTCAAACTCGATAGGAGATTGGGGTGCAAAGCTGGCGTGTCCGCCTTCAGTACCAAATACGCGATAGCTATTAGCTTGGGGAATTACAAACCCTTGTCCTAAACCTGTCCCCGCACCAATTACTGCAATCGGCGCATTTTTATCTAGAGAACCTGGCTGCAATGTATGCAAATCAGATTCCGATAAACCTGTAACCCCGTAACCTACCGCCACAAAGTCATTAATTAAAGCAACTTTGGAAACTTGTAACTCTTTTTCTAAACGGCTTGCTTCTAATATCCAACTTAAATTAGTTAGCTTAGAAGTATTGTTGATAACGGGGCCAGCTATGCCAAAGCAAGCTTTTTCAGGAGTTTGGTTATTTCCTGCGGCTTCCAGAAATTGACGCACCATTGGTACTAAGTCGGCAAACTCTTGACTGCGGTAGGTTTGCTCGTACAAAGTAGTTTGCTGAGGTAAATCGCGCGATTCTACTAAGCGCAAAATTGTTTTAGTTGCACCAATATCTCCAGCAAGTAATAGAGTCATGGTTTATTTGCTCCTTTAAAATCTAAAAACAGTTCTCACTACACCAACTACCACGTCATCGTTGTTATTATTGTGATTTGGTGCAGTTAGCCAAATTACGCCGGGAGTAATGGCGATGTTGTCAGATATTTGGTATCTGTAAAAAGCTTCTAAATGCAAAGAGGTATCGGGGTCGGCTTGACCGTTATTTAAGGTGCTATCAATACTCGTTACTTTGGGTTCCATCCCGACTAAAATACCGCCTAGATTGCCTTCTTTGCCTAAATTGGGAAATGCTAAAGTAACCGCCCAATTCCAAACATCCGCATCGCCTCTACCGATGTAACGTTGGTTGGCGTATCCTACCCAGCCACCAATAGAAAAATTAGGATTAAGGGCAAAAGTTCCCGATACACCGTAGGCATTGGTAGATACAGACCTGCCAAAGTTAGTATTAGATAAATTGCTTCCCGTACTTGTACCAAACGGTACGAAGTCAGGGTTTAAATCTGGGTCTATACCTTCGCCCGTCGTAAAGAAAGACGGACTATAGCTATTGATATAGGTTAAGCCGATTTTAGTGCGATCGCTCGGACTAATAATTACTTGCGCTAAACCTGCGTAAACTCCATCAAATAAACCATTTTGTTCGTTAGGATTTGCCGCCGTGTTACTAGGAACTAAATAGCCTAAATTTAGTTCTACACTGTCGCTAAAAAAGTGGCGTATACCCGCACCCGAACCACCACTGTAGTTGTAGATTGGGTTACGCAAAGCAAATAGCGATACTGCACCGCCATCAAAGTAAGGGTTTAGTTGCGCGGAGGCATCTAAATCTACAAAACCGTTACCCGTAGCCGCTAGATAAAAGTTGGTTCTATCGCCTAAAGGAAAACGGTAGCGCAGCAACCCTAAACCAAATTGGTTATTGCTATCGCCATCAAATTCTAATCGACCCTCATTAGTTAGCAATGGGCCGCTATTTGTGCCGCCTAAAGGAGTAACGTTATTAGCTTGCAGGCAAGTTGTGAGTAAATCTTTACCCGTGAAGCTAGTATCTAAATTGAGTCGTACTCGTTGGCTTAAAGTTGGAACTCTATCAATAGATTCACCGTTGGCATTTTCTCCAGCAACTACACTTGCTAAACCAACGACAACTTCAGCATTGAGTTTTGTAGTAGTAGAAAATTGATTAGCTTCAAGTTCGGCTGCACTCGCTTCTAAGCTATCTACACGCCCTCGTAATACTGTAAGTTCGGTAGCGAATTCCGATTGCAATCTTTGCAAAGTTTCTAAGTCTTCCCTCGTAACAGCATTAGCTGTACCAGAAGCAATTACTTCATTAATTCGGTCTAAAGCCGCATTTAAACCCGCCGCAAACTCGTAGCGCGTCATAGATTGATTACCCCGAAAAGTCCCGTCAGGGTAGCCAGCAATAACACCGTAACGTTCAACTAAAGACTGTAATGCTTGAAATGCCCAATCAGTCGGTTGTACGTCTGATAGTTGCGAAACCGATGTCACTTGACCTAATGTATTGTCCTGGGCGATCGCACTTTCAAAATTAATTAAACCTATACAAATAAGAATTGGTGCTAACACATATCTTTTCATCACTCCTCCGGTTTAAAACCTAAATTTTAATAGCTGTATAGTTGTTTAGTAATTGACTTCTCAAAACTGAGTAAAAACAATCTCAGTTTTGAGTTGTAGAAGTTAGCGCCGCGAACGTCGGCGGAGTCTATCGATAATTACGGCAACAATAATTACCAAGCCTTTGACCACCAGTTGCCAGAAATAGGACATATTCAACAACGTCAAACCATTGTTGAGTACCGCAATAATTAATGCACCTAAAAGCGTGCCGCCGATAGTACCAATACCGCCTGTAAAACTCGTCCCGCCAAGAATTACCGCCGCGATCGCATCTAATTCGTAACCCTGCCCCAATGTCCCTGTAGCGCTATATAAACGGCTGGCGCTCATAATGCCTGCCAAACCTGCTAGTAAGCCACTAAGACCATAAACAAACAACAATACGCGATTAACTTTAATTCCTGTAGGTCGTGCGGCGCGTTCGTTGCCACCCACCGCATAGATTTGTACGCCTAAAACCGTTTGTCTCAGTACAAACCAACTAGCCAAAACTGTGAGTAAGGCGATAACTACTAGCCAAGGAAAAGGGCCTAAATAAGTATTACCAATCCAAGCAAAATTGAGATCGCGGTTAAATACTGTTGTCCCGTTAGCAATTAAAAATGCTCCGCCCCGTAGCGCTGTTAGCGAACCCAAGGTAACAATAAAAGGCGGTACATCTAATAAGGCAATTAAAGCACCATTTAGTAAGCCTAAAGCTAAACCTGTAAGCAATCCAGCGATTACCGCCGCCCAACCCAAACCGGGAATTAAAGAGACGATTAAGGACGCTACCGCCGAGACAGCTAATATTGACCCTACCGATAGGTCAATCCCGCCAGTGAGAATTACAAACGTCATCCCGGTAGCCAGGACAATGTTAACGGAAGCTTGGCGAAAGATATTAACAATGTTTCCGGGAGTCAAAAAGTTAGGACTCAGGACGGAAAATAAAATGCAGATTAAAACTAAAATTGGCAAAATACCCGCAACTTGCAGGAAATTATTAAGCGATTTGCGATCGCTCTTAGTTGCAGGTTGTTTATTTATCGGACGTAATTGAGTATTACTCATGATGCTTTAACCTCCGCCGCGCCTGTGGCATAGTGCATAATGTTTTCTTGGGTGATTTCTTTACCAGGACTGCGATCTAATTCCCCCACTAATTGACCTTCACGCATAACTAAAACGCGATCGCTCATCCCGACAACTTCGGGTAATTCGCTAGAAACCATCAATATTGCGATTCCTTGTGCCGCAAGTTCGCTCATAATCCTGTAAATCTCGCTTTTAGCCCCAATATCTACGCCCCGCGTTGGTTCATCTAACATCAAAACCCTGGGCTTAATTGCCAACCACCGCGCGAGTAAAAGTTTTTGCTGATTTCCACCAGAAAGATCCAGCGCTCGTAATTCCAAATTTGCCAGCCGGATATTAAAGTTTTCTACCGCCCCAGTAGCTAACAAATTTACCGAAGCCCAGTTGACAAAACCCGCCTTTGCTTCTTTTTTGAGGGTATTGAGCGCAATATTTTTGCGACAACTCATTTCTAAAAATAAGCCTTGATCTTTACGGTCTTCGGGGACGTAACCAATTCCCGCGTCAATCGCATCGCCAGGGGAATTAATCTCTAACTTTTTGCCATTGAGGAACACTTCACCGCTTACTTTGCGGTCAGCACCAAAAATTAGCCGCGATACTTCTGTCCTTCCTGCGCCCACTAACCCTGCTAAACCGAGAATTTCTCCCGCGTGAATTTGAAAACTAGCAGGCTGTATTTTGCGTCCATCGCTAATATTTCTAACTTCTAATACCACTTCACCGGGATTAGTTTGTTTTTGATGTTCGTAAAAATCCCCCATTGCGCGACCAACCATCATTTGCACCAATCGCTGCGGCGAAATTTCGTCTCTCATTAAACTGCCAATATATTGACCGTCGCGCAACACGCTAACGCGGTCAGCCAAAGCATAGATTTCTTCCATGCGGTGACTAATATAAATAATTGCAATTCCATCTCTGCGGAGTTTATGAATTACCTCAAACAATCTCTCCGTCTCGCGGTCAGATAAAGCGGCGGTTGGTTCATCCATTACTAAAATGCGGCTGTTATCTTTCAGCGCCCTAGCAATTTCTACTTGCTGCTGTTCTGCAATCGATAAACTACCCACTATATCCCGCGTTGTAAAAGTAGCACCCAAACTATCTAATACTTGCTGCGCTTCAATTTCCATGCTTTTACGGTCTAGAAACTGTCCGCGCTGCAACTCGCTACCCATAAACATATTTTCGGTAACGCTTAAGTTGGGAGCAACGTTTAATTCTTGATAAATGAGGTTAATTCCGGCTTGGCGCGCCGTTGCGGGATTAGTGATTTTTAAAGCTTGTCCGTTAACCCGAATCTCGCCTTCGTCGGCTATGTAAGCCCCGGCGAGAATTTTCATTAAGGTACTTTTGCCTGCGCCATTTTCCCCCATCAGGGCGTGAACTTCTCCGGGGTAAATTGTCAAGTTGACATTTTGCAGTGCTGGGACACCATTAAATCGTTTGCCAATTCCTTGCATTTCTAATACTGGGGTGGCAATTGATGGCGGCGAAAATGAATTTTCTATATTTGTAGACATGAGAAACTCCTGCAAAAACACGCGTGCATTTGCTAGTTCAAGTTATGAATGGGAAATTTTAGCGATCGCCAAAAATTGGTATATAAACTATGTCCACAACCAAAAATTGGAGATTTTGTTGCTATTTGACTTTTTATTGCTGTCTAAATCATAGATAAGCGCAAATACTCGACGTATATACCTAAAGATTTAGCTTAGAGAGACTTTGCAATTCTTAACTTCTGACTTACCAGCCTTGGGCGGTACTGGCGTTATCGCGCGTTACTAATTGCACGGGAATCAAAATATTGGGGTTACTGGGTTTTTTACCTTGCAAAATATCGTTACCCACTTGCACCGCTTTTTGCGTCATCCCTCTAGGGCTTTGGGTTGCTGTGGCTGCATACAACCCTTCTTTAGATGCGATCGCTTTAATGGCTTCGGGCGCACCATCTACCCCCACAATAAAGAAATCCTTGCGTTGTGCTTGGTTAGCAGCTAAATCTACACCAATACCGCTAGGATCGTTAATTGCAAACACGGCATCTATTTTCGGAAAAGTTGTTAATATATCCGTCATTACCCTTAATCCACCTTCCCGGCTACCTTCAGCATTTTGATCTTTAGATAAAACCTTTAAACCAGGGTATTTAGCTAAGGTTTGCTGACAACCTTCAACCCTTTGAATTACCGAAGTTACGGGCGGCCCATTTACAATAACTACATTTCCCATACCTTTAAGGCGATCGGCGATATATTGACAAGCAACCCTTCCTGCTTGCAAGTTATCCGTTGTAACCGTTGCGTCTACCTCGGTATCAACTCCCGTATCCACTGCAATTACAACTTTCCCGGCGCGTCTAGCGTTTTCAATTGCTGGGGTAATACCTCTACTATCTGCAGCATTAAGAATAATTAAATCGGTATTTGCGGC
>Ga0181464_1001178_pt1 | contig 12898 bp, 10 predicted proteins | sample InSIn2gowninarea_FD_119074 | JGI IMG/M metagenome (GOLD analysis project Ga0181464, IMG submission 119074) | Clean room microbial communities from NASA Spacecraft Assembly Facility at Jet Propulsion Laboratory, Pasadena, California, USA -... ...
GTCAGGACAAGTGGAGAAAGTGGAGTAACATTGATTGTAGAAATAACAGACTCATGACAACAAAAGTAGATGCACTGAGAAGCATTTTAAAACAGAGGATGATCATGGTCACAGAGGGGCAGGATCAATTGAGATGAGGTAACAACAACAAAGGTACCTTCATTCTCAAAGAGGCAAAGTATATTCTCCTTGGGCTGGAGTCTTGTGTTCCAGAAAATCCTTGGAGGCAACTCTGGTCTCACCAATGATGGATGAAAATCAAGCTCTTTATGTGTCTGATGCACCATAAGAAAATTTTGACTTGGGACAATATTAGAAAAGGGGCGTCTTGGGGCCTTCTAAATGTCAGCTTTGTGAAGAGCAAGAGGAGACCATGGAGCACATCCTCAATTGCTGCTCTTACACCACCTAGTTGTGGAATTCCTTTTCTGACATTTTCCAACAATCAGATAGGGACAGAGAGTGCATCAAAAATACCATAAATAATTGGAGGAGGAGCTTTTTGAAGAATGAGGTGCTTAATCGGGCATGGGCTTTCACACCAGGATTCATTATCTGGAATGTTTGGAAAGAAATAAATCAGAGAATCTTTAAGAAAGAAAAAGCCAACCCTCAGAAGCTATATGATTTGATTCTAAAGCAGATAAGGGAAATAGTCAACACTATAGTGTGCAATATCCTAGAGACTCCTCCCTCAAAAATGGAGTTAAGAACACTCAGAATACTAGGATTACATAACATCATTCCGCAAGGGCTTGGAAAAAATAAAACGACTAAGAATACAAAGAAAGATTGCTGGCAGCCTCCTCCAAATAACTACCTAAAATTCAATATTGATGGAGCCTCTAAAGGTAATCCTGGATCAGCTGGGTTTGGAGGAGTTCTTAGGAATGAAGACAGAAGAATCATATTAATCTTCCACAACCATTTAGGTAAATCAACCAATAACATGGCAGAATTAATGGCAATGGAGCAGTGCCTAGAGATACTGACTGAAAATCGCAGCTCAAATGTCATTATAGAGGTAGACTCCGAAATCACCATCAACTCAATAAAAAGAATCAATTGTGGATCCAAAACAGAGAAAGTCTCAAATCACTGGAGACTAATCCAGGTTTATCAAAGGATTCAAACTCACCTTCAAGGTTTGGTTATGTCAGTTTCAATCATGCTCGTAGAAATGCTAACAAGCTTGCAGACATTCTAGCCAACCAAGGGGTGAATAATGAAGATTGCAGGATGGTGAAGAAGTGGCAAGATTTGTCCCAGAATCGTTTAAAGGTTCTTTGCTATAACCAAGCGGCAGAGGACATTGAGGTGGTCCATCGTAGTGGGAGGGTTTCCTGCAGAGATGAAGTGTCCCCAGCCAATGACTCCTTGGTCTCTTGATTTTCCCTTTGGGCGCCATTGGTTCGCCAATTGTTTCGAGACAATTCTTTTCACCTCTTCAGATCATTCTACTATCATGAGTCCTTTGTTAGAGTGGAAGTGGCAAGAGTGCTGTCCCTTCCATTATCAAATTAGTTTTCCCTGTGAGATTCACATGGAGAATAGATCCCCGTTCCCGCTGTTTTATTCCAATGGCACTGATAAGATCGCGAAAGTCACAGAGGCTGTAGGTAGGATGGCGGTGATTTCTTTGGACATTTATGAGAGAAGGGCAGATGTAGTGTATGGCTAGGAATAGAGGAACACCGGTGATCACCAAACTAGGGCTCTTTTCATTCTTCTCTCATTTCCACATCCTTCAGGTGCTCGCAGAGCTAATAGGTGGGAAGTGGTTTTCCCTATTTGGGAGCAATCACAATCGTTGAGTTACACGTGGCGTTCAGGTTGGGTTGAAAACTACCCTCATCACGAGTTATCTTCCGTGTTTGTTGGCCAATTGATATTAATATATACCGTCGAATGGCTCATGGGATTTCAACGGTTCAGATCACTCATGGAGGTTTGTGGTCCCGGGTGTACAGAAAAGCGGCTCTTCAGTACGTTTTGGACTACAGCCTTAGGTTCATGCGTACAGGTTTTTAGAGAGAGATGTTTTTCTTTTTGGTTATATAGGGGATGTGGGTTGTGTCTAACCCGAGAGGTCATACCATGGTTTGAGAACTCAGACATTGGTGCCTCCTTTTATTATCGACCGCTTTGAGTTTTAATGACTCCATATCTAAACCCATTTATTTTTTTTCCTTAGAAAGGACTAGTTTGATGGTTGGAAGCAAGGAAAAGTTTTACTTTAGTTTTTTCCTTAGTCAATGACCATGAGGGTTGTGTTATAACTCTATGTACTTTATTTCTTGATTAATGAATGGGAAGGTCCAACTCTTGCACTAGCAAAAAAAAATGAAATTTTGGATGATTTATTTAAAATACATGTGGAATACATGGAATAGGGTCGACATGTGGCTTCTCTATGTGGAGAGGGAACTAATTTGTGAATCCAATGGATTATTTGTAATAGGAATCTCTTCTAATGCATACAAATTTCAATCTTTGGTTTTCAAATTAGTGTCTTTGTCACATAAATAAACAAACTCACTTGAGGTAAAACTCCAATTTTGAGAGATTTCCGCATTTCCCCATTGTGGGAGTGGGGGATTAGCTACCACAAGTTATTTCTAAACTGGACGAAACATTTTTTTTAGAATAGTAGGTTCATGTGATGTGGAACCTCGGTTAGCAAAGTACTTGGGTATGTTATCAATGTGTGGAAAATGGTGGGTGAGATGATCCCCTTCATGTATTTTACCAGTAAAATGGATAATATTCTTACGACCAGTATATGTGGTATCAATAGTCATGTTTTCTATAGTTGAGTGGAAATTTTGACCCACTCATACTTTTGGATGGTAATTAAATTTCTAAATGGTGCATATGATATTCCACTCTAATAATTAGTGCATAAATTTATGCAAAGCATAGAGCCATTTCCATGGAACTATACTTATTGTAAGAATGTGACAACTTGTGCATCATTGATTAGAAGTATGGTAAATGTTTGATGCTACTTTCCAATTCTAGGGGCAGTATACATCATATGTCAACTTACTTTTTCACATTTACATTTCCAACAAATGGAGCACTCATAGTGTCTAATCATAGGTTCCACAGTACAGGACTCCACAGAAGTATATGTTCCAAATGTGAACCCCACAAAATATAATCTTGAATAGGAAAAATTACAGAGGGATAGACCACAAAGGGATCCAGTTGGTTAAAAAAAAGTACAAAAGATTTCACTATAAGAAAATGAGAAATTAGTGACTAGGTGGCTAAAAATGTTAGACACTGTAACATCTCCAACTCAAATGCTACCAAAAATGAGCAATCTTCACTGACCCAACTAAAAACGAATTTCATAAATGCCTAAATTAAGCCTGGATTAAAATATAAAACTAGTTGATAAATAATACAACTACAAATGAGTAATGTGAATGACTAATTTAGTCTAGAACACAAATACAACTACCTAACAAGTACTACAATAATATAAAATAATACATTATGTTAGTCATTTTAATTATGTCACTTCAACAATACAAACTTATAAGTGATAAGGGATTCGAAAGCCATCATATATTAGCTAAAGATTATACTTCCTTAAACACTTCTTCATCCTTACATGCTATATAGGTGAACCGAATTTGCATTTTTTATGTTTAATAATTTGTAATTTTAAAAAATTATTTAAAACAAAAATTATATTAAAACCATAATATCAAATAATAACTATAATTTCATATTAAAAACAAAACATTTGACCAAATTGTAATTTATATCTTTTATCTTTTCTATTATAAATGTTTCCTTACAATTCTCATCTCACGTTTATCGCTCTATTGAAATCAAATGTTCACATCATCATTTTATTTTTCCTATTATAAATGATTCTTTACATTTTCATTTCAATTTTACCACTCAGTTCAAATCAAAGGTTCAAAAAATGATTTTATTTACATTTTCATTTCTATTTTACCACTCAGTTAAAATCAGATGCTTGCAACATTGCAATGGAGTATGTTGCATCTTGCTCTTCTCTAATGATATCTGCATGGAAATGCTGATATTTGTGTCGAAATTCCAGAACAAGGAAGTCCTTCAAGGTGATCTTTGGATTTCATGGAAATCAAACCCCAAATGGAGTCTACATGGGAAATTCATAAGGATAGAAACATCAATCAGGTTGAGGAGGGGTGAGCTTATTGTGTGAATATATTATGGTCATGTTTACATAAGTATGAATTTAGAGTCTGCATAGCTCTTGGCCAAAAAAGAGGGAACCATTTTACTAAAAAAAAAATTATTTTCTTATTGGTAAACAACTTCGATGGTTTATATGATCAAGGAAGAAATTTAATCTAGATTCAAGGGTTTAATGATTAGAGTGAAGTAGGTTTTGATTGTGGCCAAAAATTCATCAAAATATAAGGAAATGGTAAGCATATTGCATGTCCTTATTATACAATTTTTTTCTCCAACTACCCCAACATTTCTAGTTTAGAATGAAACAAAGTATAATTGTTATGTGCAGTTCTTTTGTACCCATTCATTATTTGTGTAATGAATTGTATCATGCCAGAATCGAGGAGATCAAATGACGTAAATGAATTTTTCGATAGGATGCAAATACTACCAGCATCCCGTCGTAACTCAAGACCTTCTTCAAACTTTGTTACAAGAAATCAAAATTTCTTGTAACCATGAAAAAAACCATATCTATGTTTCATCCTTAGAGTCAGATCTCATTGTCTATGATTTTAAACCAAATCACTATATTCTAACTAGAATATACTAAGATCCATTAAACCTTAGAAATCTCTAATGCTCAACCTTAACTTCTTTGAAAGAAAGGAAGCTTATGGGATTTGACAACTAGTAATTAGCTCAAGGTTTTACCTCCTCTATTCAATTGAACCCAATATTAATTTTGTAACACCAAAATGATACTTGAAGCTCTAGTTTATGGGATTTTATTTATATCTATAATTACAAACACAATATAAATAATCTAAATTTTTATATATTCACGCATTTTATGAAAATGTTTTTGTTAAATATTGGAAATTGGAGTTAGGTTTTAATATATAACTTAAACAATTCAAATAATCAATTGTAGATACCCATTACCACTTGATCCTTTGACCCTTTAGGAAACCAAGAAATTCTAGATGATTATGCAATAGTCCTCGATTTTCAATTATGGTAAGTTTTCACTTCACTCTTTGGTCTTAGAAAATCCCCCCAAAATAAAAATTCCTTTTATGGCATGAAGGAAGCAGCCTTCCAAGAATAAAGGATGCAATAACATATTCCCTAATCAGAATTCTTATAAACTCATTGTAAACCTTGCATTAGGCTAGATTTTTGACAATCATACCAGTCATGAGAATGGGTATCCTGCTACAAAAATGGAGGATATGGCTTTGGTCGTTCAAGTACCACTGAGAAGCAAAAATATCGTAGAAATTATAGGGAAGAGAGGGGTTTACATAAGTGACCTTTCATCCCTTCCTATTTCTCTAGGCTACATCAAGGTTGATGAACAAGCCAAATTATTGATAAAATTTTAGGATTACTAAAGCACAAGGACAAGAAATTTCTACATGAGACCCATTCAGGGTCTCATAATTTTAGTTAATATGGATTCTAAAGAGGCCTTGAAAATAAAATACAAATGAAAAGGTGCACCATTTCCAATTCTAGAGGGTACAAAATATAGATTATCTACCCAAAAGTTCCCTTTCAAGTTCCCCCTCTTAATCCTATCTCCATTGGGCAACCCAAAGGTGCCAACTTTAACATTCATGGTCATTAATTCAAATGCGGAATTTGGGAGTTCCATCTCAAGCCTGATTCTCATGTTAGAGCGATCATATCACAAGTATCTATTAAGGACCCAAACACTAGAAAATTGAGGAGGGTTTTGTACAAGGGTTTCACCTTCGAGCTCTTCTTGCCTTACATGGACCCTATTGATGCTTGCTATTTTAATACCTATATGGATGCAAGTGAATATGGATTTGGACTAACTATTATGTATCTTGAATCACTCAATGATTGTCAAGGAAATTCCTACTACATGGATGGGGTCTTGGCTAGTGATGATGGAACACCTTATGTAAGACCGAACATGGTTTGTATATTTGAGCGATATGAAGGTGATATATCTTGGCCACACAAAGTGTCCAATTCTAATCATGGAGGTAAATTTTTTTGTGTTGCATGAAATTACTCTCTAATTTCACACAGATTTAGTATAAATGCCATTATGTAACATTTCTTTCCAAGCTTACACTTAAGTCTTCTATGTAGTTTTCCTAAGAGTAACTTGCACTATCATTAACTAAGTACATAGGCCTTATGTTTCTATCTCCAACTTATCTATGTCTACAGCACATATTTGGCATTGAATGCTAGAAGAGATGCTTTTCTTTCAAGATAGAATATAAAAAGGCTTCCTTCCCCTCCAAGTTTTTGTATTCATCGCTATTTGTTTGGATTTTTTTACTTTAAGATACTCTGGGTTATACCCTTCTTGCTTATTAGACCATATGTCACAAGGTTCATAGAATTTCAACTTTCAGGTTTGAAATTTGGGGAACCTAAAAAAAAGTTGATGTTTGACAAAATTCAATGAACTTCATAGATCAAGTCCATAGTTCAATCTCATAGACTTGTATCACAACTCAAGCTTCTAGTCTATCCTTAATTCCTTGCAATTTCCAAGTCCATGATAACATTTTTTATGTTTATTGATGTTGATTTCTTCCTATTTTATGTTATACTCCATTTCAAAGTTAATATAAACAAAATATGTAGATGAATTTAATAGTAAACCTCATCAAAAAATTCAAATTCAAATTGAAATGTAATCATTGTTGAAGCCAAAATCAAGCCCAAACCATGTGACTTATGACCTCGTATAGAGGAGATGATTTTGCATTCCTTTTTTTCTTATTCCATGACTTTATAATTTAAGCCCTCTTGAATTATTTTAGGTTTATTTTCTTGTTTTCTATAATTTTATCTTCTCCAAACATGTGGTTTCTAACTTTTTTTGATCCACATGACTAGGAATTATTTCAGGAAGTATCTAATCTACACGTGAAAACTATAATGTTTAACAACAGTAAATTTCTATATACATACTAGACTTAATATTAATACATATCATGTTTGGTTTTCATATGTGTGGTTGCAGTCTCCATATAGTAAATTAGGATGGGTAATATTAGGTTGTTATTTCATACTCAATTATTAATTTTTCTTAGGGCTCCATTGTTCTTTGCTTTGATAATTGCATTTCTTCATTAACACATTGAGTTCAACATGTAACATAATCACATTATTCATATTTACATAATTATTTATTAGGATATGAAACTAAATAGAAATAACAATATCATCATCATCAGCGTAGCAGAACATAAAAGAACAATAGAAGAAAATCATTTACACATGGAGACATTAGGATTGGTCGTAGACTAGGGAAAAACCCACTATAGGAAAAACCCTTTCAAATTATTTTTCTTCTTTGAATGGAATCAAAAGATTTAGAAAAAGAGAGTAGAATTCAACATATATTCATTTATGCAAATAAAAAACATAAAAGACTACAACATCCATAAATGAATGAAAAAATTCTTATACACAAAAATCTGATTCTAAAGTCTGTAATGAACTATCAGTGTCTATAGTCAACTTCCAAACCCTATGATTACTGAGAGAAATATTAGGAAAACTGAGATTCCATATTTTAAGTCTCAGTTGCATGGAGGACGAGTCATGTGAGTGACTATAACATCCCAACCTCGCCCTTAATCCTCACATGCCAGCGACTGTGGTCAGATCTAATAATAGGGAAGCGCGGGACAAGGATTCTAAAACTATAACTCCTTGTCACATGGATGGAGAGTTTTATGTGCAAATGGACCTCTCCAGTTGCATGGATGAGATGTTGTGTGAGTGATTTTGGTTGACTTCATCTTGTGTTGTTCTTGTGACTCTGGCCCAAACCCTAAAAACTGAGATGAGAGCTTCGAACCCTCTAATTTCACCTCAAATCAAACTTATTCTTCCACAGATGAGCCTTAGACCTGTGCAAGCCAAAAACCAAGAGAGCAAAGTGTCTCATGGTGGTGTCCAAATGAGGGAGAAGTCACTTGTACTTATATCCTTCCAAGGGTTTCCACTTTTCTTTAGGGATGGTGTTGTCAAATGTGCACATGTGGCATTTTCTTCATAAGTAATCTTTACCTTATCCATTTTGTGTGATAATTACGTCAATTTTGGGCCTCTAAAAGAAATGAATTCAATGAAATACTTATCCCCATCACATAATCTATACAAAGTGGAATTTGGTCGTAGTTTCATATGTTGGGTGTGAAGACTTATTATCTTGTTTATTCAGAGGTGTCACCTCATTGGACCCCAATTCATAATGGGGTGGAAACACCTCCCATTTATTCACTGCCAAGGTGGTGATGGTGATTTTTATGAGGCCTCCCTTGGCAGGGTTCGGGGGAAGCTCCCACGAAGCTAAAAATAGATGTAAAATTCCCTTGTAAAATATTGTAATCTTGTAATCAATCTAAGTCACTCATTAGGCGGATGATCTAATGGGGGAAGTTATGCTTAATTTAGATTTTTTTCCTAGAAGGAAAGCCCTTACTATATTGAGGGAATTGTGTTGCAGCTATGTAGATGTGTATTTTGAGATAGAAAGATAGAGGGTATTGTGTGAGAGTGAAGAGAAAATTACAATGATCTATTGTAGGTTGTATCTCTTCTTTTTGTTGGATAATAGAAAATGAAGGATTGGCTGTTTCTTCATGGACGTAGCCCAAATTGGGTCAACCATGTATATTTGTGTAGCTCTTGTTTTATGAATTTTCTGTGTTTATATTTCTACAATATTTTATGTGTTCCATTTCTCTGTAATATATAATTTTCTAACAACTGGTATTAGATCTAAAGGTCTATTTGGCTGATAAATTCGTAGGAGAGAACGGTTCCTAGTTTGAGTGAGAGGAATGGAGGAAGATGGTAGGTTTAGGGTCAGAAAATTAATGGCCAAAAATACTATTTTTCGGAAGATGTAGATGAAAGAATATGTATATCAAAAATATTTGTACATACCATTCAACGTAAAGACAAAGAAGTCGACGAGTATGAAAAACATTAAATCTGGTATTCTCGATAAAAAGGTAGTTGGAACAACATGGCTATGCCTAATGGTGCCAGTAGCCTTCAATATTTCAAAGGAAATAACAACAAAGGGTTTAATGTTGTCATTGGCCAAACTATATGAAAAATCCTCAACCTCAAAAAAAGTATTTCTTATGAAACATTTATTTAATATGAAGTTGTGAGAAGGCGGATCTATTGGTGATCATTTAAATGAATTTAATAGGGTTTCCACTCAATTAAGTTCTATAGGAGTAAATTTTGATGATGAAGTTAGGGCTCTATTATTTTTGTGCTCATTTCCAGAAGGTTGGAATGGTTTAGATATGGCCATTAGTACCTCTATCTCTAGATTGATAACTTTAAAGATTAATGATGTCGTCAGTTCAATTCTTGGTGAGGAATGCGACAGAAAAGCTTTTGTGATACATCAGGTAATGCTTTGACTGTAGAGACCAGTTGAAGAAAAATGGGAAGAGGAAGGAGCCCAAGATAATGTAGTAAGTCAAGGAAAGGTAGATCCAAGTCTAGATTGGGGATAGTGTGCTAGAAATGAGGGAAGAAAGCACACATGAAGAAAGACTGTAAGTCTTAGAAGGGAAAAGAAGGATATGTTCAACCAGAAAACAATCATGAAGCGAATGTGATAGGTGATGTGTTGCAAGATGTTTTTATTCTTTCATTAGAAAATATTATTGATGCCTGGGTGGTAGGTTGAGGGGCCTCATTCCATGTGACGCCATGTAGGAAACATATTCATGATTATGTTCAAGGTGATTTTGGACAAGTTCATTTGGGTGATGATAAATCCTATAAAATCATTGGAATGGATAAAGTTTTCATAAAACAACAAAATGGCAACCAATAATTATTGAAGGAGGTAAGTCACGTTCCAGATTTGAAGAAAAATATTATTTCAATAGCGAAATTTGGAGGTGAAGGTTATGTAACTTATTTTACAGATAAAACTTGGAAGGTTACTAAAGGAGCCCTGATAATAGAAAAAGGAGAAAATGTTGATACATTGTATTTATACAATTGTATTGCTAATTATGTTAATGCTTTAACCTCTACAGGAGTAGATACAACATTGTGGCATCATATGCTCTCACACATTAGTGAGAAGGGGATGAATATTATTCACTCAAGAAATTTGTTCCCAGGTTTGAAGCATTCTAATTTGAAATTTAGTGAGAATTGTGTTTATGGAAAAAAAGAGAGTCAGATTCCTCAGAGTTGGGAAAGAAAATAAGAACAAAAAATTAGAGCTTTTTCATATAGTTGTATGTGGACCTATTGAGTTATCATCTCTCGGTGTCTCTCTTTATTATGTTACTTTTATTGGTGATGCAACCAGGAAAACCTGGATTTATTGTATTCAAAATAAATCTGATGTATTTGATACTTTTAAGAAATGGAAAGCTTTGGTTGAAGATGAGTGAGTAAAATGGTTGAAGTGTCTCAGATTAGACAATTGATGTGAATATTGTAGCAAAGATTTGGATAAGTACTGTTTAGAGCATGGAATTTGTTGGGAAAAATGATGAGAGGGGGATGAATTAGTATTTTAAATTTCACTATTATGATTTTCATTTTCAAACAATATATGTTACTTTGTTGAAACCTAGCGCATGTTCGTGACTATAAAGAATGAGACCATCTTATATGTAATAAACAACTAATTCATTGCATTATATTATAGTGTGATGCATTAAGCAGTAAACAGATGTAGCAAGAATAGAATAAATTGACACACATAAGCGACACAGATGAACACCAGAATTTTCCAAGTGGAAACCCAATGTGGGAGAAAACCACCATTGATGTTGTCTCAGTCTTCAATCTTCTTATAATAAAAAGTGTTTACAAATTTTATACTGGTGCAAACTTTTCCAATATGCGGGCATCTACCTACAACCTTCTCTTGTCTTCAAGCTTTTACTAGAAAGGAAGTCCAACCCCCTAGCTCTTGTACTAGCTGATATGTTTACCAGTACATAGGTGCCAACCCACTAAAGGCTACTACCTTTACTCCTCCTCCAAGGACAATGTTTCATAAATTTTCAGACTGGATACTCCTCATACACAATAACACAATATGAAAGCCACCTTTCATCAAATTTTCATACTAGACCCATCTAGAATAATTGCATCAACCAACAATCAGCCAATCTAAACTGTCAGAGCATTATCACTAGAACACTATCCTAAACCAAAAAATTACATCATCAACCAGAACAATTGCAACCTAAAAAATCATATGTCAGAATGTATATGCTACTTCAATTAAGCCAACCTACATGTATACACCACTTACCTTAACCAAACCTACGTATACCTCCAAAAGTACTAAACCATAAGTTATCTGAATCAAAATTGTACCAAACAGAATATTTTAAATATCTATTGTCAAATTACAGAGTTCTGAACGGATAGCATTAAAGATTACCCTTATTAATCAATCAACCAATCAATTAGACTCAATCTCTTTATACATTCATTTCTAATTTCACATCTATTAAAGAGATCATTGATAGATAGTAGTAAATTAGCAATACTAATCATATCGACCAGCCATCTCCAAACAACAAGCTTTTCTTCTGCATATGCTACTTGGAGTCGCCGAACTAGCATGTATATGTGCCTTCACCAAGGAAAACTAACATATAGATATGGAAATAATATCTTATAACTTCATATATATTCCAGACTTCAATCATTCCTAGATAATAACATTTACAGGATAAAACATGCACTAACATTCGGATCTAGCCCAACAATTATCAGATCATACAATGATAAGTCATTTCAAGTCTCATGATCTTGATCTAATATTATATCCAAAGGTGCGCAAGATATTTCTGATCATATCTTTACCATAGCCCTTGTAACATAAAATATACTTAAGATAGAAGTATTCATGAAAAACCCTTTCACTTGCACACATAACCCTTTGATCTTCTACTCCTTACATAGTTTTATCCTTTCTCAATACATCAGACCAAAACTGAACACTTAGAACCTGTGGTATTCTTAGATGGGATCAAATACCTGTTATTTCGCTCAATATTTTGGGCTAATACCACGGTATGGACCTTGGTATTATTTAATCTTACTTTTCATTAATTTTCCATCCCATACATGATATTCTTATTGTGAAAGTGTGTACATACATATACTCTTTTTTTCGGTGAACCCACTTGTACACGTGACTAGGACTAGGTGAACCAGTGTATAGAAGCTAATACAACTGAAAACATTATTTTGATTCAATTGCTTGATTTTGATTATAGTGCTTTGTTCCATTATCCGATTCTTCTATACCATTTCCCTATTACCTCTAAATTGACCTGTTGCAATGAGGGTTTCCCTTTATCAAAACTGAACTGGCTTTTGATTGAGTTTCCATCAAGGACAACACCTGGAACATAATGCCAAGAATCTCCCCCTTTTGATTTGATGGCAACCATATTGGTGTTAATAACTTCAACTTGTAGAATCTGTTTGAGATATTAGGAAATACCAAGATACTCTCCACCTTTGACATCAAGGGAAAGTGGCCGACCAAGATATTCTCCCTTTAAAATGCACTATGCTGTCAAAGCCCCCTCTGATTACATGTAGAGTCTATAGAGATAATTTTCAAAAGAATAACATGACTATATACCTTAACTATGTGAGTATGTCCATCCTATCACAATGACTCAAGCAT
>Ga0181464_1000850_pt2 | contig 12891 bp, 7 predicted proteins | sample InSIn2gowninarea_FD_119074 | JGI IMG/M metagenome (GOLD analysis project Ga0181464, IMG submission 119074) | Clean room microbial communities from NASA Spacecraft Assembly Facility at Jet Propulsion Laboratory, Pasadena, California, USA -... ...
AATAATAACCTCAAGAGTCACCAGAGGAAAAGATAAGGATAGAAGAGAAGAATCCATCCAGATATGTTCAAAAGAATCATCTAGAATCTCAAATTTTGGGGCTTGAGGCTTGTTCCTTTGTCTCTCGAAACTTGCTCCCGCATTTAGAATCTTCATGACCAAAGTTATTACAAATAGAACATTCAATTTCATTTTCAAGGGCTGAAAATTTGTTATAGGTCCTTTTCGTAATCCCAGTCATATTTCTTTGCTTTTGAGCTTCTCTAGTCATAATTGTCTTATAGGAAACAAATTGAGCTGCTTTGTGACCAAAGTTATGGCAAGAGAAGAATTGGCCATTGAATAAACTTCTACGATTATCAAATCTACCAGCCATATGATTGTAGTTTCTATTGTCATCCATTCTTGAGGCAAATTGAGAAGATCTTACTTGTGGCTAATTGTGGCTTTTGTTCACCCTTAAGGTCGATTGTCCCTGATTTACCTGGTAGTCTTTGTTTAATCCTGATGGAATTCATCCCTGTTTTTCCTCGTGATCTCCATTGGGTTTTTGTTCATACCTCCTTGCTACATCAAGATAACTCTTTGAGGTGGATGCTTGAGCTGCTTCTCCATTATACCCTAGACATGTCTTGATTAGTGGAGAGCATTGTAAATTGATGATCTCATCTAGAGTTTCAGACCCTTTAAAAAATTTAAGATTAATAGCCTTTATTTTCTCAATTTCTATTCTAAGCCCAACAATTTTACATTCTAACTTCTCAAGAAATTGTTCCTTTTCATCGAGTTGGAGTTGCCGAGTATCAATGATCATATTCTTTTCTTCTAGACATATTTTGAGTCTAGAAATCTCTTCATGAAAACCATTTATATCTATAGCATCCATGTAATCATCATCTTCAAAATCCATTAAAAGTTTATAGTTATTACCTTGTTCATCTTCATCACTATTTGAAAGACCATCACTATCTTCATGAGTGTAGTAACTTTTCTTCGTTGCATTCTGTTTCTCGTTCCATCTAACAGGTTCATTCCCTTTATCCTTATGCGGACATTTGGCTGCATAGTGACTGATTGTCCCACAAGAAAAGCATTTGAAGGGTAACTTACCTCTAAATCTTCCAGTACCCCGTTGAAGATTCTTGACAAAATTTGATTCTTCTTCCTCTTCTGATGCATGTCCTAACTCATAGTAGTTTCCTTTGCCTGAAGCCTTGAAAGCTGCTTCTCTCCTGTCTGATGGTCCTCCTTTCCTCATTTCATAGGCAGTTAGAATCCTGTGTAGCTATGACATGGTAAGGTTTCGAAGATTCTCCTTTTCTTCTATTGCTGAAACTTTAGATTCAAATCTAGGGGACAAAAATCTTAGAACTTTTTCAACCACAACATCTTCTTTTATTTCTTCACCCAATTTTTTCATACAATTAACAATCTCATCAACACGAAGGAAATATTTTCATCATTGTGCATTCTGAGATTTTCATATTGAATCCTGAGAGTTTGAAGTTTTGCTCATTTTACCTGCTCATCTCCTTCATAGCTTAGAACAATCTTGTCCCATATTTCTTTTGCGGATTTATACTGCATAACCTTGATGAATTTTGATTGAGATAGGAATCTTAATAGAGTATTGACCACCTTTGCATTCGTTTCATATTTCTTTTTCTCAACCAGATCTATAGGAGTTGTTGAGGGAAAAGTGTACCCTGTATTTATGATATCCCAAACTTCTGTACCAAGAGATTGAAGATAGGCAGTAACTCTTACCTTCCAATATACGAAGTTTATCCCATAAAAAATTGATGGCCTCATTCATGCTTCCCTCTCGTAGTTTCTCATGATGAACGATCTTCCTTGAAGCGATCAAGCTTCTTGGAAGGACCTGCTCTGATACCAATTGTTGGAAATAATACTAAGAGGGGGGGGAATCAGTATTATCAAATTCTTCTCAATATACCATCTAGATTTATACTTTAAATTATTCTTCCGATATTCATAATTAACTTGTATGTCAGTGCCATATAATAATGAACAAGAACAATGAAAAATAGTTAGTCACACCAAAGAACACCAGATATAAGGTGGAAATCCAATGTGGGTGAAAACCATCTGTTGTAATATGTCTTTATCTTCTTTCAATTAGAAACTTCTTTTACAATGATTTTGTACTCGTGCAGTCCTTTACTAGTACGTAGGCTACAACCTACAGAGAGCTACAACTCTCTCTCTCATTTTCCAGTCTCTCCTGGAAGGGAGCTACAACCCCCTACTTCTTTTCTTTTATGGACCACTTTTCATAAATTTTCAGATTAGATCCAAGAAGATCAAATAATCATCAAGTACATGTGAATCAACTAATTTCCTGATACAATAAATCCAATGAATCACCCAAACTTCTTAGAATGTTGTAAACAGAAAACCAATACCAGTAATCTAAACCCAGAACACTATAGCAATAGATAAAAGGCAGCCAACAGACATTTCAAAAACAAGCCTGCAACTTCACCAATATGAACTTACAGATATCCACAACTTTTCTGTTCCTGGACTATGCAGATCCGCACCTGGTCCTTCTGCTTCTCTGCGTACCACTGCACCTACTCCTTCTGTTGAACAACATACCTCTGCGCCAGTCTTTTTGTGCCTCTGCGTACCTTTGCACTGTGCTTTCTTCTACGTTGCGTATCTCACACCAACACCTTCTGCTTGTTGCGTACCCCCGCACCTGCGCCTCTTGCTTCACTGCGTACCTCCACACCTGCACTGTGGATCACCTACGGACCTATGAATAGAGCCAAATTAATGTGCCACAGATGGTCAGATCCACGGATCTGATCATGCGTTGGAGAGATCATGACTTATCAGTAGATTCGCCTTCAATTTCACCTTGATTTAGATCTAGCTTTTTGAAACCGATAACCCAATATTGCAGATCTTAAGATATTAAAATTTTAGAAGTGACTAGCCAAATGATCTCCCTTCCCTTTTATGGGCAAGCCCTTACTAAAATCCATGAAACAAATCATAGCGTGCCAATACAAGCGACCCAAAAGCCTCGGGCTCGATAATTTGGAATCAATACCATGGATCAAAACCATAGGATCATGAACGACGGGCTAAATACAACAGGCCAAAAATAAGAAACCCCACGTGAGTGTTCTTCTCTGCATTATAGTGAGTTAACTGGGGGACCGCACCTTATAAATGAAGAATCTGCGGGTATGCCCACACCTGTTGGTCAGGGTACCTGCGGGTCTGCACCTTTTCAACTATGCACTTGCACACCTCTTATTTTCATCATTTTCAGAGCCTCATCAGAGTTTTGCCACTTGAATGAGTTGCCATCAAGTACAACACCTATACCATAGAGCCACACCAGTTTCATAATGCCAACAAGAATGTTTTGTTCAACTTGATGAAAATGTACTTGGAATTTAATATTTATATCCATTGAGATAGTATGAATAAATCTCCATGAGAACCCTATTCATTCTGAAAATATTCAAAGCTTTGTCCATTTAAAGCTTGGCCAAATTCAAAATTTTATATCCCTTCAAGTGACCAAACAAATGTAGAACCACTATTTAAAAGACAAATTAGGTAGCTCCCATACAATCGTGATGACATACAACTTATGTTAGTGATAGGAACAAATAAAAAAACCCCACTCATTTCTTATAATATCCAACCAATATATAGTGTAACCATACCAAGGGTAGTCACCATAATATTTGTCTAAATATAACCAGAAAAATATTCCTTTTTGAAAGATAGCCTCCTTTGTATATGTTACAAAACCAAAAGGAGGTTTCATACTTCTTGAAACTGTGCTTACACTCATGAGTTAAAAAAATTTAATTCCATGTTTTTGTGCACTTGTTTGAGCATAACCTAATCATATTTTTGCAAACTAAATTTCTTCAACAAAGAGAAGAATCCCCACTCTCCAAGAGTAAGAGGTTCAAGATTTCTAAAGGTCTTTGTAAAATGGTTTACTATGGAATATTTCTTAGAGTGCAAAGAACCTCCAAGAACACTCAACTTAATCATCGATCCAACTATACATTGAATTCTGCATCGAGAGTGATGAAAACTAAAAAGAAACAAATATATTTTTTCTTTGTCATTAGGGTAAGATTGAACAAGGTATCTATCCTCAATAGAACTTGAAAAAAGACATAAATACAAATTATTTATCCGCACATTGATTGCAAGGATTAAGAAAAATAAGGTTTTCCAATAGAATACTTGATTCTTCACCGAAAATTTATTAGCACTAGTAAAGGAGGCCAATCAATAATATGAAATGCAAGAAACTTCCAAATACTTGGATCCATGAGAAAATCAACTACTTTCCTAAAACCACACCAAATATTGTATGTTATATTGCTAAGGATAAAATCCTTCAAAGGTATTTTTCTTATTAGACATGGCAATTATCATATTAAACATGCTAAAGTATCCTTTGTAAAGACTTATTACCAATATATATATTTTAGCACAATTTAAATAAAAAATAGCATTCTTGAAAAATATACTAGTTTTCTTTTAAAACATTATTTCAGCTAACAACCTTTGTAAAATAACATTATAAAATAAATAAATTAAAATAATATATTATGACTATGCTCACTACCTTGTATTTGGGGCTTGGGGTCCCCCTCTAAGTAACTTGTAGGCAATACCATGTGGGCTTGACTACCTTCATCTCCAACTATGAATAAAATATTATGTTTATCAATTTCCACTCCAACAACCACTTTCTCTTACTTTCCTTTTGTTAGAGCTTCCTACTCCCAACATATTCCCTAGGTGGACTACCTTCTACCTTGAAGTTGAGGTGACCCCTACAACTAGCTTGTATGAAATATCATTTTGGCTTCCTACTAACCTACTCACCTAGAGTAAAAATATTGTTTTATCAGTTTTCATTACACATCAATTTATTTTACTTTCCTTTTGTTTTTTATAAAAGAGTTAGCAAATTGTAATCCCTCATTTTCCAATTAAACATTCGGTGACATCTAATAATCTAACCTCACCTCCATGGAAATATTTATTGAAGGTTAGTAGCCTTTTAACAAAATTTTCCAAGTTTCCTCCTTTGTGCTTTGTATTTTGTAATCTCTTCTTCACATTCTCTTTATAATGCTTCTTTGAAACTTCTTTCTTGTTACGAAAAAATAAATTCAATTTCACTATGTCCCTAGTAATTTCTAATTAGCATGGAATCTCCTAAAGAGTACCTAGACTGAATTCCATATTCGTTTAACAAACCTTAATTATTTTTATTTCTTTTTACATTACATTTTATATGAAACAAAGCTAAATATTCAAAACCATTCCCAACAAATTCTATATGATAACATATAACTTTGTGTTCTCTTACTTAGTAGAAATTCTACACGATTGTTCTCTAGTCACTCCAAGCATAAAAGTAGAACGATAAACTATAGAATTCAGTCGCTTCATAATTTCAAAACCAATTTAATGCTATCTATATAATGCTCAGAAACAACCCCACATTCTCTATCCATCTTAGTGTAAGCAAAAAAATATAATCTCAAAGAAAGTGTTTTCAACTACAGTAAGTTGCTAGGGAGAAAAAACAACTGACCACTCAAATCGTTGTATGTGTGCACGCAGTGGTCCCATCTTTCTGGATATATCTCGCCATGAAATCGCGTGCGAACACCACACCCATTGCATAAGAATATGTCCCTCTGCTTGATTTAGCAATCTGAACAATTGGAGTCAAACAATACTTAACCAGTGGAGCAATACAAAAGAAAACTCAGCTAAGAAATCTCAAATATTGTTTTTCACTTTAATCTTTAAAACACTGTTCAGGTCTTGGCATTGAAACGTTTTGCAACTTGACATTTTCTATTCAAATGCCATGGTCATCATGATGCACACCCTTAATTTAACACGCTTCAATATTTCACCCACAACTTAGCACAATCGATCATGACCCTCGATAAAAGTGATTTCAAGGTTAGCACTTCGTTTATGGATAAATCACAGGATACCACCTCTTCAGCACAATTTACTCACCTACCAATATAGAGGTCAACCAAGTTCCGAATTCAGCTAAGCTTGCATAGTGAAGACAACATGACCAACATTATTGTCACGGAAACCAGGTTGCATTCTGACGATGCAATAGATTTTACTTTCAGATAAATGTCGAGTCACTTTATTGCTTTTGAATCATTGTGCAAGATTTATTAGACTAATAACACTGTACGTTATTCAAAGCTAAGTTCATTATATTTGTTATTATAAAATAAGGTTTAATATGTCACGTAATATTAAATCAATATAATGTGGTCTCCTTCACTAACTAGTTGGAAGGTTTTGTTTACTATAAATAACGGCCGAGTCTTTCTAATGAGATGTGTGAGATTTATTGTATTCATAGCTTAGTTATTGAAAGGTAATATAACTGTGAAAGGAAAGCTAGAGAAATTTAAATATTCTAGGTTAAGCATTGCTTAATACCAAAATACATTTTTTTAAAATTTAAAATTTTTATTAGTTTTAGAAAAATTTGTTAAAAAGGTTTTGGAAATTTCTCAACACATCTAACATCTTAATCCGACCAGTCCCTTTTTAATGGCTAATTTGAATTTGGAATTTCTTTTTAATGATTAACAAAAATACATTCTATATTTCTAGAAGGTTAAAATAAAATTATATTATTGTTAAAATAAATTAATATACATTTAATAATGATATAATTAATTTTAATAACCATATAAAAAATATTTAATTAAAAAAAATCGAATAACATATATATGAGTGAATATACGCTCAACCGATTAGAAGATTTTCCATGTATACGCTAGGTTGTTCTCTCCAGAAATCGCTAATCATCACATAAAAACAAATTGGAAACGTATTTTTTTTGGAAAAATATAGCTTAGGAAAGCTCCTTCTTCTTTCATAAATAAAATAGAACTTCGAAAATGAGTTTCAACCGTAATAAAATGGACTACGTGATTCTAACTAAGTTGTAGCTATACTATTAGATTTTAGGCTAACTGATACAAATTTTAAACACTCAATATTTCCATACAAACCATTTACTTACAAAATAGAATCGTGGCTAATCAATGAACAAAGCCTCACTGCGTGAACGCTTAGGTGCACTCATCACGAACAGACTTTGATTTATATTAACAAGAAGGTTTACAAAAAGAAGACGTAAAATTTTAAATTGTAGTGTAATATCGGATTTTTTTTTAATAAGAGTGTAATGGTTGAATGAATTATTAAAATAATAAGCTTGGTTGTTATTCCATTTAAGGTCGATTATTTATTATTAAATAAAGCTCGCTCAGTATGTTATTGGAAACAATGTTAATGCAACAGTGAATTAATATTTAGGTTAACTTTAATTTTTATTACAAATTTATATTCAACATTCAAACTTTTAAACCACCATGTCAGAAACCACTAACAAACCACAACTACAACAAGTAACTCAACGTATAAGCATGTAAAAAAGAGTAATATACATATAGGACAATAATGTTTAACCTGAAAGCCTTTCAAGGAAAAAAAAACCATGAAAGTATTGTTTGTATTATGATATAAAATACAAGTTGATGTTATATTTACATCATTAATATTTGTGAGCCACCACTTATAGGAAGCACAAACTCTCTTACATTGTTTGATAGACCCACTAGCAAGAAGCACCAACACCCCTTCTTACACATAGATGTGATCAACTTCCCATGAAACACTAACTTTATGGATTTATCCAAGCACCCACTTTTCCATGAAGCACTAACTTTATGGATTTATCAAAGCACCCACTTGCAGGAGGCATCAACCTCCAAGCTCTCCTCATATACCCATTAGATGGAAGCACCAACTCCATAGTTTGGAGGCTCCAACCCACACTCAATAAGGAACTCGATACTCTCTCTAAATGATGGTCACTCTACTTGTTATCAGCTTTGCATTTGCAAACTCTCATCCCTTTTTTTCTAAGAAACATATGATCAACGCTCTACTCTAATAAAAAACCTTCACTCATGCTTGACCTATGTAACACTTTTTAGTTTTACTCTACACATCTTGTGGCAGCAATGATTACCTCTTGACCATCATATAGCCAACATATTAGTAATTTTATCTTGGCCCTCTCTTTGGTGCAAGCACACTCTAAGCCTCTCTCTACAAAACACACACACAAGTGAGCTCTCAACACAACTCTCTCAATAATTATCCATCCCAAAATTGCTCAATTATGATATGTAGTTTTTTTTTCATCTATTACACACTCAATGGTGCTCAACTATTTTTTCACCCACACTTCATACAAGTGTACTCTAGCATGGCCCTCCATCCTATTGTTGCATAAAATTGCCTAGCCACTGAAACAATATTAACTATGTGATTGTCCCACAGAGTGTTCTTCCATACCGAGAATTTTCTCTGTAACTGCAAACTCAAAGAGCTCCTATATTGAATTCAACTTTTATTAGCAACATGGCTCTTCAATGCTAAGGGCATGCCAGTATGAGTTCTGGGTCTGATCTTCTGCACCTAGAATTTTTCATTAAATTCTTCATAGCATACAAGGGAGCTCAAGTATTTCTAGTTCTGTTTCAAGTTAAACTGTAGCAATTTGCTCATGCGCCTCATGGTCCTTCACTATCTTCATCCAAACATCTAGACCATTGCATTGGCACTATTTCTCGATTCCAATTGTCAACTAATTTTTATTCTTATACGTGCAAAGCCCTTAAGGAAATTTTGATGCATCCATTCTCTGTTATCTATAAATGTGTTCAAGGGTACTTATGGCACACTACCACATATAGTGCAAACGAGTTTCCAACCAATTCATCATTTGAAAACTAGAGCCCTTTGTAATAGGGTCACAATTCATTTTCATTGTAACTAACCTATAAGCCCAGGGTAATATTAATACACAAAAGTGTTGCATAAGCATGATAAAATGGCTCTTGAGTGCCTCTCTTTACTATAGGCCTAAGGGATTAAATGGGACACATTAATCCATTGTGCCCACAAAGACTAAGTCCTCAGCTAGCCTTAGACTCTTGTGTCTCCTCCAAGATTACGTGTCAAGGTCGGTATGGCTTTTGCAGGTATCAACCAATCCAAACCCTATCAGGATGCCTTGTAACACCACCACAATACTTTCCTCCCCGACACAATTTTTCTTAGTATTTGACTAGAAGGAACGATATCACTTAACAAGAAAAAGTGTCGCAAATCCATGACTTGGACACACCTTTTGTATATTGAAAGAAGTGTCAACTACCTATAAAATCTTTGTCTCTTGGATCTGTTAACCCAAAAAAAACTCGAAGCATGACTTTGATTTTCCTCTTTGGTCAGTTTTCTAAACTTACGTGTTATGTGGGTCTAAGTCACAACTTTTCCATTGGCCCTGTGATCTATGACAATTGACTCATCATTGCCTTCCTATTGTGATGCTAGAAAATCCTCATGCTCCCTATGGGATGATGTCATGCTTATATCATCAATGCCATGGTGGACCACTTGAGTGTTCACATGTGTCACTGACATTTGGCCAACTAGGCCACCCAAAAACACCGAATATTCCTAAAGCATGTTCTCTGTACTAACGCCAACTCTACCAAATTAGCCGAATTAGCGGACACTTAACTCATCCTTGGCCTTTTGACCTCATACTATAACTTTCCTCTTTGCGAATGGACCTCTCCGGGTGGTATCATCGTGGGAGCTCAACTCTTGAGCACTCCCTAAACCTTCTAGGGAATTTTTTGTGGGGATCATGTTTTGGGTGTGCGATCCACCACCACGAAATCAAAACACTCTTTACCACAATGAAAACAACCATATTAACTCAAATCATTCACTTAGGTGCTTCTCTAACTGTTGTTACATGTTGAGAAACACAGCTAAACTAGATTTCTCCAAATTCGTCCTACACCACCATTGGCTCAACAAATTTTGTTTTGGGGCACTAACAGTGCAATGGAAATAACTCTTGATGGAGGAGGCCATTTGTAGACTTCAATGTATTGTTGAAAATATATTTCTGTTTACTATCAAACTATGTCACTTTTAGAGGCATCTTAGCTAATACTCTGAGGCAAAAAAACTCTCAAATCTTTGGACTCCACTTGAGCTCAACTTACAATGCACATCAATACTAGCCTAATTGACATCATTGCTAACCTAGTTGACATCAATGCTACCATGGTTGACATAAATTCCAAGACAATTGTTTCCACCAACCATCTTAACAATGCAAACTATGCAACAATCTCCCCCTTTAGCATTAATGGGAACACCTAATCATTTCTTCATAATGATGGCCAATCCTCCTGCTACTTCCGCACTTCTCCTTGCATGAGCTGCCAATGCCTTTCTCTCCTCTACATAGGTCATCCACAATTTACTCTCTCCTTTTGACATCAATGGAAAATGGCTACAACATTCTTCTTCTCCCATTTTGAATTCCTAATTGAGGGTCTAAATGCTAATATGCTTTCTACTCTGCAACTTTTCTGCAAGGTTTGATATCTTCATGATAGAAACTTGAAGTCTATTTTCCAAACTCAACTACAAACATCATAAATAAGGACATCTGTAGGAATCGAACATTAGTCAAAACAAGTCATTGAGCCTTCTTGTAGTTGTTTATTGTCTAGGGAACAAACATATATGATATGCTACCCTAAATATATACTACCTCTTCTTTGAATTCCTCAAGTTCTGGACACCCTATGAATTTTGGCTAAAATCTCTCTTCAATAATGAATCTTTTGTACAAGTTAGAAATAAGTTGATACCAATGAAAGCTACAAATGGTATTGATGTTTTTTACAATACCCACTGATAGAGATGAATTTGATCTTGATGTTCACTATTGTTTCTGCAATGACTGTGCTCACTTCATCCTAGCATGCCAAGCTCTTTTTCCCTAAGATCATACTTTAATAGATAGGGACTGCCAGTTAAATGATACCAACTGCACCAAAAGGTTGATACAAGTTGGACAATATACGGGGAAAACTCTTATCATTTCTCTACATGAAGTTAAAACCTAAAATTGACATAGTGATACCGATTCGAAATTAAGGATGATGCATAACATGTACTAGTTATGTTTAGTAAGATAAGATTAGTATGCTTAATAAAATTCATAGCTTAAATAAAACAAGGTTATTTCACCCAACATGAAAGCCTTTCATGTCTTCAAAAATATTTCTTCCCAAGGCTAAAAGTTATTTCTTATTACAACTACTGAACCAACTCCCCCTTAGTCAATTCTCTCTAATATGCTACATTTACCTTCTTGCTATTTCATACTTCTCATCCTATGGACCTAGTTTTAACACTAATCCTCTTCATACTCCATAGTTCTACTGCAATTCATCCTCTTCTCACAACATAAAATATGGTTGTGTACTTCACTTAAAACCGTGAAGGCTACCCCTTATGTTTCTCTTGCAATGCTTATTTGTAAAAATAAAAATAAAATTATTATTATTTTAATTAGGAAGGGGACTTAGTCTTACCTCCATTACTTAGATGCACCACTTCGTATATTTCTTCGAGTTGTCTGCATCTAAATTGTTTGCCCTCACTTGAGGTCATTCTCTACTTTCAACTGAGAGAAAATAAGGATCTACAACCACTAAGTGGATGATCCTCCCTTTTCTTCCAAACCTTTAATGGTCGAGTCCTATGAAGAGAATTACCTTACAATGTCTCCTTTTCCCTTGATTAGGCTTTTTCTTTGTTGCACAAGGCTAGAGGGCACTTCTACTTGCTTTCTTATTTCTTCACCTAGACATTATTTTTGCTACATTACCTCATTGTTTCCAAGGAATTCTTAATTAGGATGATGCTTTATTTCCTTACGTGAGGATTTTTTTCATTGTAATTGGAAATTATAAAGGGCTTCATTATTAAAATATGAGGATTATCCCTTTTGGTTTTTCACTAGTTTTTCGCCAGAGAAAATTCAAATCGATTAACTATTTCTTCCTCTTTTTAGCATATCTCTCTAACAAAGAGCACTAAAGGCATGCTTGTTAGAGAGCACTAAAGGCATACTCGTAATCCTCTTCTCTATTATTCCTATTCATATTCAAATTTTTGATTCCTACATTTGAATTCATATGATGAGAAGCATCCTTTATATTCTCATATTTGTAGCTTTCTTCATTTTACCTAAAATATCCATATTCGTAGCATTGGATATCACTTAAGAATGAGGCAAAGAAATTTCTTTCTTGGAATGTGATTGCTCATTTAGACCAAATCCAACTTTGATGAGAGGAGATATTTGTTTTCTAATAATTTCATTTAGAATCTCAGAGCCCCTATTAATCTTCTCATATTGAGACACTTGTTTATCTTCTCTTTCTAGTTCATGTCTCAGTGATACTAATTCATCTTGTAGTCTCTCATACTGAGCTTGCTTCTAATGAGCTTGGTTTGTCAACCATTCAATCAATCTACTAACTTTATTTTATTCAACATTAAGACCAATAATAATTTTTCCCAACTTTTCATTCTCAAGCTCACAATTTTGCTGTTACTCTTACTGCTTGAGATTTTCTTCTGATATCTCCTTGGTCTCTTAAAGAGAAAATATACACTTCTTCCAAAAATAGATTCCTTCATGCAGATCCTTTTCTTCAATACGATAGGTGGTAGTTTAGCCACCATAGAGATCTAAATTCCTTTCTATGTCCATGAAATCTTTCACAGGGTTGAGAAATATCCCTTGATCACTACCAAGGGTACTTTCATTTTCTCTCAAGGATGAACACATGTGGGAGGATTGGCCATCATTATGAAGAAATGATTAGGTGTTCCCATTAATGCTAAAGGGGGAGATTGTTG
>Ga0181464_1001180_pt1 | contig 12885 bp, 19 predicted proteins | sample InSIn2gowninarea_FD_119074 | JGI IMG/M metagenome (GOLD analysis project Ga0181464, IMG submission 119074) | Clean room microbial communities from NASA Spacecraft Assembly Facility at Jet Propulsion Laboratory, Pasadena, California, USA -... ...
GAGAGTGAATCTGTTGTACCCCCAAGGTGGCATCCTAAATAGGTGTTGTGTGTAACCTCATCGAGATTTCCAAGGCTTTTGCCTATGTGCCTATCTTCTACTGTGACAAGGCAATTCTCAGGTGGGGCGGAAGCAAAGCTATAAACCAGTCGCGATGCTGACTATCTGAGAGTTGCATGTTAGTTTCTCGAATTCGACATTTCAACCTTTGATCTAATTCCTAAGGCATCTCATTGACCCTCATCATGATTTCTTTGAATCTGATTACTAACAATGAGTCAAACTTAGGCTTACTAAACTCCTTGTTTAAATCTTCCTTAGTCTCTGTTAGTGATGCAAGAGGATTATCAAAACAATACTTAATATACCAGAGTGCGTGATCCTGTAGAACGGTAACTAATTGTGCCTTCTTTATATTGTCATCAGTAATCTGTTGCACTATCCATACAACATTCACAACAAACCAGAACGACTATGTATCTTCACTCCCTATTCCCTTGAAAATCGACAGCTTCATTGTGTTTGCCATGTTGAATGGTGGTGGTGGAGGTGGGGGTGTGGGCGAAGGTGTATACAGTGGAGGTGGAGGTGGGGGATGGAGTGGATGGGTGATTTACTTGAGGAATCCCCTCATAGATTAGCTGAACAACACTTCACGGCGGAGTCTGTTCTACCCCTTCGTCATTGCTTAAAGGAGGTCCAATCAATGGACTATACTTTGGTCCTGATCCTCCGTGATTTCTAAAGAATCATCCACTTCACGTAGCTCTGAAAATCAAGGTAATTGTATCACCCATTTTTCACATAATAGCATTTTAATCCAAGTATTCAAAGATCTTAAATACTTACCTCGTGGTACTTTGAAAATTTTTCGCTCCACTTCGCTATAGCTGACTGAGTATCAACCGCAAATTTCGTAACAAATCCTCCTATAATTCAATCAAGCTAGTGATCGAAAGCACACATGATCTTGTTTTCAGAAGCTTCTAATTGTCGCACTAGTTTAGGAGTCCACACTATTGAAGTATCATGCCTCCACCTTCCTTGGCTATCTGTCAATTTAGCCAACCATTCATACAACTCAATGGGGAAGGTGTAGAAGAAGATATTGTGTATCTCAATATATAGGTACCTGTTCAACTACTATTCCTTCGACAGGCGTAGATTCCTATTTTCTTGTGCCGCGAATTTGTGAATCTTCCGATCCAACCACTTTTCAATTAGCTTCTTGGTCAAATTCTGGTGATGCGACATCACACATCTCTTTCAAGTAGATCTTGATCCAGAAATGGAACTATTTGCTGGCTTAGGGGGTCCTGACCTAGGTTCAGAGTTAATTGTGCCAACCAACAAATCCCTACACTACTGGCCCTTTCTGTAACAACCCACATATCGTAGGCTATAGTCTCATCCAAAGCAGCATGGGGGGATGCAAGAACCAAGTTTCTACATCTAGAGACTAGTGTGGTGTCTTTTAGCACTTCATATCTGCCTTCATGCAGATCGTTACACTCCTAGGGCTCATTGCTGCAATTTTGTCAAAATGGTCTTTAGACCTTCGCAAAGGTCTACGATCAGTCTTTGCGGACGTCTAACGGTTGATCTATCTACTTAAGCACATCAAAGAGAAGTCCTAAATTAGGGTTCGGGCTGATTTACTTAAGTTATTAGCAAACATCAGAGAATTCATTAAAGTCTTCGTGAAATTACATAAACATGCATTGCGTACATCATTAACACTTATTCAGGAGAATCACGCAACACTCAATCAATAATTCATAAAACACATTATTCATTGATAGCATATAACATTAACAGAAATAAACGAAAATACGCAATAAGTCTTTGGAAACTATCTTTATTGATCTTCAATTCAGGATTACAGACTCAAAACTACGCTACGCACTTAGCTGTAGGGGTCAGCGCACTCAACTGCGAACTCTACCTAGGCCTCTGCGCACTTAGCTGTAGAGCCTTTCTTCTCCTATCTGACCCACTTCTTCTTGCTATCACCTCTAACACTTCATCATTTTTCCTCAAAAAACATGCCTTAGATTCTCTAAGACACACCTATTTATAGCCTTTTGCATACAATTCCATGGTCCACAAACCATGGGTGGATCTCAAAACCGACTAGATATTTACATAAAACAAGGGGTTAAACCCCTTTGACTCCTAATCCTCTGCACGCTCTGCATTCACAAATCACGAAGACTTTACATTAATTAAAAAAACTAATCAAAACTTGGGTTATTTAACCCCAAAACTAACCTAGCGGACCCCATCCCAACACCATGCTACTTCACCTTCACCATCATATGTGGTTTGTGACAAGTCATCCTAGAACTCCCTTTCGACTTCAAAGATATATTTTTTGGAAAAACATTTCAGAGGCTGAACTGTAAAAAACTCCATGATAAATGTGTGAATATTCAAAATAGAGTTTGAGGACTCAGCTTGTCATCTGACCCTACTTCTAGCACTAGAAATGTTGACAGTGTTGGACCCACCAACATGTCAGGGGATCTCCCCTATAACAAGTCCCAACTAGACCTCAGACCGTTTGGAGTAGGAGTCCCAATAGTGGGTAGTACAGTATCACCTTGATTGTGGTTGCGCGCAAAGATAAGCAAGATGTCCTTATTGGAAGCAAGGGTGTGACCTTGCAGCAAGTCAGGGAAGATGCGTGGAAAGGCTCTAACACCCGGAAGGGGAGAAGAGTGTGCCCCTTAGAAACCTATAATAGTATAGAGATTAAAAGGGAACACACGAGCTGGAAGACATCATAAGATGGAAAGAAAAATAGTCAACAATCTGAAGTGTCGAGGTAAACCAACAACATGCTTCGATAAGATTCATACAAACATATACAGAATAGTCCATACATACATGCATAATTTACAACTACATACATTGTTAGAGTAACCAGAATAGTTGAACTACAATAACAATACATGCATGAAACGTGCTAGCATTGTTATATTAAAATAGTGAAAGATCCAATCATACATACAACCATGACAGCCACTAGCCCCAGTAGTGGAACGTTACAGTCACTACTGCCTGATCCTCCCAAGAGATGTACTCGCTCTACACTGTGGAGAAGCTAAGGCTCATTACAATACACTCCAAGCTCTCTCTAAGTTATACCTATCAGAATCTTAGCTCCCAAAAGACTCTACAATGAGTTATGAAGTTATATATATAGCAAAGGGTGGGGTGACCCTTGACATTCCCATTTGTGACTCTTCAAATACGCTCATGACTCTTGAACTTACACATGATTGTTTACATTCTACTATTGACACTTGGATTTTCACTTTACAACATGTTTACAATACATTCTACACATGTACCCATGTGAGACAAAAATGGGATTGAGTAATCCATACGAGACATCACTGAGACTTAGAAAATTGTGGGAATACTAACTCGTCAACATCCCCTTGGTGATCGTTGGTGGTGAACTAATGCCAAGCTTGGTAGACTGCTATGGTGTCCATGTAATCCATGGTGACATCCTTTTGAAAGAGAACTCTTGCCTATATTGCATCCAGGTACACTAATATGGCACCTCTATCCAACTCGTCATGTAGCATGCGCATCATGGTCTTGAGTGTAGCCGGACTAGTGACAGACTTGTGCATAGCATCTGTGCTCATCTGCAAATTTGTGATGGTGTCTATGTGCATCAACTACTCGAAGTACATGTCTAGCTCCAGTTGGAATTGGTTCTTTGCTTTTGCCTTGGTGATTGTACCAATGGATGGGATCGCATGCATGCACACAATGACATCCATGCTCTTGAAAACTCGTGCATGTGAATCCTGTAATCTGGTGAGCTGTGGGAGTTCCCCATAGTTTTGGATCTAACTCTAGATGCATGCTTTGAACTCCACTGCCTTTTCCTTAATCATCTTTTGAAAGTACAACGAGGCTCCCTTGTACCTCATCTTCCATATCTGAATGTTATCGATAGCAGTGTGTATGTCTGTCAAGATGCGTGCTCTCCTAGCACAATGTTGCTTTCAACCATTATGATGGACAACTGACTTATGCACAGTGATGAACCTGAAGTACAATGTCTGCATGATTATCTCGAGAGACGATACTTCATCAAGTATCACTTTCCTCCACCCTTCTCTTGCAGATGTTGTAGCTTGCTCTTCTCTCTAGTTGGCTTCTTGCAATTCCTTAGCCATGCACTCATTCTCATCTATCAATAATCTCACACTTGATTTGGTGGCTTTGGCATATGCCTTTGTAGCATCGGCCAATGCAGTTGGATGTCTGCGTACATCAAACATGATCACTCATTCTCAAAGCTACGCAAGAGACGCATAGTCATCCGTAGTGGGAACTCTGCACGATGGCACAACTTTGTGTTGTGACTCATAAAAGAATATGTTGTGCACATATGCTTCTGGATTGTCCTCAAGGATTTTAGTGTCTCCTTGATCACTTGAGACTTTCTCTGCTCCCAAATCAGGTGAAGCCAGTGGAGTGACCACTAGGTCTTTGGGCATGAGATCTGTATCTTGATCCTACTCCAGCTGAACCAAATCTGTGTCAATCTATTCCAACATCTGTTTAATCTCCTGAGCAAAGTCCTACTCCTACGACTACTCACCCTGTCTACTATCTGTCAATTGTTCTGATTCAATAACCTATATTTGTGTAGTTTCATCAATGTGTACAAACTACACTTCCAGTTCTTCTTGTTCCTGTTCCTATTGCACTTCCTTCTCCCTTCTGCGCAGCTCTTGTTCTTCCCTTAGTTTTTGCTTCACCTCCTACAACTTCTTCTCTGCCTCCTCCATTTTCTGCTTCTCCCTTTGTCTTTGCACAATCCTTATGTTGCATTGTCACTTCTTCGCTTCAATCTCTAAAGCTTCTCTTACTACATGTGGATCTTCCTTGAACTTATAGCTTTTCTCTACCTCTACACTATCGGCAATCTTCCTTTTTCCTTTGTCTAGAGTAGGTCTCTTGCTCTCTATTGTTGTTATAGTTGTTTCTTTGTCAAGTGTTGTTGCCTTGTGTGATGTTAACCATTTTACATCAACTCTAACTAGTTCATTGAGCCTTGAGGAGTTATAGCAATATCTCCATGGGTCTTCCTCAAGCCAATGACATGCTCTATGGATCCAAGTATGATACACTCTCGCACAGTGGTCCTTCACTAAGTAATGCAAGTCATATGGATTGAAACTTCTGGTGCCCAAGGTGAATCTTTTGAATTCCTTCATCTCGGCCTCAGTATGCTTGAGACTCTAGATCTCCTACAACCTGATCCGCAAAGGAAGAGTGGGCCAACGTACCTTCTTCATCCTGTGCAGTCTTGCTGACAACCCTACCGAGATGTGGTATGCAACCTCTTGCATGACCAACATGTCCATGGAAAACTACAGTAACACATGCAAAGCCTTCTCCATGTTGTACATGTGGAGCCTTCTCCATGTTGTACATGTGGAGCCTCCATCGTTAACTACGACATGCAAGGGAGATCTTGCTCAAATATCATCCTATACACCTCAGTGATGAAGTTCTTTGATAGTTGTATTATAACTCCACGGAAGCTGCACTCAGAGAACAACCTGCAATAGATGTGCACAAATGTTTCTGAAGGTGTCCATGCCCAACCCAAGCCAAGTAACTGTTGATGGGCACAGATTGCATCAAGCATGTAAGCACACATGAAGAGCTTTACTTGCTGACCCTTAGGCGGATGTCAAGAATTTTCTACTTGCCCCTTCAACTAGAGAGCTAACATGTCAATCCAATTGAAAGGTCTTCCTTCGTTCGCCAACTAATCCAACACAATCACCCAACTCTATGGGAAGGTTTATGTACTCTCTTGGCCATAAAGTGGCATGCCAAGATGACCAAGAACTGATAAGCCTTTCATAGTGTCTTTGTCTTGTATACCTGGTTGGGTGTCATCCTAAACTTAGATGGATCTCTTACCCACCTCTTTAAGATATCTCTTGACTTCACACTGCTGCTGGGATTGGTGAAGAGTGAATCCATTTTGTTCACCGGCTGTGGTAAGTGATACATATCCTAAAATATTTTTTCCCTGAAGGTAGCAATTTTTTTTCCACTGACACTTCTCAGTACCATCGTCTCTGGATCAATATGTTAGACAATCTATTGGATCATGTCCATGCATGGAAATGTAGGATATCTGCATGCAACCTGATACAAGCCTTACTTGTGTATGCTGACAGAGACTCTACGGTCCTCTAGATTCTCCTCAAAGGTGCCTAAAAATATGTCATTGATATCTTTCCATGTGATCTTGATCTCCTTATCTATGAACAACTTAGTATCTTCATATATGGGCAAGCTCATAGACACTTTCTCGACCACATCTCCAGTTGTGCTCTCAATGATGTCCTTTGACCCTACTCTCTTGGAGGCCATTATACCTGTATTGTTGAGAGACTGCTAAAAACCTGTGATACCTAGAGACAGAGCAACACTCATGGCAAGAAAATTGTCAGTTGAAAACCAAAATCATCTTGAGGACTTAAATGCAACACACCTAATTGGCTGACTAGGAAAATTGCGCAGTTTTCTCTGGGAGAGGCTGGGAGACTGACTGTTGAAACTATATAGAGCATAGTTAAGGCTACCAGTGAGCTAACTAATTATTGAAACTTTACAGAGCACAATCCATCTTGGCTTGTTGAGACTAAAACTGCATAATGCGCAGTTTCAGTCAGCATGACTGCTACTGGGAAATTGTATTACTCAAACTCGAGGGCCAAATGAGGCACTATCTCTCAAAACTATGCAGAGCACAGTCTAGGAGGCCGGTGTGGGGTAGGCTTTGTGCAATTCCTAGGAGCAAGGCAAGGCCTTCCATCCCTAAAATGCGCAGTGCAAGCTGTTCAAGGCAAGGTCCAGGCCAAGGCAGCTCAAACCTACCAATGGGTGACTAAAAATTAGTAAGGATTGAAAGCATGTACAAAACTAGTGCAGACATGAGTGATTGAACATGCATGTGATTACAGTCAGTGCGGGATTTAATAAAAAGGGTAAACAATAAAGTGTGTGAAGCAAGTCACCGCAACAGTGATCATTAGTGCAGAAATGGTGTCATGCATGCAACAGTAAGGAAATGCAATGCAAAACTTGAAAGAATGCTTCTACAAACTAATATGCAATGAAACGATAGTAAGCATTTAACAAAACCAAGAAAACAACACTCACACAAACCGAAATGTAAAATGTGACAGAACAATAGCAAAAGACATGAAAAGTGGACTTACCCAAAAAAAGCTACGATGAGTGTGTCGAAGGTTCCTAGACATGTTGGGAATGTCAGATATCCAAGATAGAAAGTGAAGAATGAGCTCTGAGGGGTCGAATAAATAGTTTTGACAAGATCGAGGCTTATGACACACATGCCACAATTCTAGGAAAACATGACACTTGGCGGGATGTTTCTAAAACAGATTTCACATGTAAGTCCCAACTGCTAAAAATAGATCCCTAAAATCTAGCGATTATTTTTACTTATTTTTTTATTTTTTCTTTTTTGGGAAAAACTACCCATACATGCAAGGAAAGATTGCACAGTCCTGGAGGGAACTAGTCAACCTATGATCACATGCAATGGTCAGCAAGCCTTGGGATGAAATCTACGCAGTTTCTGGGCTGTGTGGCTTTAGTTACCCCTCAAGCTCTATGCAATTTCTGGATTGAAGCGAGGGTTTCCAGCTAGAACTGCACAAATTCTGAGAGAAAGCCCAGTGATGGGCTGCTCTGCGCAGTTTTCTTGGGGAAGGCAACCTTCCTGCTTTGCACAATTTTGGAGGGCTATGTTGGCTGTCGGGATGTACTATGAAATTCCCGAGAGCAAGGTTGGTTTCCCTCCAACGTTGCACAGTTTTCCAAGTTAGCACAAGAACTGGTTTAAGGCCAAGTCGCAGGAGGTTAGCTTGCAGGTGAAATGAAAACAAGTTAGCGAACTCAAGCTGTTATGCTAAAGAAACTCAACTGAAAGCATAAGTACCTGGGCAATGCAAGACATGCTTCTAAGGATAGTTAGTAAGGAGGCTCCAAAACGAAGCTAAGGTAAAATTTTGGAGGATGGTTGTAGCTGCTACAACACCACCTAAAATCTCTATGTTCTTGTGTATGACATTTATGACTTGTTTATGTGTTTCTCAATTATGAATATATAATTGAAAGGTGAATTAAAGTGAAAATATAAATTTGTAATAATTCATGAAATATTAATTCACCCCCACCCACTTACTATTTCCAACACTCAAATTTTTAATTGTTAATAGACCTCTGCTGCATATAATCTATAACACCCTCATCCCACATTTACCCAAGTTAACTGGTCCACTGGGGTAAACATGTGACGAGATGCCACTATGATCTAATTCAATTCCCCATGTATAGTTAAGGAATTGGAACTAACACAATGCAACCAACATGAACTTCTACACATGCCACAAAACCCTCAAAGGCTAACCAACCTCCCTAGGTGATAAACCACTGAGACAAATTAGCATTTTACTAATGTAGGCCTTAGTCACTCCCGTGAAATGGGATTTCATGTGACTGGGACCCTCCTGTCGCTCTCACAGCAAGGGCATTCAAGTGACAAGGACCTTTTTCAACTAGTTCAGAGCTAGTGACCCCAGGTTGTGTGCCACTTTTTCATGGCCAGGTCTCAGGCCACTACCCAGAACTTCATGGAACTTCCATAAATGAAAAGTAACATCAAAACAATGATGCAAATTCAAATACTTGAACAAGGACTTGACTGGACCCCTACTATCCATGACAGGAATTTCATCAAATATGTCTCAAATATGCATTCTACAAGTCATAACAACATATTTTAGTATAGGTGTCTCATACTTATCTGAAAATCACTAAGAATCATTAATTCCTTATCACATTAGTTGTATTATCATCTATTAAGTCATATATTCATTATTCATTCATTTTCAAATCAAAACATAACGAGATCCATACATCATCACTGTCATAAATCATGCTCATAACCAACATATAACCAACAGAATTAGGAAGGATATAGCAGCCATAAAAACCACATATAAACAAGTATATTTACCCATCAATACAAGAGAAAATAATTGCTTATTAACATATGTAAAACTGAAACTAGGTCTGGGACTTCCATGAACCACCCAACCATACACTAGGCTAAACCAAATCTCTTTTTCAGTTAGTCACCCTCATGCCATATTCTGATCATGAATGTGGGATCTCATGAAACTCATCCAACAAAACCAAACCATGTCTTCCAGAGTCCAAACCACCTTAACCCTCACCCAGTGATTCCACCTCATTGTCGGACATTACTAACCATCACTAGATTGGTCTCTACCCAAGCTATCCAGGACTCTATAGTGTTTTTCCAACTAGGACTCCATGGACTAGTAACTCAACCCACAGTTGTTATTGAGCTTCCAAAGTGTTTGTCTGACCAGGGCTTCCAGGACTAGTAACTCAACCTATAAAGGGCTTCCAGAGAATTTTTCAAACCAAAGCTTCCAAGACTAGTAGCTCAACCCAAGTTTTTAAAGGGCTTCCACAGCGTTTGTCCAACCAAGGCTTCTAGGAACTAGTAACTCAACCCACACCCAAAGGAACATGAGAACCAACCAGAAAACAAAAGGAAAGAAACCCACAACACCATGGCTATCCATAAAATGGTAAGGCTAAGAAAATCCATCGTCAATCCAAGCATTCCTCCATGCCAATTACAGATCATAGCCAATAAACCACATTCATATGCCATGCATGCCAAAAATAGCAAGGAAATCATACATGAAACTTGGTACCTGCAAGGAAAACCCATTGTAGTTGTTGATCCTGATGTCCCCTTATGCTTTCCTGCTCTTCCTTTTCCTTCTTGCTCCAAATCCCAAGTATGTGACACTCCTCCAAGAGTGCACCAAGAAAAATATGTGTCCAAGGGTATGAGAGAGACAGTATAGAGAGAGAGCTCCAAAATTGAACTGGCAAAAGGTTACAAATTGATCCTCAGAAGACTTTTTATTAATGAGGTCTCTATTTTCTTCAATTTTCCATTATTTTCCTTCATTTTCCTTCTCACATGCAACATGTGACCTTTCACCTTCATTTTCTCCTAATTTCCATTATTTTCATAAATAAAATTCTAATTAATGCCTCATGCTTTTGCAAATCCTTCTCCATTTTATTTTCCAATTTACTTAGCCATTAATTAATCACAAGTGATCCCATTACTATTTCTTTTCCCAACATTCAGCTTGGAATATGTGTCCCATGACCAAGATCTATTTTTTCCTTATTAAGTTTTACATGTTTTTTTTACTAGGGTTGATAAAGAACCCTCCCCCTTGGGGGAACACTGTCCTCAGTGTTCAATGACACCTACAACCAGAAAGACTGCTGAAAAAAATCAAACATATTGCCCAAGGAGCTTTATAACTTAGCTTGATTCAGTATTTACAATGATCAACCTATTGAGAAGAAAACCAACATGAGAAACATAACAACATGACAACCATAATGACATGACACCCATATAACTTATCGAAGATTTATAGCACAACTCATGGCGGTATTTACATTCATATACATATGTACATATACAAAAACATATACCAAAAACATTCACTCAACCAACGAATAGAGAAGGATATATATCATGCATCTAATCCGCCATCTCCCAAGTAGTTTCATTGGGCCCAAAGTTCTTCCATTTCACTTGAACCTGCTTGATGGCTTGGTTTCAAAGCATGAGCATGTTTCTCTATAAAATGCACTAAGGTTCCAACTAGAACTCTCCTTCTATTTCCACCTGCAATACAGATCAATCAATCACATTATCAACATCTTTAACATACTTCTTAATCAATGACACATGGAAAACATCATGGACTTTCACTATTGAAGGGAGCGCAAGTGGATAGGCTACTAGCCCAATCCTTTCAAGAATATTGAAAGGTCCACAAAACCAAGGTCTCTTATTGGCACATGTTCCAATCCTCAAGGAGCTCTTCTTGGGCTTGATACACAAGTACACTTGTTCCCCAACTTGAAACTCCTTAAACAACATGTTCTAATCTACATAACTCTTTTGTCTATCTTGTGTTGCCTTTAGATTCCTCTTGATTACCTGCATTTCTTGTTCCATTTCTTCCAACATCTCTGGTCTAATTAACACCCTATTCAATGGATCACTCCAACTGATGAGAGTATTACAACTCTTCCCATATAATGCCTTAAACAGACTCATCCTCAAAGATTCTTAGTACCCATTTTTGTAAGAAAACTCAACCAATGGAAGATACTCTTCCCACATCCATTGTTTATGCATGACATAAATTCTAAATATGTCCTCCAAAATCTGACCCTCTTTGTTTGTACATTTATTTGTGGATGATAAGTTATGCTAAAGGCCAACTCTGTACCCAAACCTGCAAATAACTCTTTCTATAACCTAGAAGTGAACTTGGCATCCCTGTTTGATGCAATGTTCTTTGGTACACCATGCAACCTCACTATATCTCTAATGAATTCCTAGGCTACATCATTTGTTGAATATGTAAACTTCACTAGAAGGATGTGCGCTACCTTAGTCAACCTATCCACAACAACCATGATAGAATCATGTTGCCTAGATGTCCTCAACAAACTTGTAATGAAGTCCATCAAAATTACCTCCCACTTCCACTCTACAATTGAAATAGGATGAATTGATTCATATGGATGTGTACACTCTGCTTTTACCTGTTGACAATCCAAGCATCTAGCCACAAAATCTACCACCTCTTTCTTCAAGTTCGGCCAATAGTATAACTTCTTCACCTGTATCAATGTCTTCTAATATCCCGAGTGACCTGAATATGGCCTAGCATGAAATTCCCTCAAGATAAGCCTCTTGAGCTCACTGTTGTCTGGCACATATATTCTATCCCTAAATCTGACCATGCCATCTACTATGAGACAATAGTCCACATCCTCATCACCTGTACCCTATTGTAACTTGTGCATAAGCTCCCTATAATTGTCATCCTGTTGACCTTCCTGCAAGATCCGATCTTGTAAATCCATCCCATAGGAACTCATAATTGTTATATGATTCACTTGTATCCTCCTGCTAAGAGAAACTACAACCTTGTTCTCTTTTCCTTTAAAATACCTAGTCTCAAAGTCGAACTCACTGATCATGGCCAACCATCTTGCTTAACTGGCATTCATATTTGGTTGGTCAAATAGATACCTCAATCCACTGTGATCACCCATCAAGATGAACCATCTGCCAAGAATATAGTGCCTCCACATATTCAAAGCATGGATGATCATTTCCAACTCAAGATCATGTGTCAGATAACTTTGGTCATGCGCATTCAATTTCCTTGATTCATAGCATACTACCTATCATTTTTGCATGAGGACTATGCCAAGTCCTCTCTTGCAAGAATTCGTACATACCACAAATTCTTTGTCCAGATCTGCAATCTACAACACTTGAGAATTTGTCAACAACTTCTTTAACTATTCAAAATTGGTTGCACATTCCTTTGTCCATTCAAATTTCTTACCTTTCCTTTGCAACGATGTAATAGGATAATTAATTTGTGAGACATTCTCGATGAACCTCTTGTAATAACCTGCTAACCCCATGAATGATCTTGAGCTTCCCATTCCATGATAGTCCTTATCTTTTCTCTATCTAATGTTATGCCTTCCTTGGAAACCACATGCCCCAAGTAGTGTACCTTTGTCTAAAAGAAGCAGCATTTACTAAGCTTAGCATACAACTGATACTCTCTCAGCAATACCAATACTCCTACTAAATATTCGACATGTTCTTCCTCATTTTTATAATATTATACTAAT
>Ga0181464_1001183_pt1 | contig 12864 bp, 11 predicted proteins | sample InSIn2gowninarea_FD_119074 | JGI IMG/M metagenome (GOLD analysis project Ga0181464, IMG submission 119074) | Clean room microbial communities from NASA Spacecraft Assembly Facility at Jet Propulsion Laboratory, Pasadena, California, USA -... ...
GATAACCTTCGTGACCGCCCCTGCTTCTGCCCAAGCTCACAATAGCACTCACCAGACCAACGGTACCTCCAACATGAAAACACCCAGCTCGTTCGATGCCCCTACTCGTCCCGCCGGAGCACGCATGGTTCAGAGCACCAAGCACCTCAACGAGAGCCTGCAGGTCGATGTCGCGGAGATGCGCGCTCGTGTCGTGCGCCTCCGTAGCCAGGCCATGCGTCTTGAGGCTGAAGCACTCCAACTCGAAACTGTAGTTGCAGTTGCCAGAAAGTCACTCAACAAGTCGTGAACGACGAGAAAGGATGTTGACTTGGCTTGCGAGTTTACTATACTCTGTCTTCGACGTCAAGAGTGCCGGGGAGGTACAAGCATACAACCCAGGCACCAGGGTACGTTTCAACAGGGTTTGGCGCCGCAACTTCGAAATTGGGAACTCTAGGAAGCGAACAACTGTTATGTTTTTGAGACATGGGCACAATCAGAATTCAGGAGAGAAGATGGATAGGAAGACACACGATGATGACTGTAAAGCCCACAGAGATACTCAGTTGACTCACACAATTCATTACAAGATGCATTTTTGACGTTCCACACTTCACTTTCTTTATCACTACTGTCGCGTGTGGCCTAGCACAGATATTCATGACCGGTGGTTAAACAAAATTAACCTTTCAAGGGTCCAGAAGCATTAAACAAAAGTTTGGCCAAGATGCAACGTGCTTTTTGACAGTTGATGGGGACCAGGGGGCCTGATCCATCATAGACTCGGTCGGCATGCAATGGCACAAAGGGCTATACCGAGGTTAGAAGCTCTCAACGGATAGTTGCATTCGTCCGCGGCATGTTTGTGGAATTGTGATGGTAAACAAATTTACTCGACGATGAAGGTTGACCAACGGTCAGCTTGGCGTGGAGGATCACTCGGGAGGAGGGCCCGAGGGAAGAACAGGCGGAGAGAGTCAGGTTGAAACACGACAGAGCGATATAACAATAAACAGATATACGATGATGTGGATGTGCAGAATGTCGGGTGTAACGGCGGTACTGAATGGCGTATGGCTATTGGGGGCTGAGCAGCCGCGGATAGATTGGCCCACGACTCGAGGGCAGCAGCAGCTCGTGCGGATACACACCAAGGCGCAGCAAGACAATATATGGATAGATGGTGAGATGCAGTAGACAGAAAGGCATGCTAGACAGATCAACGAGAGAAAAGTGACGAGCGGTGCTGGAATGATAGTGAGAGTGAATAGGGCAGCAATTGGAGAATTTAGCGCCAGGGCGGAAGTTTGACATTTTGGTGGATGCAGCAGGAATCAGGAGTCTGAGCGTGAGTGCAGCAACGTCTCGAGGGCTGCTTTGTTCGACCTTCTTTCTTCCCGACACCCAACACATCGTCGCTTCTGTCCTTTTCTTCTCTTTTGGCTTGTCTGCGCACGATAGCCGCGTCCAGAACAAAGCTACGACCGGAGGCCTTTGAGGACAGCAGGAACTGCAGGTTCTCCGTCAGTTAATATTTCTTATTAGCCATCACCACATTCCTTTTCACAAAAATTCACCATGTCGTCGTCCTCGCACAGCATCGGCAACCGCAACAGCACGCCCGATGCCTCGAGCTCCACCCTGCGCCCGCCCTCCTCTCGTGGCATGAACCCCGGCCACCACCTGCGCGCCTCGGCCGACATGGGCGCCTTCTCCACCTCGTCCCCTCTGGCATCACGCGGTATCAGACCCGCCAGCGAGGTCTACTTCAGCGGTGTTGGTCTCGGGAGCCAGGATGATGCTGCCGAAAAGGCCGCTCAGCAATGGATTGCCGACATCGACCAGTATGAGACAACCCTCGAGGACATGGCTGCTGCTACGTTGGATCAAGATTTCAAGGATGAGCTCAGCGCTATCGAGCAATGGTTCCGTGTGCTCAGCGAGCCCGAGCGTACTGCTGCTCTCTACGCTTTGCTACAGCAGACCACCCAGGTGCAGATTCGCTTCTTCATCCAAGTCCTGCAGCAGATGGCCAAGAGCCACCCCATGTCTGGTGTCCTGTCTCCTGCCAACTTCGGCGAGAAGGGTATGTTTGCAACACCATGCATCATCGTGCCCATGGCTAACCTATGATACTGTACCAGATCCCATGTCCACCCGTCTGAACGATGCCATGAGCAGACTCAACATGGAAGGCACGAGATCATCTTTCGGTTTCGGTGCTAAGCCCCCACCATCCCCAGGGGCCAAGCGCAACTCCGGTCTCGACCCAAGCACCATCAACTCACTCTTCCCTGATGCCGCCGCCGCAATTGCAAAGCAAAAGGCCGACTTCAAGGAGCACACCGGCAGCACTCCCACTTCAAGCCGCGTTGGCGACCGCTCCTCCCTCCTCTTCGATGACAAGAAAGATGCCTCTGTGCCGCTCTCTCCCTCGCCTTGGAACAACAGCCGTAACGAGAATCAACCTCCCATCACTCGACCCCGCTCGTCGCAGGGTCAACAACCCATGGGCCAGTTCAGCCAGCCTCTGCGCTCGCCTCGCCCCTTCCAATTGTCTGGTGACACCAACCTGCAAAACACTACTGTTTCTGCACCCAACCAGGACCCCGCTATGAACATTCTTTCGCCTTACAACCCCAACAACAGCTGGGCCTCGATGGTCAACACCCCCATGCTTCCCAACTTCAACACACAGCAGCAAAGTGCCGCACACGCTGATATGGTTGCTAATGCTACTGCCATGAAGTTGGCCGCTCTCTCTACCGTCAACAACCGCATCCAGCTTGACGACGTCAAGAAGTTCCGCCGCGCACGCTCCAACGAGGGTCAGCCTCAATACCCGCAACAGCAACAACAAAACATGAACATCCTTATGACCAACGAACTCGGTCAGGTCCTGACTCCTCAACAGGCTGCTGCTCTGCAAGCTCAGCAGCTCGCTGCCCTCCAGCAGGGTGGCCGTTCTCGTCCAAGCTCTCCCGGTATTGCCATCTCCGGTCCTCCTGGTTCTAACATGAACCATCTTCCCATGACTCAAAACAACGGTTTCCTTTCGACATACGATGCTGGTTTACTTAACGCGAACATGGGCGCTCTCAACATGGGCAACTTCGGCATGGGCGGTCACGAAGGTTATCTTTCCGACCACTCTGAAGCTCGTGGCAGGTCACCTCGTGGTAGACGCGGCAGCTCCAAGCCCCCAGAGGACCCAACCGATCTTCAGCTCTTGAGCGACATTCCCAGTTGGCTGCGTAGTCTTCGACTGCACAAGTACACAGATCAACTCAAGGATATGCGCTGGCAAGATCTTGTTCAGCTTGATGACGATGCTCTCGACAAGAAGGGTGTGAACGCTCTTGGTGCTAGACGAAAGCTCCTCAAGGTAAGAACACGAGTGTGCAAAATATCTTTATTGTTCTTATAAGACTAACTGATTGTTCTTAGGTTTTCGAGACAGTCAGAGAAGCCCAAGCTGAAGGCAAGCTATAAACAACTTGTTTCGAGAATTAGCGCTCACTGGATTTCTAAATGTCACCACGGCTATGTCATAATGCCTTTTTGCGCGCCGCGCCAGATGTAAGAGCCTCTGTCGGAGGGGCTCTTCAGGAAGGTTCTTTGTTTCTTCAGATCCACACTCAAAAATGCGTACCAGAATACTCGCCATCTCATCATAGGCGCTTAATAATGCAAAAATTCAAAACGAATTTCGTTTCAGAAAAGTCCGTTATTTACTCTCCCACCCAACCACCCTCTACCTTTGTACGAGAGATGAAGGTCAATAGAACTTGCTTTGTTCGACCAAGTACTCCATTGTTGCTATTATGTCTTGCTTTTATTGACTCGAGCAGTCCAGCTGTTTCTCTTTGTTCCAGGCTTTTGGCCATTGTCCTTCGTTCAAGATTGCCTTTATCTATTTATCCTAAGCAATCACCATCGTATTCGAAATCTTTAGAATACCCACAACATCAACAAAACTAACAATTTACTATCATGTCTTTCATCAAACTTTCCATTGCAGCTCTGACTGCAACCGCAACTGCATATCAACTCGTTGAACAGCACAGCGGCGTCAGTTTCTTTGATGGGTTTGACTTCTTCACAGATGCTGATCCAACACACGGCTCCGTCACCTACACCTCAAGATTGGTTGCCGCGCCTTCCAAATTGATCGGTGTTGTAATTAATGACGATGGTTCCGCCCCGACTGCTTATATTGGCGTCGACTCTACAACAGTCACTGCCAATCGCCCATCTGTTCGTCTCGTTGGAAAACAGTCCTATAATCACGCTCTTGTGCTCGCCGATATTAAGCACATGCCGACTGGATGTGGTGTTTGGCCCGCTCTGTGGATGACTGGTACTGGTGCACAGTGGCCTGCCAATGGAGAAATAGATATCGTGGAGCAGGTCAATGGCCACGACTACAACACAGCTACCCTCCACACCTCTGCAAACTGTGCCATCACTGGCAACATTAACAGTGGTCAATCTGACCTCTTCTCCGGCACTCTCATGACACCTGACTGCGACGTCAATTCTCCCACTCAGAGCAAGAACGCTGGATGCGGCATTCGCGCCCCCTCAACTGAGACCTTTACAGTCGGCAACGAGAGTTGTGTTCACTCTACTGCTGGCGATGCCTTCAACGCTCAGAAAGGTGGTGTTTACGCCATGCTCTGGACGTCTGCTGGTGTCAGCATCTACTTCTTCCCTCGCGACTACATTCCAGACGACATCAAGGCGAACACTCCTGACCCTTCAACTTGGACCTCCAAACCCCAGGCTGTTTTCTCTGGCAATGGCTGTAACTTTGACAGTCATCTCAAGGACCTTCAGCTCGTCATCAGCACTGACTTTTGTGGAGATTGGGCCGGCAACTCATGGGAATCCGATGGTTGTGCTACTAAGACAGGCGTAGCCACCTGTGCTGAATATGTTCAAAACAACCCTAAAGCCTTTGAAACTGCTTATTGGCTCTTCAACAGCATTTCGATCTACTCGAATGAGACTGAGACGGCTGGTGCTAACAACTAAACACACTGATACTGTTTCTGTTGGTTCTTTGACAAAGGGATGATGGTTCATCTTGATTTGCCTTGTTTGAGAAGCATTGCGTCGGAGTCTTGAGTTTATTTGTCTTTATTTACGTATTTGAGAATCATATCTGTTTCCTACCTCACCCTTTTCTTCAAGTCAGTTTTTGTTCTTTCCCGTGTGATCATCTTGGTGTTCTGTGAATCTTTCGAGAAGTAGCGATCGTGCTCATTGCTTTTCATAGCTTGGGATAAATATGGTACCGACAGCGGCCCATACAACTCAGCTGCAATCAACACTTATAAGACTAAAGATGGAAGGGTTTTCCACCTGCATGGTAAGTTGATCGATATCAAGAACCCTAGAGTTGCAAGATTGTATATATACTGAGAGCTCGAAATCAAAGCTTCGATGAATGCAGACCCAACGATCGAGAGTGTGCAACTACCACCAACAAACCCAGAGGTGACAACCAACGAGCAGGCCTGACAGATCTTTAGCGATGCTGTTGGAAAACACACCGCAGACCCCTCAGACATTTGGCAAGAGCTGTGGCAGCGTAACGGATCACACGTCTTCCGTCACTACCACGGCCTGACGTTCATGCTGCCCAAGGTCCTTGGCCACGTCTTCGAAAACAGCGCTGGCGTGTTGCTCAAGCCGAGTCACTTTTACTGAATATCCAATCAAACATATGGGTGGTAAAATGATAAAGTATCCGAGCCCAGTCATCCGTTTCCCGGGTAAGGAGGTCGAGCTCGGATACAATGTCGGTTACGCGAACCAATGGTATTAACAGACTTGCCATACTGGCCAAAAGACTTGAGCATGGAGGTTGTTGGTAAAGACGGCATCTAAAGCGTTGGTGAAAACGTCCCTCAAATTCGTCCCTATGCTGCCTCGGACTGAGTAGATAGAACCGGGAGCCAGACCTGATATGCTTGCTTTATTTCTTCTGGCCAGTCTCAGCCTTGTCGAGAAGACTTATGCGAGTTTTGTATTCTCGTGGTGACTCGATCTTCTCGCCTTTCTGGCCCATCAATTTGCCAATAAAGCTGGGCTTGGTGTGCTTCCACATGCCAACCTGATTTTTCTGAGCCTTTTCCATGGCTCTGCGATACTTTGCTTCTTTGTTGCCGAATTCGCTGCCAAACTTTGCTTCGTAGACAGTAGCCATGCCATTCTTGATCATCTCCAGACCAACATCTGTTTTCCAGAAGCCCCATTTCCAGTATGACACACTTGCAACGACTCTTTGGTACTGATCGAGTCTGTAGATATATGCCCTGACGTAACGCTTGTGGAGCAAAGTCCTCAGCCATTCCAAGGCTTCTTTTCCGAAAGGTTGTTCTTTGTTGCCAAAGTGAGCAGTCTCGGGGGCATCAACGCCTGCTATGCGTACGTGAACCGTTTTGTCCTTGAATTCCTTGAGAGTCCAGTCTTGAACCTTTCTCGAGGGTAGCCAACCCCATCCCATGAGACGGCCTCCGGGAGTATGAAACAGACGGAAGTTGTCGCCATCGCCGACACGACTGACATAGCCGTAGAGACTGCGTTTGTGGAAGTATGAGGGGGTGATGTATTGGGCTTCGGGGACGCGGCGGAGGTGTCTGCGGTAGATGCGCATCAAGGCGAGAGTGGAGAAGGTCAAGATTGCGGTGGGTAGGATGGTGCGAGGCGAGGAGTATTGTGACCAGTCTGTAGCGTTTAGTGAGTCGGACCAAGTGATGGGCTTCTTTTTTTCCTTGTCAGACTCTTTCCACTTGAGCCAGTCTGGCCACTGCATGGCGGAGCGACTTTTTGTGTTTTGGTTTGGAAACAGCAACAGGCTTTTGGAGACTTGAATTGTGGAGTTTGCATGTGAAGGGCGTGCTCGCATCCGAGCTTCACGCTAGTGCTCTATTGGGTAGGCAACCATCAGGGTGGGCGCGTACATGGATGACTTGTTCTCTATCATCGTGTGCAGAGATGCAGGTCAAATGAGAGCACCTTGGAAGGCACGGTGGAGTTGATGGTGGTTCACACATGTTGTTGGTGAGGGTGCTGCAACGGCAAGACCGGGGATATCGGCTCAATTCATGGACGATTACGCGTGACGAGGGAGATCCCCGCATTGAGCGACGATCGATGGTGCAGGTGCATGGCCAGTCGCAGCTGCCGTACCTGAATCCTACTCCTAGCACCTCGAGCTCCTGCCTCTCTTATCATCCTTCTTTCTAGCTCCCAAACATCCATCTCACAATGGGCGGCGGTTCTCATCCCACCATGGCTTCAGCCTCGAGCTACCCACGAATGGCTGCGAAGCCTGTTGGCAAGCAGATCCACAACCTCTATACCGACAGACTGAGGCAGTTCACAGACAACGGCCAGTACAGAAACCAAGGCTTGCTACCGTATGAATCCTCTCCGGACCCTCCTCGCCTCACACCGATATGCTGATACATGGCTAGTAAAATCGAACCAAAACGTGCATCGGGCCATCCTCACATCAAGCTCGAGGTCTACTCTCCTCCAGACCTCTCTCGTCCCACATTCAAAGACGCAACCTCACACGACTTCCGTCCTGCTCATGTTGGCGAGTCTTTCGGTCCCAGTTGGTCAACACATTGGTTCCGCGTCCGTCTTACCGTTCCGTCCTCTTTAGCCGACGAGGAGCACCTAGAACTTCATTGGGATGCAAACAACGAGGGCCTCATCTGGAATGAAGAGGGAGAACCGCTACAAGGTCTTACTGGAGGAGGCGAGCGTGTCGAGTGGATCCTGCCCAAGTCATTCCGTGACGGCAAGGAACATGTTTTCTACATCGAAATGGCTTGCAACGGCATGTTTGGAAATGCGCCTGGAGGAGACAGCATCCAGCCACCTCGTCCAGACAGGTACTTCCAGTTGCAGAAAGCCGATATCGTAGCTATCAATCTTGAAGCAAGAGCTCTGTTCATCGACTTCTGGATCATTGGAGACGCTGCCAGGGAGTTCCCACAAGATTCCTGGGAGGAGCACGAAGCTCTCCAGGTCTGCAATTCCATCATGGACACTTTCATCGCTGCCAATGGAAGCAACGAGTCTATCACAGAATGCAGAAAGATCGCAAAGAAGTACATCGGTGATGTCGATTCTTCCAAACTTTACGACTCCAACGAGCCTGCTTTGATCACTGCCATCGGCAACTGTCATATTGATACCTGCTGGCTTTGGCCTTGGGCAGAGACGAAGCGCAAGGTCGCCCGCTCATGGTCTAACCAGTGTAATTTGTTGGAACGATACCCAGAGCACCGTTTCGTCGCCTCACAGGCCCAACAATTCAAATGGTTAGAGCAGTTGTACCCCTCTGTCTTCGACCGAGTCAAGAGCAAGGTCAAAGAAGGTTCCTTCCAACCGATTGGTGGATCTTGGGTCGAGCATGATACAAACATGCCCAGTGGAGAGTCATTAGTCCGCCAATTCATCTATGGTCAACGTTATTTCGAGAGCCGATTTGGTTCAAGATGCACTACCTTCTGGCTACCCGATACTTTTGGTTACTCAACCCAACTACCTCAGATCTGTCGACTTGCGGGTATGACGAGATTCTTCACTCAGAAACTCAGCTGGAACAACATCAACAACTTCCCACACACTACCTTCAACTGGGTCGCACTAGACGGCAGTCAGGTTGTCTGCCACATGACACCTGCTGAAACATACACTGCCGAGGCCAACTTTGGTGACGTGAGACGCAGTATCACCCAGCACAAATCTATGGACCAGGATCCAACCTCGCTCCTCGCATTTGGAAAAGGAGATGGTGGTGGTGGTCCAACCTGGCAGCATATTGAGAAGCTCCGAAGATGCCGTGGCATGAGCGACAAGGTCGGTCTCTTGCCTCGTGTCAAGATGGGCGATTCGGTCGATGATTTCTTTGCTCGCCTTGAGAAGAGAGTTGAAGAAGGGCTTGATCTTGTGACTTGGTATGGTGAACTCTACTTCGAACTCCACAGAGGCACGTACACGACCCAGGCCAATAACAAGCGTAACAATCGCAAGTCTGAGATTATACTTCATGACATCGAATACCTTGCAACACTAGCCAGTATTCAGGATGTTGTCGCAAAAGATAGCAAGAAGTATACGTACCCGAAGAAGGATATCGATGACATGTGGGAGAACGTTCTGCTGTGTCAATTCCATGACTGTCTGCCAGGAAGCTGTATTGAAATGTGTTACGATGACTCTGATGAGGTAAGTTATATCCTTGATTCATACGATCTCTACCTAACAGTTTGAAGCTTTATGCAAAGGTTTTCAAGACTGGCAAGAAGCTCTTGACTGAAGCTCTTCATGCTCTCGGATTCGACGACAAATTGTGCCACGATAACGAACTTGTCGCACTGAACACCCTCGGATGGAACCGTAATGAAGTGAGCTCCCTGCCGTCTCCCGACCAGACGAGTCGTTATGGTCTGCTCCAAGGCGGGACTGGTATCAACTCTGTAACAGACATGAGCCAACTGTCCGCTTCTGTGGAGATCAAAGACAAGGGAGACGACGTTTTCCATTTGACGAACAATCAATACTTTGTCGAGATATCTCGCGGCGTCATCACCATGCTTTATGATAAACAAGCCCGCCGAGAGGTAGTTCCCAAGGGCCAGAAGGCAAACCAACTTGTCATCTTTGACGACAAACCGCTCTACTGGCAAGCATGGGACGTTGAGGTCTTCCATCTCAACTCAAGAAAGGAACTTCACGCAACAAGCTCTTCTGTCATTAGCGAGAATACTCCTCACCGTGTTGCAGTCACTACGACGACAAAGATCTCCGAGAAGTCGTCTATCACAATGACTATCTCGCTCTCTTCTGCGCCTGTAGGAGGCCACTCGTACATCGAGACAGAAGCAGAAATCGATTGGCACGAGGACATGAAGTTCTTGAAGGTCGAATTCCCAACGACCATCACCAACACCGAGGCTTCTTACGAAACCCAATACGGTATTGTTCGACGCCCAACACATTACAACACTACATGGGACATGGCCAAATTCGAAGTGTGCTGCCACAAATGGGCTGATCTCTCGGAGAATGGTTATGGTGTCAGTATCCTCAACGACTCGAAGTACGGATTTGCAACCTGCGGCAGCTTGATGCGTCTTTCTCTGCTACGTGCACCTAAGGCTCCTGATGCTCACGCCGACATGGGTAAGCACAAGATTCGCTGGGCAATTCTTCCTCACAAGGGTCCTCTCGATCACCGCACTGTCCGTGCAGGATTTGAATTCAACAATCCCATGGCAGTGCACTCGCACCCCAGCGTGTCAGACGTCAAGGGCTTGATGAGCTCGTTCAAGTTGTCTAAAGATAGCGATGAAGGCTTGGTCCTCGATACCATCAAGCGTGGTGAGGACGATGAGGATGTCAGCCGTGGCGATCTTCCCAAGCGTAAGGGCAGGAATGTCATTGTTCGCGTGTACGACAGCTTGGGAGGAAGATGTCGTGGTTCAATTGAGGTTGGTAAGGTGCCCATTGCCAAAGTGTGGAAGTGCAATGTCCTGGAGGATGACATTGAAGAAGTGCATCTTTCCAAGGGTGCCTTTGACATCGAGCTTAGAGCTTTCGAGGTTGCTACTTACAGACTCTTGTTGCAATGAGGAAGTAAAGATGAGGTGGGAGTGTCATGAGTCATTGCGATATATATTTCTAGATAGCATGAATCCGTATTACCTGTTATGCAGTGTCTATTCAATATCCCCTCTTCCTGTTCACGACATTGATGAAGTCTTCGCCCTTCTGCTTGTGCTCTAGCTGCAATTCAAGGATCTGGAATGCACGGTCGACATAGGCCTCGCCGTTGCCGCTGATATGAGGTGTCACGATCACATTGTCCAAGCCCCATAGCTCGTTGTCCGAGGGAAGAGGTTCAGGATCCGTGACATCAAGAGACGCTCCAGCCAAAGTTCCATCCTTCAAGGCTTCGATCAATGCAGGCTGGTCGATGATGGGTCCTCTAGCGATGTTGGCAATGAAGGCGGGTTTCTTGCCATCCTGGCTGAGAATCTTGAATTCCTTTGTCGACAAGAAATGAGTAGTCTCTTTAGTGAGCGGCACGGAGACGAGCAAGAGATCAATTTCTTGTTTGAGGAAGTCGTGCAGAGACTCCTTGTCCAAACCAGAATACCAAGCAGAAGGAATCTCGCCATTCGGATCACCGGTTCCAGGGACGATGTAGCCGACGTCTTTCTTCTTCTCTGGTGTGTCCTTTGGCGATGCTGTGAATGCGATGACATCCATACCTTTACAGGTCTGTTAGCTTTGCAACGGTGTAGAGTGTAGAGTTAAGTTACCCATCGCTTTGGCGACTCTGCCAACCTGACGCCCAATGCTTCCGTAGCCGAGTACGCCGACACGCATGCCGACAGAGTCCTTGACACGGTAGTTTTCTTTGGCCCATTTATGCTCCTTCTGAGCTTCGTAGAGCTGGTTGTACTTGTGAGTATGAATGAGATGGGTCATGATGACCCACTCGGCGATTTGTGGTCCATGCACACCCGACGCAGTCGCGATAGGGATATCGGTATCGGTGTAGATAGGATGACTCGAAAGTTGGTTTGAGCCGGCAGAGAAGAGCTGGATAAAGTCTAGCAGGGGAGCATCTTCTGGTTTAGGCGGTAAAGCGAATAAGGTCAAAAGTACAGTTGCTTCCCTCCAAAGCTCCTTGGGTATTTCTGCTTCCAGCTGCGCACGATCCTTTGTCCAGCTTACGTTGCGATAGGTTATCTTGAGATGAGGAAACTTGTTTTGTAGTTTCTCGATAGCGGCGTCTGGCTTCTGCATGGGCAGTGTGACCAGGACGGCCTCTTTGTGTTCGCCTCCGCCCATTGTAGTGTTTGAGGTTGCAATAGTGACTGTTGGTGATTTCCTTGCAGATCTGTGAAGAAATTCTCGAGGTTGTATGGTATAGTTTGAGTTAAGTCAGCGATGTGTAGTTGATGATTGATAATGTAGGGGACCGATGACGTGCGCTCGCACCTTCCAAGACAGGCATTGTCGGCCCACGCGGAGGGGTTCTTTTCTGTTTCGTTGCAACACCATGCAACACAATAATGTTTGGGATCACAACAACAAATCATGACGAGAATCGTTTGAAGTCAAATGATACACGGCCAAACTGGATAATAAAGTTAACTATTTGATTGTTCGCCTAATCAGTTTTTGCGAGACACTTCTCTTATCGGAGGAGTACTGGACGAATCTACTCAACGTCGTGCAACATGGCTTTCCCAGCTCGGCCGTCGTTTGCCGCACGTATACAAGCGAGCGAGTCAAGACGACGTCTCTCCGCAACTTGTCCTGACGTCCCTTTCTCATGGCCTTCTGGAATGATGTGCATAACAGACGTTGTTGCATCCGAGGCGCCGAGATCGATTCCAATAGCTTGAACGTTTGATGACTACACCTCGAGGTTCAAGTTGCCGACCCATGTTCCACCTGCGACGACTTCTCCATGACTATCTCCGCCAGCTCTTATCACTTGATAATGCAAAGACAACGCAAACTCCGTGTTGAACAACCTAGCGACTCTCTCGATGCTTCCATACAATTGTATAGAAAGCATCTTTGCTTTTCTGTCCGTCTGACTTGCAACCTTGAGTGAATTTTAACGAGGCTCGGCCGTTGTCAATTCTAAGATCTTTCGGCGCGGCAGTTGAACCTCGTATGGTACTAACGTCCAACTGTATAACGTTTCCGCACAAGTTCTACCTGATTCGGGCCAGAAGAAATAAAGCAAGCATATCAGGTCTGGCTCCCGGTTCTATCTACTCAGTCCGAGGCAGCATAGGGACGAATTTGAGGGACGTTTTCACCAACGCT
>Ga0181464_1001184_pt1 | contig 12860 bp, 13 predicted proteins | sample InSIn2gowninarea_FD_119074 | JGI IMG/M metagenome (GOLD analysis project Ga0181464, IMG submission 119074) | Clean room microbial communities from NASA Spacecraft Assembly Facility at Jet Propulsion Laboratory, Pasadena, California, USA -... ...
AAGGGAAATACCTTGAAACAACACAAACCCTAGCACATTTAAACATTAACATGGCAGCCATATTGAACTCTCATATTTTGGCATATGTTCCCAATGCGGCCGTGAAGGATGTTTTAGTACAAACGGAACCGGAAGGAAGAAGGGGTAAGTGGATCACTGCACTGTTAGAATATGATGTGGAAATTAAGCCTACTAAGTTGATAAAGGGTCAAGGTCTTGCTAAGTTGATGGCTGAAACGAATCTTCATGCCCTTGACATTAATTTGATTGCTGCCTTATCCAATGAAGACGGAGAAAATTCATCTTTACAGTTATCGGATATTTTTGTTTCCTCTCCTTGGTATGCTGATATAGTTTATGTGCTTCAAACTTTGTCTTCACCTCCTGGGATGCCTAAAAATAAAGCTAGAACATTGAAGCTAAAGGCAGCAAAATTTTGCATCATCAAATCTACACATTATTGGAAAGATCCCGGTGGCATCTTACTGAATTGTTTGGTCGAAGAAGAAGCTAAGACAGCAGTAGAAGATTTTCATAAAGGTGACTGTGGGGGTCACTTGTTTTGGAAGACCATGGCTCATAAGATCTTGAGAGCTGGTTTCTATTGGCCTTCTCTATTTCCTGATGTGTACAAAGCGGTGAAAAGCTGTCATGAATGTCAAATCTTTCAAGGAAAGCAAAAGTTACAGTCGTTGCCTCTCAAGCCTATTGAAATCAGTGCACCATTTCAGCAGTGGGGCTTGGACTTTATTGGCGAAATTCACCCAGCATCTTCTGGGCAGCATCGATGGATCTTGACCGCTACGGATTACTTCACAAAGTGGATTGAGGCCATTCCCACTCGGCAGGCTACAGACTCGGTAATCATTTCTTTTCTTGAGAATAATATCTTGTCACGTTTCGGTTGTCCACGTAAGTTGATTACAGATAATGCAGCAGTGTTTAAGTCAAAGAAGATGGTTGATTTTTGCTACAAATATAACATCAGCTTGGGGCATTCGACCGCCTATCATTCGCAAGGGAATGGGCCGGCCGAATCTTCGAACAAATCTCTAGTGAACATCATAAAGAAAATGCTGGAAATCAACAAGAAGAGCTGGCATAAAAAGTTGGTGAATGCATTATGGGCTGATCGTGTAAGTCAAAAGAAGTCAATTGGCATGTCACCTTTTGAATTGGTCTATGGGACAGATGTGGCATTTCCTACTTCACTTAGTGTTCTGGTGGTAAAGTTGCTTCAAGAAGCTGGTGATGAGGAGGATCCAATGCAAAGGCGGATCAGTCAAATGATTCACTTACATCAAACACGAGATGAAGTTCTTCAAAATTCTTTGAAATTGCAAGAGCGCATCAAGAAAATTTATGACCGGAAAGCAAAGCCGGACGATTTTCAGATTGATGATGTTGTTTTGAGATGGGATGCTCGAAATGAAGACAAAGGGAAACATGGTAAGTTCGACAACTTGTGGAAAGGTCCCTACAAAATTGCTGCATACCGTGATCCAAATGCTTTCCGCCTTAAAGAAATGAACGGTGATGAATGTTCCGGTCGGTCGGTGAATGGCAGGTTGCTCAAAAGGTATCATGTTTGAGCATTTTCTGCTCTAATCACTCTCATTGTAATTACCATTTTACTTTCATTATGAAAAAACTGTGAACTGATCTCCCATCTTTAGTCTGGGGCCCGAGGTGAAGGCTATAATTCTAAGGATGGTGATTGGTTGGTGTGAATTTTTCAAGTCGTTTCAGTTGGTCTATTTTCTGCAAAAAGTAAGTCGGTTTGTGTCAAAGTTAGTCTAAATTTCAGTCAATTGTTAAAGTCAAATAAAGTTGTCCAAATGTGGTCACATGTGTAGAAGTTGACTCCATTGCCCAATGAATAAAGCACTGGTCTGCTCTCCCAGAGGTCTAAGGTTCTTGGTACCTCCAAGGAGCTACCATCCCCATTGGAGCCAATGTTAGTGTCGGTCTTGAAAGCCCTCCATCAGTGATCAAAAGCTCTTTGCATATGCATAGGTAGGTGTCTCATCAGTATCAAGTTTTGCATCCCGGTAGGCATGCCATAACCCTGATGGAGGAGCTGGTCTATTTATACCCCTCTTGGCTTTGCTGGATCAGGTCATATCAGCCATCAAACATTTTCAAGCTTGTCTTGTTTTGTTTTGAGGTCAAAGTCCTAGGTCTAGGGTTTTGGTCATTTATCTCTGCAAGGTCATGTCTCTGAAAGTCCATGAGTGCTCAGCAAACCAGAGGGAGGATTGTAAACATGTTTCTTCGATATTTATATCTTGTACAGTGAATTTTTTACCTTGGATTTAAAAACTCTGTTTTTAAACCCAAGGTCGTTTTGTTGAATTTTTGTAAAAAGTGATGAATTTTCCAAAGACTGCAGTGGACATTGTGAAACCCTGGTCCCCTTGCCGAGATCCCTCAGATGATCTACCTGCAAAAAGAACCAAGAAAAAACACTAAAAAAGTCAATTTCAGGACAAAAGGAAGCCAAAAAGTCAGTGTTTTAAAGTGTCAAAGATAAACCTTATAAAGTGGGTTTTAGCATCAATTTTTTTTCAAAAGGAAGTTATAAAAGCTCATTTTCCCTCCTCTTGGTCTCATTATGCATCTAAAGTATTGATGAGAGAGAGAGAGCACGAAATCAAGAGCGCTGGGTGAAGACTTGGTCGAATTCTGGGTTTACACAGGCGCACGACCCGTCAGGAGCCTGCCCACAGTTCAAAGTTTGAACGGGCGCGACCCGTCGAAATGTTAGCTGCAAATACATTCCAAAATCACTCAATCTCCCTCTAAATCTTCAAGATTGGTTGAGGTAGGCCCTCTATGCATCATTTTGGTTCTTGGTTATGGATGTAAGCCCTCATGCTTGTGTTTTAACCTCAAATCATGCAAGTGAAAAGACACTATATGGCTGCCATGTTAATGTTTAAATGTGCTAGGGTTTGTGTTGTTTCAAGGTATTTCCCTTTGTAATTGGTCTCCCTCCTTCCCTTATTACTCACAATTGCATTAAATCCATTTTCCCATGTTATGCTGTAAATAAATTGCAGACCCTACCCTCTCCCTAATCACCTAAAATACAAACCCTACCCCCTCCCAAAACATCAAAAACTCAACCCTATTCTTGATTCACCATAAGCATATTATAAAAACAAGGATTGGATGGTGAAATTCTAAAGTTTTTGTGAATAAGTTTCCCAAAGATTCCCTTGATATTCCCTTTTTTCATACACATATTCCCCTTATGTTACTGTTTACACATGTATTCCTATATTGCAGTGAGTTTGCAATTGATTCCCTTTATTCCTGTTATGTACATGTATGCCTACATATTTGCAAAAATTTGTTGAAATGTATTCCCTAAATTCCCTGTTATTCATATATTCCCAATTCCTTGTGCAAGAGGTCCCTCCCCTAACATTTCCCTCATGTCATTGTCCCCTTGAAACATGATAGAGTTCAACACTTTTACAAGCAGAAACAGCAGTACATTTTGTCCACTCTGCTCCTCAAACATGTCAGAAACCGAAACATATGAGCAGAGTGATGACCAAGCATCAGTGTCCGAGGTTGAGGTACAGAGGAGGCCACACAGATGTGGGAAAGGTGGCCATCACAGGAGAGAGGAGCCTACTTCTTTGGCAGGTCTACAAGCTTGTCCCTTGGCAGTTTCTTGCTTTCAGTACATCTCCTGTTATGAGTTTTGTGAGAGGATCTCTCGGATTCAGCATCACCGAGAGTTGGCCCGCTTCTTTGTCTTGCACTTGCATGAGGGACATGTTAACCTTGCCGGGGTGGAGTTCATTTTGACACCTGAGATCATTGCACAGGCTACAGGGATTCCAAATGTCGGGGAAATTTGAAATAAGCGCAAGGTATTGGATACTGTTCACTTTGAGCCTTTTGTCCGATCACCTTTCATGAGACATTTGGCAGGTGTGTTTCCATTCAGGTTTCTCTGGAGTCAGTATGCCCCCATGATGAGGCTCATCATGCTTTACTTTACCTGTGAGGGCAGATTTTCCCAGATTTACTCATATCACATTCGCCTCTTGATGCACTTCACACGAGTGCGGATGATGAACATCCCAGTTTTCTTTTATCAGAACATTGAGAGGATGGTCTTCGTGATGCAGAGGAAGAGCCCGACCCAGCAGTACAGGAGCCTATGTCATTATGGTTTGATTCAGCTCGTAGTCTTGCATCAATTGGCTCAGCAGGGCATCTCATGGGAGGAGTTCATATCTCGTGAGTTTTTCACAGCACCACCCCAGCCACATCCTGAGGGCATTCACGAGGAGGGAGGACCATCTCAGCAGCATGATATCCCTGTCACTCGACATGTTAGCTCACCTCAAATCACTTATCAGAGAGGCCAGAGGGCCTTATTTGCAGCAGCTCAGTGAGTATTTTCTCCACAGCAGGTGGAAGGGGTCTCACCATCATCATCAGCTCAGCGAGTGCTATCTCCACATTAGGTGGAAGGGGCCTCGCTTTCTTCACCAGCACAGGTAGAGCAGAGGGGAAAAGAGCCCATGATTGAGGAGGAGATGACCGGTGATGTTGATATTGACATTATTGATCTCGATACCCGCTCTCCTACCTCGGAGCTTCAGGAGACTATTCAGCAAAAAGAGGCGGAGAATATCTTGTTGCAACAGAAGCTAGACATGGCTCAGTGGACCATCAATTATCTTGAGCAGCGCAACAAGCAGTTGGAGGAGGAAAAATTCCTCGATGAGCTATGGAGGATTCGCAGTGACCGAACCTTGAACCGAAGGAGGCCCGGTGACCTATTGCCTAAGGAGAGAGAGTCTATGCTCATCCAGGTCAATGCACACTTGGAGAAGCTGTTGGCGAAGGCCAACCAATACAAAAAGCTACTAAGAAACATGAAAAATCATTATTGGGCGCGAATGCATGTGTGCAAGGCCAAAATGAGGGTGCTTCAAAGGCGGTTAACCGAGGCACTAAAGAGGAGAAAGAAGCCAAATCCCCTCCGTATCTTGGCTGAGGCTTCACTCAAAGAGCAAGGTACTCAATAGCCTAGCCACAACACAAAACACAAAATTTTTGAAAATTTTGGGTCAATTTTGGCATTTTCAGGCATTTTGCAGGTTTTTCCCATTAACGGGTCTCACCCCGCATGCGACCCTTCATCATGGCAACTCCTTTTGGAAAAAACTCTGCATTTCCAGATTTTTCATGCAAAGTTACACATGCTCATGGATGGACTTGAGATTTGGTGAAGTTTTGGACCCCCAAAAAGTAAAAAAACTAGCAAAAAATGACTTTCTGGCCCTTTTTTGAGTTGCAGAAAGCAGTCTTGGGAGATTTGAGTTTTGACAGGGAAAATGAACTCCAAATTCAAAACTTCTAGTTGGGTTGTAAAGTAGACTCACAGAAATTTCCAAAAAGCCTACTCTTGCTCAATTTGGACACCTACAAGTGCCCCAAAATCAGCTCCAAAGGCGCGCAACCCGTCAGGCAGGGGCGCGCGACCCGTCAGGCAGTTTTTAAAAAAATGCACTGTGCAGCCCAGAAAACGTAGTTTTGACCCAGTTTGACTTTTTGGGGTGAAAGATGATTATCTTTGATGTAATTATTGTAACTCTAAGACACTCTTACTCTTTTGTAACACTTCTAGAAGATTCATTCATGTAAAGGGTAAATATTTAATGCATGAATTGGTTTCCTAGCTTATAGAGGCAAGTGGTTTTGACTGCCTATTTTGTAGTGCTTAGTTTAGAAGTGGTTGAAACAGCTCCTAGGATAGTGAGCTCGACCCATGGAGGCAGGGAAAGAGGTTAGATCATCTATATTATGCACTCTCTTGCTCATTTTCATGGTTGGACTCTTGAGGGAGAAGCTATCATTGTATTATTCACTGTATCTCTGCAATTTTTGGCTAAGGAAGACCAGGGTTTTGCAGTCCTTTTGGGGATTCTTGTGGTTACATGTATTGATGGTGTGTATCTCTTTGTACTTGTAAATGTGTTATGTGAATTATTTCCTTACTTTTCCTTCTTCAAATTAGGCAAATGAAGTGTTAAAGTAGAATTCATGACTGTCATGCTCTGCTTTTAAGTTTGCTTAATATCAATGTTTTCAACTGTTTAAGGGGAATTCAAGGTTATTGCTTGCTCTCCTTAGCTCATCACCAGTCATTCTCATCCATCCAACTCTATCAAAGGCATCAATACTGTCTCCTACCTCGCCCCAAAGAACCCCCTGCAGAAACTGTGTCCAATCCCCGCACCCAAAATTGCCATCTCCCCAATTTGCCACCAAAAACCCTAAAAATCCCAAATCAACCTTCTTGATCAGTTTACTAGCCTAAAATCAGTGTTTCCCTATTGGTTATCTCGCCCATTGAATATATTTACCGAGATAGACCGGAGAGAGCCCTCTCCTGCCCCGTAGGGCTAGCTACGAGGCTAAGTGGTTTGATGTTGCCTTGAGGTTTACCTTTCTCAGCCTGAGGTGAAATTTCAAGCGCTAACAGGTGGTACCATTTATGGGGCTGCCCGCTCGGGGGCTGGGCCATGTGGGCTAGGCGGGTTCGACCCCCACCGGTCCCAAATTAATTTTCATATGATGCATTGAGGGATTTTGGGGTGTGGGCCAGGTCGACCGGAGGTGGCCCGTGCCCACCCCATTAATACAATGTGTTTAATGGTTATGTGTATGGTGGAGGGCTAGGCAAGGTGATGGCCATCGAGCCAAACTTAATTTTAATTTTGTAAGTTGGTTGTGGGAGGGCCGACAGGGCGATGGCTCGTTGGCTCATAAATTTTGGTTTTTCTACGATAGATTTGGGGGTGGCAGCTCGCCGCCATATTTATAATTTGTTTTTGACTCTTATAAAAAGGGGGAAATTTTCAAAGTTTTAGAAAATAAGGGATATTGGGCAAATTAATGAGGCTACAATTTCGACCGATTTCGGGAGCTAGGTTTCATGCCTCAGGGTCAATCAAATTGTAGGACACTTAAACCTGGCCCACAACCCAACTTTGACCAAAACTTTGACTATCTTGTTCTCCCTCATACGAGCTCGGAATGATGAACCGTTCACACCTCCGCGATCAAGATAATAAGATCTATGCTCTAGTCTTGGGTCGACATCATTCTAAACACTTTGATTTTCGAGCATTCATAAACCCTCTTTGTCATATGTGTCTCTGGAGCCACCTAGATCAATCTTCCCCACTGAGGAGCTTTTGGTCCTCCAAAATCATGAAAAATAACTTGCAACTTCTTTGTACCTTGTCTGCATCACAAGCATCATGAAAAGGTCTCGCTTCCATCTCCTTCACCTTTGTTCTTCGGAGCCTTAAGCGACAAGCCGACACCTACTACCTCCGCAACCTGTAGTACATTGTTTTTCACATTACATGCTTGACTTTTATGACCAAATAATGACCCAAACGTCCCACATTTGCCATGAGTTTATAACATATACTCAGTGGTCAAGTTTACATCAATATGGACGCAAGACCTCAGCTATGACAACAAGGGCAACCTATCATTGTTGCTTCAACAAGTGATGGAAAACACATCATCACTGCAACACATGATTTACAAACATAAGACCAAACACTATTGTTTTGAAAAGTGATGGAAACATAACATCACTTTCACAATTTAACATGCGACACCAAATAAGACCAGACATCATTATTGTCGAATAAGTGATGGAAAACACATAATCACTTTTACATCTTAAAATGCAACAAATGATTTACAAAAGTGTGACCATGAAACACTAACATATCTAGAAACCATTTTTCACTTACCAATGTGAATGAGTCGCCTCCTTGTGGCAGTTTAGCTTGTCAAACAACTTCTTCACCTGGTTTACGCACCGATGCTTTGTATTTAAGGAATTTCTCTGGATGGAGCTTCCAACAAGTGGCTCTTTGATGGCCACTTCTATCGCAATGACTGTAGTAGGTTTTCTTCCTCCATATCTACTTAACCTTCTTATTTTCATGCTGTTGAGAGGGTCTTTCACACCTCATCCTTTCGTGTGCTTCCATTCTTTTCCAACACTTAGAAAATGTATGGTTATGTAATCCATAAAAGGTACATGTTTTTCGATTCCATGATTTACATTCATCTCTAACAACACGATTACAATCAAAATGATCATTCGAAGATCGAAAGTGGTTATTCCTTCCCTTGTTGTCTCTGATGTCATTATGGCGATGAGAGCTTGCATCAATTCTTTCCTTGCAATGGGAACTGACATGGGATGATGGGGATGTTTTCCCATCATTCTCTTTGCTCGACGACTTCAATGATGTCTCGGAAGAATCCGACACCTTGGAGCATTCTCCTTTGGTGTATCTTGAGCCTGTAAATTGAGGTCTCTGCACAATCTCCAATGGTTGAGTTAAGTATTGGTTGTTAATACCAAGTTTTTCTTCCTTCTTATGCCTCGTCCTTGTAAGGAGCCTCATGTTTGTCCCTATAATTGGGATCTCCAAATCTCCAACAGACATCATACCATGTGAAGATGAAATCGAAAGGAAATCAAAATCTTTTACCTCCTCTGTCGATTTGGAAAGAACTGATGAGGGTTGCTCATCATTCGTTGTTGGTGGTTCCCTAACTATCATGGCTCATTCCCCAAATTCCTTTCTGACATGCCCAAGTCCTGTTCGACATGGTAATTCCTCTACTTTGATGGGGTTTATAATGCCTTGGCCATTAATGCCCAAGCCCTTTCATTCATACCCCATTTTCTTCAACAATTTGGAGCGAATTCCTGTGATGTGATTTTCAAAAACAATGAAATCATCATAAGGATATATACATGAAGATGGAGAACTACTTTTTACCTCACATGGGTCATGTGGCAGCTTTTCCAAGGCCTCGTCCTTTGCTTGCAGTTGTCATAGAAACAATGTTTCTCCTCTTTCTCTTCATGTAGACACATCTTCAATTCATCGTTATCTGTTTGAAGACTTTGGTTGTTGTGCTTCAGTTCTTCCAGGGCCTATTCCGTGGCTTGCAACTAAAGCTGCAATTGCTCCTTTTCCTTTATCTCTTTCTCTAGAGTTTCATACATTATTTCCACTCATTTGGAAATTTTGAGCATGGTCTCGTACATCACTTTTTCATCCTCTGTTGCTGCACGTTCCATTGTTCACGATGCAATTCACATCAATGCAAAGACTGCTATGATACCACTTGATCCAAGTCCGGGTGTAAGGAAGGACCCTTCCAATATGTTTTACTTCCATGATGTGTTAAATTGCATTTATAAAAGAACATAAATGAATAGATCTACATGCTGTAAAGAAGAGGAACAAGACAATCATCAACACATGAAAAGATAAGTGTTGATAATGGAGTTCATCCAGGAGGGACTACATCTCCGGGCCCCGGTGTCAAGTTGGTGTAGGCCACTGCATTAAGTATTGCCAATAGTGATGATGCACACAAGAGATGATGTTGCGATCATACAAGGAAAAGTGCCCTCACGCAGGAGTGGCTCCAAGAGATCTTCTACTACAGGAACTCTCAGTCAAAAGACTCCTATCAGTATGACACAAAACTCATGCACGATGAGCATCCTACCAACATTGCATAAAAGGGATCTCAATGCAAACATGCATGATGACAACATATATATCCCATCAGCATACAACAAAGGGATCTCAAAACATAACATGATGAATCATGACAACAAGTACATCACATAGGCGATTCCGCGTCACATCTTGTAGGAATCATAAAAACAAGTAATAAACAAGATCCCACATCAACCATCAACAAGGATCTATGTAGCACAATGCATAAAGAAGGAGTACATGAACACAACATATACCTCACAACCAAGGGGCCATATGAAGAAGCAGATTTCAAACTGTTGAAGTTGTTAAGACCATCGATTTCACGACATCAATCGCATGACTGCTCGCACATGGATGTTGACACCTGCGTTCCACTTAGAAAAGTGGCTGAAGAATAAAATTAGAGAACGAGAAATTTGAATGCACCATCATATTTGTGACATCGAGTAGTGCAAAATCGACTGTCCAATTTTTGAATTCTGAGAAGTTGAGAATATGGGGCTCAAGGAATCTTTTAGATTCCCCCTAGATTCCTAAAAATATTCTGCTCCATGGATGAACTGGAAATCTGCAACTACAAAGGCGAATCTGACTTCTCCATTACGATCCCTGTGGAAAACCGTGCAAAATGACTGTAAACTTGACTATATTCCGACATGGAGAAAAATTACCTCCTCAGGAAAATTGCAAGGATCATGGTTCTGCTCCCTATTTCTACAACAATCATGGTTCCACCTACATACTAAAAAATGGCCCAAAAATTCAGAACTCTAATGGAGGCCCGGATAGCTCCATTGCGTTTGTGGCATCAAGAAGTGCTAAAACCATATAAAATTTGTCAAAATATGACAAAGTGAATTTTCACCCCTCCTGGAAAACGCTACCTTGAACTGCGTGCCAAGATTCTACCTCCACTATCGTGAAATTCGTGCCCACTCCTGGTTCCTCCATCTCCTCTGTGCACTGTGCAAATTGGGTTTATATAAAATTTCTAGGGCAAAGTTTACAATAAAAAAGCCGTTGGCATTGTGGTAAGATTACCAAGTTATAGGGAGGAGGTCGTGTGGTCAAACCGCGACCCCACCATGTTTAAACCTTTATTGTTTTTACAACCGCATGCATATTATTTTGGGTGCATTAACATATGGTATTATTGTTTGGGGGCCGTTTAAACGGGGCATTAAAGGATGGTACATGGTACCAGACTCCATGTTGTTGCGCACGGTTTTAGGTGGTACCGTTTATGGGGCTGCTTGCTCAGGGGCCAGGCCACGTGGGCTAGGCGAGTTTGATCCCTGCCGGCCTTGAATTAATTTTCATATGGTGCGTTGAGGGATTTCGAGGTGTGGGCAGGGTGCACCGGAGGTGGCCCGTGCCCACCCCATTAATACAATGTGTTTAACGGTTATGTGTATGGTGGAGGGCTCGGCGGGATGATGGCCACTAAACCAAACTTAATTTTAATTTTTTAAGGTGGTGGTGAGAGGGCCGGTGGGGGTGATGGCCCGTCGACTCAAATTTTTTGATTTTTCTATGATATATTTGGGGGTGGCAGGGGTGGTGGCTTGCGACCATATTTATAATTATTATAATTATTTTCTTTTTTACTTTTATAAAGAGGGGGAAATTTTCAAAGTTTTAGAAAATAAGGGATATTGGGAAAATTAACAAGGCTGCAATTTTGACTGATTTCGGGAGCTAGGTTTCATGCCTCGGGGTCGGTCAAATTGTAGGACACTTAAACCTCACCCACAGCCAAACTTTGACCAAAACTTTGATTAGCTCGTTCTTCCTCATACGAGCTCGAATTGACGAACCGTTCACACCTCAGCGATCAGGATGACGAGATCTACACTTTGGTTCTGAGTCGACATCATTCTAGACACTTTAATTTGCAAGCGTTCATAAACCCTCTTTGTCATGTGTGCCTCTGCATCAACCTAGATCATAGACTAGTCATCTTTGATAATATTAGATATTAGCAAGTGTTTGGCAGTGATAAGTAGGTAGAATTTTTTTTGCAGTTAAAGGAATAATTTGAGAATGTACATATGGATACATATAATAGTGTAGATAAGGATACAAATGAAACAATGTTGAACCATACTAGTGAAGATCCAGAAGAACTTGAAAACCTACAGTTGAAAGATAATATGTTACCATGGGGTTTGGTGCAACTAGAAGAACTATTTGGTTTTAATGATGTGGCTAAAAAGCCGAAGATAGAACCTGTAGGAGCTAAAGTTGAGGATTGTAATATAGGTACTGAAGAAAGTCCAAAGATTGTAAAGCTTTCCAATTCTTTACTTCCTGAAGAAAAACAGAAGTACATTAATTTATTGAAAGAATATTCTGATGTATTCGCGTGGGGATAAAAAGATCTAAAATCATATGATACGAGCATTATTCAACATACTATTCTCATAAAAGAGGAACATAAATATTTCAAACAAAAATTAAGGAGGGTGAATCTAGTTATGTTACCCTTAATAGAAAAAGAGGTTCAGAAACTTTTTGATGCCAAAATCATTGTACCTCTAAGGTTTTCGAAATGGCTATCAAATCTGGTGCCAACAAGGAAGAAGACTGGGGAAATAAGATTGTGTGCGGATTTCTGAAACCTGAAGAAAGTTTCACATGAAGATAACTACCCTTTACCAGAAACGGATCATATTTTACAGAAAGTAGTTGGTTCTAGTAGAATTTATTTGCTTGATGGATTTTCAGGTTACAACCAAATTCTTGTGCATCTAGATGACCAGGACAAAATAGATTTCACAACACCATGGGGAACCTTCATGTACGTGAAGATGCCCTTTGGGCTTATGAATGCATGAGGCACTTTTAAGAGAGAAATGGATATTTCTTTCACAGACGAGAATGATTGATTTATTGTAATATATTTATATGACTCTTTGTGTTCTCTAAAACTGATGAGGATCATATATTTCATTTAAAAATAGTTTTTGAAAAATGTCGGAAATATGGCATTTCCTTGAATCCCAAGAAGTCTTTGTTTGGTTTAGAAGAAGGTAAAATAATTGGTCACATTATTTCAAAAGATGGTATCCATATTGATTCAAATAGAATTGAAGCTATTATGAAAATTGGTCCACCTAGAAACAAGAAAGAAGTGCAGTCCATTATTGGTAGAATGATTTTTCTAAGGAGGTTTATTCCAAATTTAGTTGAGATATTAAGAGTTATTACAAACGTGTTGAAGAAGGACAATGAGATGAAATGGAATTTCGAAGCCGAAAGATCATC
>Ga0181464_1001185_pt1 | contig 12859 bp, 12 predicted proteins | sample InSIn2gowninarea_FD_119074 | JGI IMG/M metagenome (GOLD analysis project Ga0181464, IMG submission 119074) | Clean room microbial communities from NASA Spacecraft Assembly Facility at Jet Propulsion Laboratory, Pasadena, California, USA -... ...
TCTCATGTCTACTCTAATGCCAATCATCCCATCTAGCCTTGGATCCAACTTCAGAGCTTTGAACACTTCTCTAGTTGACTGATCCCCTTATTGTAGGATTAAAGTGGTATTCCCTTTTTCCCATTGTCAACCATTACAACTAGTCCATCAACTCAGGTTCTTCTCTGTCATTCACTGGCTCAGTGAACCTTGGCCCTTGATAAGGGTCCAGGGGTTGGATCACCCTAAATCCCTCAACTTCAAAGGTCATTGTCTCCCCCTTCAGATCATTTAATAAATAGATTTAAAAGGCCCAATATATTCCTAGCAAAGCTTGATAAGGGTCCTTGTCTCCCATAATATATTCTATCTCAAAGTCAATGTAAGTCTTTACCCCTGCTATGTCAACCTCTACATCCTAGAGATGTTCAATGGGGAAGATACAATATTGGTTCACCATGCATAACTAAATCAAAGAGAACATAAACTTAGGCCTTCCCAAGGGTTCCCAGGTTTTCCTCGGCATGATATTCACATCTGAATCCATGTCTAGCATTGTATCCTTTATCTAAAAGGCTGCAATTTGGGCATCAATCCACAACTCTCTCCCTATTCTTTTCTTGTTCCTGCGCACCTATCTAGAGTGCCTTTCAAGTAAATTGGTGTAAATGAGTCCTTCCCTGACTGCCCCATCCTTGAAAACAACCTTAAGATTTTCCCACCACTTCTTGAGCATTTTATCATCATTCACAATCTGTAGAAACAACCTAAACTATTTTGCTATGGGTTGGGAATTTTGTTGCAGGAGGTTCGGGCTTCTCCCTTTTAAAGGTTCTCCTTGGAGCTCAATAGTTGGGGTTATTTTGTTAAAAATATTCATGGTCTCTCTGTAGTACTTCTTGATCCAAGTGGATATTGGTGGCCACCCACCTATTCCACTTGGACCCCCACCATTGTTTCTTTCAATTTTTCAGTTTCCTTATTTATAGCACAATTTACTATTTTTGGCAGTTTTTTGGGTCCTAAACTTCCAGAACCGTTTTGAAGCCCTAAACGATGTTTTTTGGGAAAACTGGGAGAACCATGGGTCATGTACCAATGTTTCTCACTCATAAGTTTTATTCCTTGGATAGATTTTTCTAACAAGGTATTGTGCGCGTCAAACGAAGATCATGTGCTAAAGTTACGACCCCAGGAAGTTGATATACCAATTTACCCAAACGGGGCCCATAGTTTGGCACTTCATCTCCTAGGGTTAGGTTTTTGGATGTTTAGGGTTTTCCATTATTTCTCAATAATAAATAGGCCTCAAATCCTCATTATAACATAGTTCAAAGGCATGTAGCCGCCACATTACTTCTCAGAGATAAGCTACCATCGCCCGAGCTAGTCTTATTTCCATTTTAATGAAATGAAGTGTTATTTTCACCACATCTTTGTATTTATGGTTATATTTGTAATTTGTTGTGTTACTGTTTAAATCTGGATCACTTCTTCTACTGGCTAGAATCATATGAGCGGTTTGGTGAGGCCGACTTTATAATTCTTAGTTGTTCAGCGGCTCCCAAGTCAACTCTTGTCTTATTCCCTCACAAGGTGACTATATTAATATTTGAAAGGAGGGCTATCTCATGTTCCCTTGGTTCAACATTAATTATATTTTCTCCCCTTTGGAGGTTGTGATGAGAACCAGTATTGCAGCAAGAATGCTGCAACTCCTAGGGCTACCAACTCTACTTTATCAACCCGGCATTCGTACAAACTTGGAGGTGACATTGATGTATACACAAGTAAAAGTGATGGTTCCACCCTTTTTTCACTGTTTAGCTGGCGAGAGAACACTAGGGTTTTTCAAGCCAAACTTCTATGGATTCATAAGAAGATTGATTATTGATGAGGGAAAGAGAAATCTACTCTAAGAGAAAACTTGTCTACTGCAGTAAGGAAAAAAGACTGAAATCCAATGCTAAAACACACCATTTTCTAACTAACTGCTAAGATACTATGCTACAACAAGAATTCTAAGTTAACATGTACATAATTCTACTGTCCTAAGCATGTAAGTTCAAAACATCAAACATTATTATTATGCATGTAAATGAAGAGAATAAATATGTTTTTCTTTTTATCTTTTTTATGGAAGAGTGTGAAATCTAATCACTTTTGGCGATGTGGCAGATGGCTTAGGAATGCTGGTGGATGGTTGGAAGGTTTGGGAGACCCTTAGATGAACTTGTCTAGCTTCCTAGAGGCTTTTCCCTCAATTCATCCTCAAAATAGGCCACTACAGGAAAACCTACAGGATGTCCTAAAAACCTACAGGATTCCCTGTATTTCTACAGGACACAACCGAGAGAAAAATGATGGGTGCTGAAGGTGATGGAAGGCTTAGGGAAGGTGGTTAGTGGATGGAATGAGGTGAGAAAATTCCTAGGATCACTCATAACTCAAAACCAAGGTTGGGCGATGGTTGGATTTACTCAACATTGTTGAAAATGCAACAAGATGATGGAGCTTAGTGAAAAGAAGTTGCCTTCACTAAGTGGGTCCGCAGGCTATTTTTGGTGCAAAGTTTATTTTTAGACTATGTCTATTTTTAGACATATGGATCATGGTCTATGAGTTACAGGATGTTATTTATGGAAGATTAGTCATGTTCGTAGAAATAGAAGGACCTCTATTTTTAGACATATGGGCGGAGTCTAATTTTAGACTACCAGTCTAAATATAGAACAGTCGAATATTATTAGCTATTAATAATATTTGGACTATAAACATTATCTTATCCTCTTGCAGCACTTCAGTTCGAGCTATGGATGTGGCACATGCAACTACCAGAAGGAAATACGCTTTTCTTATGGGTTAGTTGAGTTATTGCATGAAGGACTTCATTTAGAACTCAAGTGATTGAATTTGGTGGAGTTGAATGAGGAGTTGTGTTCAGTTTGACTTAGTTGAACTGGTTGTATTTAGTATAATTGAAAAATACACTAGTGATGAGTGGTGTGAATTAATTATTAATTAATTCACTAATTATTAACTCATAAATCAACTAAAGAATACATTAGTTAACTTAGTGCATGGATAGTTCAGTGGAGACAAGTGTTAGAGGTGAGTGAAAGGGCAAGACAACTGTCAGTTGTGACTATAGTTGTGCATGAGATTTGCACAATGGGAAAAAGGGAATACCACTTTAATCCTACAATAAGGGGATCAGTCAACTAGAGAAGTGTTCAAAGCTCTGAAGTTGGATCCAAGGCTAGATGGGATGATTGGCATTAGAGTAGACATGAGAACAACACCAGGTGTTGTGCCATGATCCATTGTATCCATTGGGTTGGTACCGAGATACGATCATTCCCTATTTTTAATGGCATGGGTTATGTTACTGATTTTATTAATGAAGTTGATTCAAACATCCCAAAATTAAAGAAATTACCCTTACTGTATGTTACCCTCCAAGCAACACCGATAAGGTGGTGGGGATCTCACTACAATAATCTTAGAGAATGGTGGGAGGTTAAGACAATATTGGTGGTTAGATTTGGGTATTCAGAGGACCGACCACCCAATGTCACCAAGTATCAAGGGAACATTGACCCTAAGAAACACCTACAGGACTCTAAAGCTAGATGGGTTAGAGAAGGAATCACAGAAAACCTATGGGTACTCTTATCACCCCAAGAAACTCTCCTAGGTTGTATCTCGGAGATGCTTGGGAACATTACAAACTCAAAAAAATGTTGGAGATGGATGAATGGAAGGAATGATGCTTGTTCAAGCTAGATAACCACTTCTACTATGCTTAACTCCAGACATGGGTGAACACCCCCATACTACAAGGATTTAGACCACCAATTGCTCACAGTTAAGGAATAAGGTGAACATGGAGAACATTGACCACACCAGCAAATGCACAAGACCATGTGATGGCCAGTTGCAACCAGTAAAAGGGTCTGCAAATCTATTTCCTAATGCATAGACAGGATGATAGGTATCTGGCACTAAGTTAATAGAAACCTGCATAACGGATTCAATAATACATGCAATACTTCAAGACAGAGGTAGGATGACAACTCCTCTAGTGAAAAACATCAAGAGTACATGAAAGCCACATAACAGGCATAGCCTAGGACAGAATAGAAGTGGAAAGTGAGCAATTAACAACAAAATAATCTTGTATTAGTTGAAAATGAAGACCAGACGGTGCAAGTATAAAAGTAGTTACAGTCTCCGGAAGTTGAACCTTACATAAAAACCAAAACCATCAACCTCGATTACATCTGTTTTCTGGGTATATATGGAGTTTCATTACAAAGATATTTTTCTATTCTAGGCATGGAGGGGTATAATTGACCACCAACTGCTTTAACTGTATGATGGAGTCTTTGGTGCGGTCTGCCTGTTTCGATGAACAGATTTGATCTTTTCAGATTCTCTGTTGTACTTCTCAGGCAAGTGGAGTGTAGTATGGAAGACATTCCATAACTAATAAATGCGTTTAACTGCTCAAGGCACGTCCTTTTCTTCTCGGCCATCCTGTTTGTTGAATGCAGTGGTTGGAGATAAAATGTGCCAGGTACAGGCGAATAGGTTACCTTCATCCTTCAGGAGAATGAAATGGCTATGGTCATGGATAGTATGGTGGAGGCATGAGTATGACGGGAACAAATATCAACCATTGGATCGCGTAGATGGATGGCAGGGATATGGCATAGCGGGAGAAATCGGGAGAAATGGGAGCAGACGATCGTGAGCTGTTGGATCTCGGGCGGGTAGATCCAACGGCTATTGGGCGGAAAATATGCATGGGGAGTTAACCCGCGGGGAAAGCGAGCTTAAGCGGTAAGCAGAATTAATCGCATCGCTTTTGGAGGAGAGCAAAAGTCATACAAGGCCGAGCGATCACAATCATCGCGTGACACATGGCAGATGTGAAGGGAGGAAAACCGCTATGATCGCGGGTTAACACGTGGGTGGCTTGCGGGAGTGGAACGAGCGAATGCCATATGATCGAATGAATAGACGATACAGATTTGTTTGCGGGAGATATGAGAGCGAAACGGGAGTGGGTTGTGGGATCTTGTCGGGACTGATCGGACGGCGGAGGAGTGATCAGACGAGTCGCTTTATCAGGCACGACGGGAGTCATCGGATTAGGTGATGTGAGATTGTGATCAGATCACATCGCAATATCACATCGGCAGAAGTCAAGGGGTGTAGCCTTTATACACATGGATGCGATGTGCGATAGCGATTAAATCGCATCGCAATATTGCATCGACGGAAGTCAAGGGAAAAGCGGAGGCAGCGAGGTGAAAGGGAGTAAGCAAGGTGAAGGAGAAGGAGGACAGTAACCGATGCAGACCTCTTCTAAGAAGGAAACCAAGGACCGAGCTTACTTCCACTCTTTGAAAATCAGCAACATGTAGCAGAGCTAACATTGGCTCCTTCTGGGGATGAGATCCTTCCTGCGAGGTCTCAAGAACTGCAGACCAATGCCTTCATACAAAACAAGCTTAAAAACATTTGCCTAGTATTCCATTGGTCATGGAGTCTAATTAAGTCTATGCTAAAACCTGTAAAAGAACATGCTTACAATCTTTAAGGCTCGAAAAACTTAAACAACATAAATCTTCAAAAACCGGCCATCTACTAGACCATCAAAACCGTTTCTCCTCCTCTCGGCCGATCCATCATCCGGTTCATCAAAGATCTGCAAAACTGGGTTGATTTGATCCTCTACCTCAAAGAGTTTAGGGAATTTGACCTTATCAGGTAGAGATGGCTTATACTTTATCCCCTCTCTGTATGCTCTCCTCCTTGGATGTTCTTCACGGGAGCCTTTGTACACTTGCTGAATAACAATGGTTGCTGTGTACTTGTATGTGTCGTCTGTGGCCTGCACAATTAATATGAATGGTGAACCAATGTATTCTTATGTGGGGGACACAAAGACTTCATCTGCTCCTGCATATTTCTTAGAACAGTGCACATCCAAGGAGGTGTCCCAAAACTATGCACCTTCCTCCTCTGTGATCTGACAAACTGACCTTTCTAGCTGCGTGGAGGCCAACTGGGCAGGCTTCAGAATACCAAGACTGAGATTATCCATATCAACCTTAGGCATTGAATTATGGCTGGCTCCAGTGTTCAGGGGGCAATTATGAAGGAATGTCTCTTGAGTAGACAGAGAAACATAAGATGATGGGGAGCTTTCCTCTCCCTTTTTGATCACTGGACTGGGGATAATAGCAGGTTGTTCAATTTGCATATTTGCATAGTCAATAGAAGCTTGGCTAGCTTTGGTCTTAGATTCCTCGAGGATGGTAGGACCTGCTGCCTGTTGCTTCTGCTGATAAGCTTGTTGTTCCACAAGTACAACAAACTCATGAGCAATGCTTCTGGATAATGACTTCTCATAGGTATCTCTAGTTAAGAAAGGGGTGCAACCCTTGTCTTTCATATCTTGGACCTCATCCTCTTCTTCACACTGCTCTTCCTCCATGACTATACTCTGAAAAAGGGTCTTCACCCTTTTGTCTTCGTTAGCATCTTTGTTTCTATGCAAAACCTGCAACCTCTCTTGTGCTCCTCTATATGGATCTGGACTTGGAAGAGAAAAGGCATAAGGAGCTCCTGCTTCCTCTAAATGTTGCTCCATCCTCATTTTGGAAACTTCAGAGGCTAATGACTCTATCATCCTGGTCAATTTATCGATCTTAGGATCTGAGGATGATGAGAGCTCACCCCTCTATCTTCTCCTATCAGCATTACCTCCGAGCTTCTCTGTAGCTATAATTTTTGCTTCAACTTCAAGAGTTGCATCTTGCATATCAGCCAAAGAAGCACATCTTCTTTCTCCGAGTAGCAAACAGAAATGAGAATCGAAGGCATTGGCATAAGTAAGCATAGCAGAAGTAGGGGTAGGTTTGACTTCAAATGGTATTCTACTGTATATGGTTGAATCTGATGTTGAAATCAGATAGCAGCTCACCATTCTCCCTCTGCAAGTTCCCAAATTCAGTATGATAGTAGAGCAGATCTTTATTATCCCCCCAATGCTTTAGGAACACATCATCTAAGGCCTCAATGTCTGCTATAGACCTAGGGGTTAATTATCTGAACCATTTTCTAGCTTCTCCATCTAGGCTTTGGACAAAAACCCTCATCCACACATCATATTCACTAATATATAGATGATTAGCATAGCTATAAAAGGACTCTAGATGTTTTTCAGCTGATACTCCCTCTGTACCAGTAAACTTAGGCATATATTTCTGATAATCTCCTATAGGCATGGCACTTAAAGGAATAGGAAAGACCAAGGGTCCATACCTAGCAGCTATAATTATTTCCATCTTTGTGGGTGATTGCTGGCCTGCCATGACTGGGAAAGGTGGAAGAGTACTAGTCGTTTGGATGATAGAAGGCTAAGAAATGATCAACAGAGCAAGAGGGCATTGATGGACTATATGGGGGGACTTATTGAACAAGGAGCTCTATGAATATTTGAAGGTATTTCTTCACTAGCAGAGATACATGGGATTTTTTTAAGCTTACTTGATCCTGATGCTCCTTTCCGCAAAGTTTTCTTCTGCTTAACAATCTTCTTAGGGTCAGGCACTGGGTCAGCTGGTGATTTCTGAGGATTTCTTCGGGTGTGCCTCACAAACTGAGCCAGGACTGTGATGTGGAGTTGCCAAAGGTTGGTCTTCCTCCAGTGGAGTCACTAGATAGATGATTACAACCAGAAACTGTGTCCAAACTTTGCCTATCATCAAAGCTGGAACTGTGTCGTTTCCCAGGGAAGCTGACCTTCAACCTCCTCTCCCCGGAAATGGCACCATTTAATGTTATCACCCTAAGAAACTCTCATAGGTTGTAACTCGGAGATGCTCGAGAACATTGCAAACTCAACAAAATGTTGGAAATGGATGAATGGAAGGAATGATGTTTGTGTTCAAGCTAGATAACCACTTCTACTATGCTTAACTCCAGAAATGGGTGAACACCCCCAGACTACAAGGCTTTAGACCACCAATTACTCATAATTTAAGGAATAAGGTGAACATGGAGAATACTGACCACACCAACAGATGCACAAGACCATGTGATGGCCGACTGCAACCAGTAAAAAGGTCTGCAAATCTATTTCCTAATGCATAGACATGATGACAGCTCTCTACCACTAAGTTAACAGAAACCTGCATAACGGATTCAATAATACATGCAAGACTTCAACACAAAGGTAGGATGACAACTCCTCTAGTGTAAAACATCAAGAGTACATGAAAACCGCATAACAGGCACAACCTAGAACAGAATAGAAGTGGAAAGTGAGAAATTAATAGCAAAAGAAGCTTGTATTAGCTGAAAATGAAGACCAGACACTGCAAGTATCAAAGTAGTTACAGTCTCCAAAAGTTGAACCTTACATCAAAACTAGAACCATCAACCTTGATACATCTATTTTCTGGGTATATATTCAATAATACATGCAAGACTTCAACATAGAGGTAGGATGACAACTCCTCTAGTGCAAAATTTCAAGAGTACATGAAAATCGCATAACATGCACAACCTAGAACATAATAGAAGTGGAAAGTGAGCAATTAATAGAAAAAGAAGCTTGTATTAGCTGAAAATAAAGACCAGACGCTGCAAGTATCAAAGTAGTTACAGTCTCCAAAATTTGAGCCTTACATCAAAACCAAAACCATCAACCTCGATTACATCTATTTTCTGGGTATATCTAGAGTTTCATTACAAATATATTTTGCTATTCTAGGCATGGAGGGGTCATAATTGACTAACAATCGCTTTAACTGTCTGATGGAGTCTTTGGTGCAGTCTGCCTGCTTCGGTGAACAGATTTTATCTTTTCGGATTCTCTGTTGTACTTCTCGGGCAGGTGGAGTGTAGTATGGAAGACATTCCATAACTGATAAATGTGTTTAACTGCTCGAGGCATGTCCTTTTCTTCTTGGCCATCCTATTTGTTGAATGCAGTGGTTGGAGATAAAATGCACCGGGTACAGGTGAACAGGTTACCTTTGTCCTTCGGGAGCATGAAATGGCTATGGTCATGGACAGTATGGCAGAGGCATGACTATGACAGGAACAGATATCAGCCGTTGGATCGTGCAGATGGACGGTGGGGATATGGTACAGTGGGAGAAATCAGGAGAAACGGGAGCAGACGATCGTGAGCCGTTGGATCTTGAGCGGGTATATCCAACGGCTATCGGGTGGAAAAGATGCATGGGGAGTTAACGCATGGGGAAAGCAGGCTTAAGCGGTAAGCAGAATTGATCACACCGCTTTTGGAGGAGAGTAGAAATCGTACAAGGCTGAGCGATCACAATCATCACGCGACACGTGGCGGATGTGATGGGAGGAAAACCGCTATGATCGTGGGTTAACGCGGGAATGAGCGAGATGTTGTTTGATCAAATGAATGGATGGCAGAGATTAGTTTGCGGGAGATATGAGAGTGAAATGGGAGTGGGCCATGGGATCTTGTCAGGACTGATTGGATAGCGGAGGAGTGATCGAACGAGTCGCTTTATCAGGCGTGATGGGAGTCGTTGAATTGGGCGATGTGTGATTGCGATCAGATCGCATCGCAATATCGCATCGGTGGAAGTCAAGGGGTGTAGCCTTTATACACATGAATGCGATGTGTGATAGCGATTAAATCGCATCGCAATATCGCATCGGCAGAAGTCAAGGGAAAAACAGAGGCAGTGAGGTGAAAGGGAGTAAGCGAGGTGAAGGATAAGGAGTACGATAACTGGTGCAGGCCTCTTCTGAGTAAGAAACCAAGGACCAAGCTTAATTCCACTCTTTGAAAATCAGTAACATGTAGCAGAGCTAACAGGTACATAACTTTGTCCATAGTATGGGCACCTTTTTGCAATCATGGTATGTAAAGGAAGGGATAAGAAAACAAACCAATGAATGGAACCATATGGATGCACAATTTATCATTGATTTTTCCTTCACTAATGACGAAGAGAGGATAATAGCTACTCTACAAGATGTCAAAAGGGTCTTGTTCTTAGTAATGTTAGTGTCAGTGTCTTCACACTGCTATCAGTGATCAAAATTACTCTTTTACATTTCATATTAGGTGTCCCATTCTGATGAGTTACATTCCATTAGGTCATGGATCAACTGATGATACGGTTCAATTCAGTTTTTCCCTCATGACATATATCTTGATGACCTCTGTTCATACTTTTCAGGTCAATGGTTCATGTTTAAATAGGTCTTAGGTCTTAGGGTTTCAGTCTCATTAGGTCTAGGGTTTCCTCCATGGTCAAATTTCAGTGGTTATTGCTAATAATGGTCAGAAAATACATGAGAAGGTTAATAACAATCAGAAAAGTCAAAATTTGTTAATTTTTAAGCTTAATGAAGTTCTAACCTCAAAACTTGTTTTGAGGTAAAACAAAGCATTGGTATTTTTCATGTAATTTGATGTAATTTTATGGTTTCTATATGTACTAAATGTTCACATGTTGCTCTTGGTCACCTGATGACATTTCCAAGCACCTGCCACTGCAAAAATCAAGTCATCTTGAGCACCAATCCACTTGCAAAAGCAAAAGAGAATAAACCCTAATTCCTCTCCCATTGAGCTAGGGTTGGCTATGGGATCAGAGATATATGAGTAGAGGAGGCATGAGAGATATCATAAGGTAGGAGGCCATTTCATATCATTGAACATCATATCTCCACCATTTCTTGAGAAGTCATTCCAAGGAACAAGCCATTCATCATACATATCGGGATAGATTTTCTTCAAACTATGTTTCTAAGCAAGAAAAGATGAATTGGGAAAAAGTGAGAGAGTTTTTTGTCCATAATTGACCCAAGAAGAAAAACCTTTTTTAGTTTTTACATAGGTTTCATGGTTTGGGAGAAATGTAAAAAATATCGTTGCCTCAGGAGAGTTACTGCACCTCTGGAGTGACCTTGGTAAAATCAATTTTTCTCCTAGATGGAATGCCCAAATGACTTGCTTGATGAGTCAACTGATAATTAGACACAAAGATATTTCCAATGATAATACACTGGTGTTGTGCATTAGGGAGGCATTGCGCATTGGCCTGGTGGCGCTGCGCATTGGGCTGTGAAGCTTCCAAACCTCTAAAAATCATCTTCAATCATTGAAATTACCTCATGTGACCTCCTATCAAGTAAGTAGAGCCTCGTTTCAGTTGAAACTAGGGTTTACATGATTTTTTTTTGGTTTATACCTCTCTAAAAACTAAACCCTAATTTGTCTCTAAAGCTACCTCATACATTTCATACCACAGTTGTTTATCATTCTCCTTCTAAAACCCTATGCCCTAAATCCATTTTCCCAAAACCTATCTCCTAATCCCTTCCCTAACTCCCTAGACATTATTCCCTTCATCTATTTTTTCCAATCCCCAAACCCTAATCCCTACATCACATTATTCCCAAACCCTATTCTACATAAAACCCTAATCCTCCACATACAAAACGTATTCTACCTACTCCCCTACAAACCTTACCTATTCCCCTAAAAACCATACCCTCTCTCCTAAATCCTGTTCACATTCCCTAAACTCTATTTACATCTCATACATTCACATACCCCTCCATACACTATGTCCACTTCATTCCTCCACTCTGTTTTCACTTCACCATTGTCCATACAACCAAAAGTGTTCACAACCATAAAAATGGAGAGAGATTTTGACCTTGTTGACCATGAGGAGACACAAAGAGTTAATGTCATTGACTTGGATGCTCAAGATCCAAGGATTATCAAAGACATGATCATCAAGAAGAAAGAGGACAAGATACAAGCTTTGTCAGTTAATTTAGAGAGGGCTAAGTGGATCATGAGAGAGAGATATGGCTTGAAAGGGTAAATATCCACCTTGAGGGCCTTTTGAAGAAAGAAAATAGAGACAACAAGATGCTAAGGCATATGGCACATCATTATTTGACCCGAAATAGAGTATGCAACAAGATGATCAAGCACCTTAAGGCAAGATTAAGGAGGGCCTTAAAAGGCAAAAAGAAGGATGAAAAGCTCAACATTTTGGCTGATGTGACTTTAGCCCAACAAAGTAACCCATGATGCAGCTTTGAGCCAAAATTGGGAAAATTTTGAGAAAAAATTTGTCATTTTCCAATTTTGTAATTAGAAACACAGAAAATTTCGGCTGATGCGCAGCACCATCGGCGCTGCGCATTGAATTGGTACATCATATTGACAAATGGATTGTAGATTTAGATTTAGCATCAAAAAATAAGCAAACACAGAAATTTCATCAATTTTGGAGGAGATCTTGGCCACCAAAAGGGCAAAAAACACTCAAAAAGTGCCCTCTCTACCACTTTTTGGGCACACAGGAACTAGTCTTGGGAGAATCCACATTTGGAGGGTCAAATCAACTCCAAATTAGAAAATGAAAAGTGTTCGAAAAATAAGACATGTAGGGATTTCCAACAAGATATCTTGGGCCTGATTTGGATGAGTGGAAGGCCTCCAAAAGCTTCCCTAAAGTGGCACTGTGCATCAGGCTTAGGGCGCTGCACATTAGGCAAATTTTTGTCAATTTTGCCTAAAAGTCAAATTTCGCCTAGTTTCTTCAGCAGTTGACTTCTTCTTGTTTTCTTGGTAAAGTTTGCATGGTAAATGATGTAATATGATGTAAATATTGATGGAAAACACTTGATGGGGTAGATACATCAAGTTCTAAGTGGTTTTGAGTTGTAATGAATTGGTTTCCTAAGTTTTAGAGGCAAGTTGTTCCACTGCCTACTTTTGTGTTCCTAGTTTAGATATGGTTGAAACCACCCCTTTTCTCATGGATTCGACCCTGATAGCTAG
>Ga0181464_1001186_pt1 | contig 12858 bp, 15 predicted proteins | sample InSIn2gowninarea_FD_119074 | JGI IMG/M metagenome (GOLD analysis project Ga0181464, IMG submission 119074) | Clean room microbial communities from NASA Spacecraft Assembly Facility at Jet Propulsion Laboratory, Pasadena, California, USA -... ...
GTGCACGCCGTTGATCATTGGATCGATCATATTATAGGAGGATTTGTTACTAAGTTCACGATTGACACATTAGTCAGCTACAATGAGGTAGAGTGATGCTTTCTCAAAGGACCACAAGGTAAGTACGTAAGGTCTTTGAATGCTTGGATTAAAATGTTGTTGTGCGAAAAGTAGGTTATGCAGTTACCTTGATGTTTAGGGCTATGCAAAGTGGAAAGGTTTATAGGAATGAAGGAAATAAGGGTCCAGAAAATAGCCCCTTGATTTCACCTCCGTGAGGGGATGAGGAAGAGCTCGTGAAGGTCTCTCTGAAAAGCGCTATTCAGTTGATAAGACAAAGAATTCTATGAATACCACCTCCACCCACACCACCATCGGCTTCATCGCCATCACCTCCATCTTCACCCGTACTGACTTCACCACCACCGTGATTCAATATGGCCAGCACAGTGAAGTTTCCTATGTTCAAAGGTTTGTGAAATGCAGATCTGGACCAATTCTGGTTCATTGTAAGGGTTGTATGGGAAGCATAAGGCGTTATAAATGATCATATCAAGAGAGCAATGCTGGTTAGCACCCTGCAAGATCATGTGCTAACCTAGTATATTAAGTATTCTAATGATAACCCAAATTTGAGGGTCGCAGGTATTCAAATAATACTACATAAAGAATTTAGCAGGCCTAAGTCTGAAGCACAGTGGATCATTAGATTTAAAGAGATTACGATGCTAACAGGTGAGACTCCTTGGGAGATGGATTAGAGGCTGAAATGTATGATTTCTGAAGCCAATATGAATTTGATAGATGGACAACATCGCAAGTGGTTTGTAGCTTCACTATTACCACATTTAAGGAGTGTGCTATCACAACAGAAGATAACAACTCATGTAGAGGCTTTGGAGATTTCCATGAGGCTTCATGAGACCCGATGCAAGATCCTAACCTAGGATCAGCAGATCCACGTGCAGCTGAAGAATATGTGCCTTGAGATTCAGAGTCTGAAATAGGACAGGACGGTTCAGCGAGAAGTGCGTGAATAATTATGGTGTGTAAAATGCAAGGGTTGGGGACATGACAAAGACCACTACCCGATTTCTACGAATTACCTCATAGGAGGAGGGCCAATGCCTTTAAGGCTGAAAGCTCAAGCAGGACCTAGTGCAGTGCCTACTTTGTGGTGCACGATTTGTCAAATAACTGGAAAACATGCCATGAACAATTGTCATTTGTTACAAAAGTATACGCAAATTTCGTAACAGTTGTTCTGCAAATTTTGTAGGTTGGTAGGACATGATGAGCATACTTGCAGAAGTTATGAGTTGATGATGGATAGAACATCCACCTACAGAGTTTAGGCCGAAACGCGATCCCTTAACCAGAATGTAGGAATGGCGCGAATAAGATTTCAGGGGTGCGGACAAGGCCGAGGCAGAGGAGGAACTAGTAGAGGTCGCAGATAGTTGATTTGCTACAATTGGAGAGGGCCAAGACACTATGCCCGTGATTGCACAAATCCAACGTGCCCATCATGCAAATACTACACACTGTTTAATCATGAGACAGAAGATTGTCCTATGCTGATAGCTAGGATACATGAAAAATGAGCGCTACCACCTCCCCCGACTTAGAACCTGCAGATAATGAGGATTGAATTGCACGAGGAAGACCCGAATGTAAACATTGTGCTCCGAAGTGGAATCGTGATAGGAGATGACAAGGGAAAACAACCAGAAGATAGTACTTGGGTTCTCAAAGCTCCAGCGAAGGAAGCTAAGTTTGATTTGGAGCGTGCTCAGAAAACCTTCATTGAAGCTAAGAAGAGCTTCGCTGATACCTCCACTTCAGGAAGCAAAGATAACCTAGAGCCAGAAATGGACCCATCCATGCTGACAATTATCTTGGACACTTGTATGAAGTTACAGTGCGACAGTAAAGCTGTGAAAGGGTTACAAGAACTCATAAATAGGTGTGCTGGGACCGCACCAGGAGAACCGCATGTAGTCGGGAAGATCAAAAAACATAATACAAGAAACGGATGAGAAATGATACTAACTACACAGATCAGAGAATATGAAATGGATCAGGTCATTGTGGATTTGTGATCAGATGCGAATGTTCTGCCAAAACAGACATGGGAGTGAATGGTGAGACCTACGCTGCAATGGTCTCCAATTCAACTAAGGATGGTGAACCAGCAGAAAATAATACCCATGGGGCGACTGTAGGCAATAACTATGGATATTGAGGGACTGAGCGTGCTAGAAGATTTTGAAGTGATAGAGATTGTTGACGACAACAATACCTACCCTGCACTATCAGGAATTGTCTAGGCTCCTGACATGAATGGGATAATTAATTTGAAGAAGCGGAAAATGATCTTTGAGAAGAAATCATTGTGCATAATTGTACCCCTAGACCCTACTGAAGGATCGCGCTATACAGAATTGGTTCACGACTATGAGAGTTATGATGATATGGACTGCATCTATGAGATAATAGCGTGAGACCAAGACTGGGTGAATCCCACCGTAGATGGGCATATTACATGGGAGCGAGAGAGCTCCTGCACTTCAAATTTTGATGAAGAAATAGAACGATGGAAAAATTGGTTACATGAGGTTACTACACTGAATTGCAATATGATGACTAGCTCGTTGCACTATGTGTTGATGAAAGTAAGAGATCTGCTTACTTATGATGCTCTGAATGAGGTAGATACCTTTTTGGATGCATTTGAAAAGGAGGTTCTAGAAAAGCAACACTTCCAGGCTTTGGATTGGGTACTATGGGCTACGCCCGTGAGACGGTGGGGTACGCACAAAGGAAGCTTTGATGATTGGCGCGAATGTAGGAGAATGATGCGAGTACGATTTGGGAAGCCTAAGGTGCAACTGACAAATAAGTATGATGGGCACGATGATCTGCACATGCATCTGGCCAAGTGGACACAGGCCTATGGAGAAAATCCCCAACCTACACAAAAGCACATGTACTTCGCGCTAAAACACCTAGTCAATAAGCATGTGTTGGGGGGGTGAACCTGAAAATGGCTCTTAATGTTGGGAAGACATTATGCGGGAAGAGAAATCACACAAAAGATTCTACCCATAGAAGCGTTCAACAAGGTATGTAACACGCTGACCAAGGTATGTAATGCGCATCGAAGTTATTGGGACCTGTTAGGTTCCTATACCAATAGGAGTCATAATTTTTGAATGGTTGAGATTAAACCTGTAATATGTACATATCTTTGCTTTTTCACAAATGTTTACCATATTCAAAAAATAAAAAAATGTAAAGAGGGTATGTCCTAAAAGAAAAATCAAAGGACAAAAAGAATAGAAAGGTCAAAAATATAAAAAGCATGAACCCCAAAAAAAGAAAATACCATGAAAGTGAGCAAGTAAAAATGCCACTCCTAGTTACTTTTGATTTAGAATAAATGATTGTGTGCAGCTTGTTACCTTTGCCACAATCCATGATAGTAAAAATGTTTAAACTTGACTACTTCATGTTTTCAATTTCATGCTTACAGATAGAGAATAGGATCTGACCAAACTATTTAGTCTTGGCAGATAATTAGATTAGGTAGAGTAAATAAAAGGAGCTCAATTGTTTAATCTGATCCCTTGGATGTAATAAGGTTAGACTTAGTTAGATTACTATTTTAAAAGAAAATAAAATGTTTTGATAAGGGTTTGCCAGCTTAAGTTCACCCTAATAAAGAGAAGTAATAATGGTAGGATGAGTAGGTGGGTAAGTAGAAGAAAGGTTGCATAATTGTGATGATTGTTTGATAAAAGCATATTGATCACCTTCATCATCAAAGTTCTAAGTATGGATGAAAATTGGACATGCATCAAGCCCATAAAGTCAAATTGATTAACTTCCCTCACTCATTACACCATTCACTTAACTAATTTCCGATAAAAGGTCTTAAGTATCCAAAATCTTAAGTCAAAGGGGCTCAGAGCATTTCTTTGACTTCTGGAGAGACTGGACCCTCGACCTAATGAATTATAGGTCTTAAGTACTAAAAGTCCCCTCATGAACATTCACCCCCTTCAATTCACTCATAGTCCCAAACAAATCCCTTTTCCTAAGAAAAAAAAACATCATTCATTTTCCCCTAATAAACCCTTTTTCTAAGGATAAAACCTTGTTTTCCTAGGAAAAGTGATCATCCCCCACGAAAAAGACCCCTTTTCTCCAAAAACCCAAAAAATACTTTTAACCTAAGTTATAATGTGTTTATGTGAAAATCAAATGAATTAGATACATTACACTTAGTGCTAAACCCATTCTCCGCCATTTCCATATTAATGTCTAATGTTTATGTATATATTAAATCCCTAAGAAATAACCTTTCCCCGCATATGTTATAAATAAATCCCTTTGTATTAATACCTCGCCCCTAAAAGGTTTGAAACATAAACTTTATAAAACACCCCATTCTGACTAAAAGAGTTCATTAACCGATCTGTGGTTAATTAATAATCTAACCCTCTGCGAATGAAAAATGCCCCCGATGCCCTAACCCCACCATAATCCATCATTTAATCTAACCCACTGCTCTTAAACCTGTGCCGGCCCCTCCATTAAATTCATGCCATGATCCCCCCCAGTCACCATATGATCGGCCCCTCGATAATCCAATGGTGGACGATCATATCGGGTGGCCTCCAAAGCGCAACCTTTACCCGCCTGATATGGGTAGTTTTCTTTTGGGCCCCGATGCTATGTGGTGCCTGATGAGTGTCATCGGGTGGCCTCCCCCTGAAACCACTCCAGCCACAAAAGCGGTGAGACCAAACCCGCTTATCACCTCTTGCAAGATGACAAAACATCCCATATCCCGCTAAAATCCAAACGTACCTTTCCCCATGTGCTCGCCAAATAGTTGACTTTGTGAATAAAACCAAAAAAACCTCGTTATTTTGTTTTATCATGGAAAAGAATGCTCAGGCCTCCATGCACACGACAGAGTAAGTTCAACTACCAACCCACATCCGACCGCCAACCTACAAAATCCCCTGAACTCCAGTCGACCCTCAAGTTCAAACAAACCACCTACAACTGTGCATAGTCGCCCATCGACCCATCAGAGCCAAAAATTCCATGTATTTATCCAAATACACCGAGAAACCTTGTCTCATTCCTGAAGATGTTACTCAATTGATTAGAGATATTAAGTAATTAAGTGAAACAATTTCCCAGCAACCCCAAACTGCTCTATAATTAAACCAAATTGCCCCAATTTGATTAAAAACCCTTTTCCCCATTTTTAAATCCACAGGAACTAAGAATGGCCGCTCCAGTTGCAATGGATGTCCGTCCAATTACCACTCCACATCTGGATTTAGACCATCTCCCTTTGGTGGATAAAGATTTCCAAATCAAGTACACTGATGTCCGTGAATTCCCTGTTAAACTATACTATCAATACAAGGACCAACACCTAAACAAAGCTGACCAAATTGGGCTTTGGGAATCTAATTTGCCCAGGTACCAGTTCCCAGAGGTGCATATCTTCCCTAAAAATTTTCATTATTGCCATACCAATTACAGCCCCAATCAAAGAGCAGTGATGTCTCCAAACGAGGATGTACTCTTTACCATCACTGTTGAATCCATCAATGAAATGCTTCACTTGCAACCAGGACAAAATCTGACCCCTATTTCCATTGGAAACCTGCTAGACCAATTTCCCAAGCTTACCACTACTAGACTTGCTGAAATATTCCAAACCTTTATTGTGGAAGAGAAATATATTCCAAAGGATCCTCCCCCATACATGTGGACTATATTTTCTAAACTTGTTCTTGACACTGTGTCAATGATATCTAGTGTCTTAGGCTATACCACCAGTGAGTATGTCGATGAAATCATTTTAACCTTCATGTCCATTTTTACTCCAAGACAGCCCCCTGCTGTCATGTATGATTATGCCAAGTACATATCTGATAAGATGCATGAACAATTTTTGAGAATGGATGATGAAGAGTGTTTAAGTATTCTTCAGTTCTGTACCACCTTTTCTTATATTATCAAGCTGATAAATTCCCATTTACTCTTCAAAAATTTGTTACCAGAGGCAACCCTAGGTTAGTAGTCTTCTGGACTCCTTTGATCCACAAATATGAATCACCATATTCATACACAGACTTCATAGACCTTTTTGTTCATCCTGTAGTGACCATGGTGTTAGGAAGTCCTCATCCAAGGATTAGTTCACATATCAGGAGGATCCTACAACTTTCAAAACAATACAAAGTAGGAGATTGGTACTTGTACCAAAATAACATAGAAATCAGGATCTATGGCTGTGAGTTAGGACCATACAAGTTACCCAGGTACCTCCCAATGAGGTTATTTTCTCTGGAGAACTACAGACAGATGATCAACTCAGATGAGGTACATTTTGTGAAAGCCAAAAAGAAAGCTCAACTCAGAATCAAAGATCAACTAGGCCCCTTTGTGTACAGTAGAGAAGCTAGAAGAGAAGTAGAAGAAATCCTTCAAAGGCTCAAACTGAAACAATACTTCATATGGAGATATGACCCCTTTGATTTCCTCTATAGTAGAAGAAAGAAAAAGAAGTTGTCTCCCTATATCCACCACATGATCCCTAAGATAGAAAAATATGCAAATTAATTGGAATGCATGGAGAATACTCTAATAGATAGAGATAGCACTAAAGTTGTTGTTTAAAATGTATTAATTGATATAGAGAGGAGACTTGATGAAGATTCTTTCATATAGGTACAAGAAGAATCCCAAGCCCAAAGGAAATCACAGACACACATTAAACAACGAGTAGAAGGATCCCAGGTTCAAGAAGAGTCAAAACAACCAGACTTATCAAAAGAATTGACTCAAACAACACTGCTAGAGCCCATCATGAGTACTCCCCCTATTGTGCAGACTCCTCTCAATGAGGAGAGAAACCCCAAAAGATACAGGGAGGAGGCCACTCCTTCAGGTAAAGCCATTTCACAAACATATGTAAAAAGGAAAAGGTTAAATCCTTTCTCTGAGCAAAAATTCACAGAAGAAATAGTTGGAGCCACAAGCATAGAAAGAGAAGGGAGCATACATGCTACTCCCTCTAGAGGAACACAGGATTCTTCCACATCACATGCTTAGATGTTAGAAAAATAGCCAAGTGTGGAAGTGTCCTCATTAAGGATTCCAGCTGACCAAGACCAAGACATCAAAGAAAAGTATAAAGAAATAAAGGCCAGGAATGAAAGGTTAAAAGCCCAAAGCCATGCATAGTACCTCAAAATAGCTCCCACCAACCAAACAAGACTTATGTTAGCCTTTGATGTGAAAGACAGGAAAATGTAGATGACTTTCCTAAATCCCACCACTCAGCAGCCTAGATCAGCAGCTAACTACCAGAAGATAGATTTTGAAGTGCTGGCAAAGGGAATACATCCTATTGACCAAATTGAACTGCATAAATAGACAGGAGAGATGGTATATTCCACTTTAACAAGAAAAGCCATTATAGCCCACCAGTCATAGAATTCACTGAATAATATATCAGCATAGTTTCAACTAGAAAAGGCCTCTTCACAGGCCAAGGATACCAAAATCAAGTCCTTGGAGGACTTAATCATAGAGTTGGGACATGATCCCAAAGATGTGAAAGCTGCAGAATGGTTAATAAGAAAGAAGAATGATGACATCGATGCTTTGAAAAAGCAGCTCAAAATTCCACATCTTTATCATCCACAAAAAACAGAAGTCTTAGAAACTCAGAAGGAACAAGAAGAGCTTATGGACTTGATCCTTAAGCTAAATAATCAGCTGCAAGAAACTGAGAAGGAGTTGGATAGATTGATTCATTCTAAATAGAGTTAGTTAGCCACCACTCCGCAGACTGTTATTCCCACAGTCTCTACTGCAGTTCCGTCAACATTGGCAGCCTCTTTAGCACCAACAGCTCCACCTACTACAACACTTCTAGTCACAACAGAGTTTACAACTACAGGTACTTCAATAGAGAAAACAATAGAGTTAGTGAAAGCCATGGAGGAAATGTCCATCCAGAAAACAGAGCTTAAAAGACTTAAGGAGAAAGTGACAAGCTTAGAAACTAATTGTCAGCTTGCCCAAATACAACAGAAAAAAGAAGCACAAAAATCCCTAAGGATGGATGAGAGGATAATGTTCCTTGAAAAATATTTAACATTGCAAAAGCCACTAGGACAAACTAAGGAGATGCTCTGGGCCAATATCATTGACTCTGTCAATGATATTTGGCCATCAATTGAAGTAATATTTGAGCAAATAGAACTGGTGAAAGTGGCCACCGAAGCAATACAAAAGGTAAAGGAAGAACTAGGAAACCAGCCTGAGGAAGCTAATCAACTCATCCATTTCTTGAATAGCAAGAACAAGTATGAACTAGATGAGCTTGGTGTGGAGGACATAACAGAAACCATCATTAAAATCAAAAAGGTTCTCTCTAAAAGAAACCTTATGCTTAACTTAGAGAAAAAATGCCATGACTTGCAGGTTGGTATTGACAGATTCATGGCAAAACTTCAAATTTTGATAAGTAAAGGCCTTCCCGATCCCAGGGTAATCAATGAAAAACTTATGACCAAGTAGATTATATACAGACTAGAGAAATTGTTCAGAGAATAGGCAAGCACTTCAGGAGTCAAAGCATTGCCAATAGGGAAAGTATTATACGATACTTTAGAAAATCTATTCTTCCTAGAGCATGAGGTGAAACATCTATTTGTCACCAAGACAAATTTTTCCAAATACACTGAGGTAGATGAGACATATAGAAAGATGCTCAAGGTAAAGTTTCCTGAAAATGAATGGTGGGTAACAATGATAGATTTACTATAAGTTACCACAGTAAATCTGAAGGCAGGTGAAAGGACAGATAAACAAGGTCAAAGAGTAACAGGTTAAAGAGTATCAATAAAATATTAAAGACAAAGGTGGTTCCAGCATACAAATATCAGCCAGCTTAAAGAGCTCAAAATTCAAACTAGAAAAATCTAGCACAATCACAATAAAAGGGACAACATGATGTAGTTTTCCATCTGTCTCTATCTTCATGCTTGAAGATATTTTAATTTCCTAGATTAATTCTCAAACTCTTTTGAGATATTTTGTAATATTTTTTGTATCAATACTTCACCTTTCGAAGTATTGACAGTGGATTCAAAGACATTTCTATAGACATTTTCTTCTCAAGTTAAGGAGCTATTGTAATCAAGACTGGATTGGCTTGCTGGATCAAGGAATAAAGTAAAGACACTTCATAGGATTCTTGTGTAAAGCGAAAATCAAATAAGTATTCTCTATCTCATGTTTATTATTGTTTCTCTTCATGTTTATAAATAATCATATGTGTCTCTATGAAATCTAAATGTTAAACTAGGAATGATATTTCAGAACTGGCTTGAATGCTCTCTAACTTGATTTTTTACATTCTTAATGTTTTTTGTTAAACTATCTTAGTCTGGGAATTCTTAATTGCTCCCTTACTTCCATAGTTTCCACCCTAGGTCTATAGTAAAGGATTCTTAGTTGCCCTTTGCTCACAATCATTTCCTGCTCTTCATCTTGATCCTGGTCTAAGGATTCTTCATTTCCCTTTCACCCTGGTTAGGACTACCTCATCCATTGGAACCTAAAGATTTTCTTTTTGCTTTGTTAGCCTACCCTGTGAACTCTTCCTTTAGTGATTGATCTGATCCAATTAAGCCATCCTTTGATTGACTCCATAGCCCAATGGCTTGAAGGCCTTGCTCTGTCCATCTGTTCCCAAAATTCCACCACCCAACAAATTCAAAACCTTATGAGCACTAAGAACTAGACTAAAATCCCTCCAAAACAGAGTTAAATTATAAAGAGAGAGCCCTCTCTAGACTTAGGTTGGCTAGAACCCGAGTCTAAAAGATTAGGTTTGTAGTTACCTCGGACTATTCTTTATTTTTATAACTTCTAGGGAAGACTTCTGAGTGATAACATAGTGGCAACCATACTGGGGACTCAAACCCTCAGTCTTAATAAACCTTTGAGAAATTTCAAATTTTTATTTCAAGCTCTTTAAGGGTTTATTAGAAGTTATTTATAAAATCTCATAAAAAGAAATAATTAGAAAAATCTTGAAATCTAGCTTCAAGGAGAACTCACTATACTAGGGCCAATCCTAATCCAAACCCTCCCCAAGTATTTGATAATCCTAATCTAATTTCAAGAATATCCAGAAGACAAGAAATTTCAGTCAGTCCCATGCCTTCCATTAAAGTAGATTCCTGCCTGGATGAATGGTTGTTTTTAGAAGACCTCCCCTTTGACGAGTATTTTGACCTATCCTTATTTAGAACCAGGTCTGAGAATGCACTTGATGACATAGTTCTAGATCCAGAATTTACAACAGAAGTTGAAGTCCAAAGGGAAAACTTGTCAATTGATCAATGCATTCTAAATTCCCCTCAGTTATCCCTTACTACTGTTAGGATCCCTGAGCTTTCTGAAATAGATTCGACTTCATTTAGTTCACCATTTTTCCCTTCCATCTCTAAAGTTCATCCCTCATCTCCATTTATACCTTCACTTCCCCACCAACCTATCATTACCTATCAAACACCTATCACTCCCAGTTCCTCATTACCCCTTGTATCATCTTCTAGCACCCAATCTCCCCTTCTCAATCCTGCCCAACTTAGAGCCATGGCAAATAGATATGCTCCTCTTGTGTTTTTTGCTCCACTAGGTGCCATGCCACAAGACTACCAGAACAAAATCATCCAATTTGATGGCATAGGACCCTACACAACACAACAACACACAGAAAAGATGACAGATCATTTTGAATTACACGAAATTGATATTGAAGATGTCCAAATGAGACTGTTTGCCCAGACTTTAGCTGGCGATGTAAGAACATGGTTTAGATCTTTACCTGCTAACAACATAAACACTTTAGAAGTATTTTACCGAAAATTTTTAAATAGATGGGAAAAGAAGAAGAACCCTCTGCAGATCCTTTCCGAATATGAAAACATCAAGAGAGGACCAAATGAAACGGTCTAGGATTACTGTACTAGATTCAACAACATATACAATGGAATGCCAGTCGACCTTAGACCCCCACCTGGCTTAGCTCTGATAAAGTTTCCTGATGGGTTTGACACTGATATGGCATTCCAACTTAGAGAAAGAAACACTCTAACTCTAGAAGATATGCAGAGTGTAGCAGTTAGTGTAGAAGATAATATGCTAGCAAAAAGAGCTAGGGTTAGGAACAAATGGAGAACACCCTTAAAAGAAGAAGCCTCACCTCTTGACCTTAAAATGGATGCCCTATGCAAAGGAATGGAAAAACTGATGGATAGGATCGAGAACATTGAAAGAAAACCTCTAGTGAGAAATCCAAACTTCAGAAAAAATCAAAATCAAAACACTAGAAAAAATGGACCTGATCAGAATATTAGGCCACGTTTTCAAGAAAAATACGCTGAAGCTTCCCATTTAGAAGACCCTGAACAAGACACTCAAATTAACTTAATGGGATTAGATGAAGAGGAAACTGTCTTTTTGACTCAAGATGATCAGTAATTTTACATGCTTCAGCAGTTGTAGATCCAATCAGGAGAATCATTCAATTACAATCAAGGGTATGATTCTGCTACCTTCGAAGTGCACAAACAGTACAATTTGAGGAGTAAGAAGAACACCGATGATGTGACAAATGACCAACCCACTAAAAAGCAACCATCCACCTCAATCCCCGCAAATGAGACAGTGGAAGAAACTCCAAATATCACTTTAGAAAATTCATTAAAAAAGACTCCAAACACTGAAAAAGAAGAACAAACTACTCCAAACCCTGTTGTTAAAATTCCAAACATTCAAATAGAAAAATCCCCTTTTCCTTTCAATTTGGGAGTAGAGGTGGCCAAAATGAAAGTCTTTGTCCCTTTAATAGAACTGATTAAACATGAAACTTACAAATCTCAAATAAGAAAATCTTTAAACTTCATTGAGAATGAAGACTCTGTTAACTTATTTGATGATCAACCTAAGTTAATTTTCAGTCCTGATGTTAGTGGCAAACCAGTGGAAGGAGGGTTACCACCTTTTATATTAGCCTTAACATTCATGATAAAATCCTGCACAATGCTATGCTTGACTCTGGGGCTTCACACAATCTAATGCCTAAATATGTTATGGAGAAACTAAACTTGGATATCACTAGGCCTTATAAGGACCTATTTTCATTTGATTCAAGCCAAGTTAAGTGCCTAGGACTTATAAAAGACCTGTGTGTTTCCCTAGTGCAATACCCTACTAATACCATTCTTATGGAAATAGTTGTTGCTAACATACCACCTAAATATGGAATTTTGTTGTGTAGATCATGGGGGACCAAACTCCAAGGATATTTGAAACTTGACATGTCATATGCAACAATTTCAATCTTTGGACATCCTAAAAAACTGTATAGAGAGACTCTGATGAAGTATGTAGTGAGTAGCCAGGGGAGGCCTCAAAATTTTCCTATATATTCCGTACATTCTGACATCGATTCTTTCATTTTGTACAATGTTGAACCAAACCAAGAAAATACTTCAAACAACATTACTTCATAAACAAAGGAAATTGCAATTGCAACAGAAATTAAATTGTCCAAATTCAAGAACTTTCAGATAAAAAAAATGATTAAGATGCCTTAACCAAAGAAGATTTTGTTCCCTCAGACAGTAAGAATTATGAACATGAAATACTCTAGCATCTTGAATTTGATGAGTCAAGGAACAAATTAGGTGTAGCAGCAGGAGTGTGGATTTACAATTTAGAGAATGATTACTCATAGGG
>Ga0181464_1001194_pt1 | contig 12834 bp, 13 predicted proteins | sample InSIn2gowninarea_FD_119074 | JGI IMG/M metagenome (GOLD analysis project Ga0181464, IMG submission 119074) | Clean room microbial communities from NASA Spacecraft Assembly Facility at Jet Propulsion Laboratory, Pasadena, California, USA -... ...
GAGAGGACCTTTAGGTGCTCGACTGGCCGCCATCGAGAGGAGAGGACCTTTAGGTGCTCGACTGGCCGCCATCGAGAGGAGAGGACCTTTAGGTGCTCGACTGTTAAGGAGAGGGAGAGGAGAGGAATCCTAGTTGCTCGATGAAGTTCTTCTTGGTGTAGTCGAGGAATCCAGGGCTTCTAGTCATATCTTAAAAGCACTAAACTCTACCTTCATTGCATGCATTCCAAAAACAAATGATCCTTCTTCCTTAATCTTTTCCGGATCCACTCTAAGCTCTCCTGCACCAATCATGTGTCCAATATATTTCAAGGAAGTATTATCAAACTCACATTTTTGCAAATTGGCAATGACTTGATTCTTCCTTAAGGTCTCTAGTACCTGTGTCACATGTGTGAGGTGCTCTTGCCACATATTACTGAAGATTACTATGTCATCTAGATATACAATGACAAATGAATCAATGAAAGGGTGTAACACATCACTCATAATATCATGAAAGTGGAAGGTGCATTGCATAAACCGAAAGGCATTACTAACCACTCATACAAACCTTGCCTTGTTTTGTATGTTTTATTCCACACGTCTTTCGCTTTGATCCTCACTTGATGGTAACCTGATTTGAGGTCTAGCTTGGTGAAGAATTTGGCTTGTTGCAGCTAAAAAGTCATCAATCCTTGTCCCCCGGAGGGAACAAGCGGCTTCGCACCTTGGCAAAGGATATCTATTCTTGATGGGGCACGGTAGCACATTATCCAGATTCCAAACTAAGACCTCCTTGGGTCCCATACTCTACCCTTCCAACGCCAGATTTCCTAGGTATTGGAGAATATCCTAAGACTGCAGAAGGGTTGGACAGAGCTTCACAAAACACAGGCCGAAGAACATGAAAGTATCCCCAATTTCCTTGATGGATCCTAACAGGACCTGGATTTTCGTTTTCTTTATATACTTCATTTCCCTCAACAGGTTTCGAGCATGGACCTCCCTCGCCCTTATCCACGCCTATGAACTGCCCTGACTCTGGCCTTCCTTCCTTCCTTTAAGTGGTGGTAAATTCATTTTACTTATTTTTTTTGACTTATTTGAGGGGCAAATAAGTAACTAAAAAAGTCATGCTTACGCATCCTCTCCTCTCCTTATCAGTCGAGCCCCCTAAAGGGTCCTTATCAGTCGAGCCTGCTTCCGCATTCAATTTACTTATTTTTTTTTGACTTATTTGAGGGGCAAATAAGTCAAAAAAAGGGCCATGCTTACGCATCCTCTCTATTAACCTGGCCTTACCTGGATGGGAGATTTTCCTCTCCTTATCAGTCGAGCCTGCTTCCGCATCCTCTGTGAACCTGGCCCCCTATTCCCTCAACCCGCTAAGCCGCTCATAAATGAAACCATTTAGTTACTCTTTGAATCTTTGATCATTGTACCACCCCTTGCTTGCTTTTGTTGGTTCGCTGAACCCAACCCCCACTTGCACTTGTCGTTTAGGGAGTCGGGTCAATCCCCACTTGGCGTTTAGGTCCCTTGGTTTCTCGCTTTGGTAAATGTGTGACCTTATGAATAACCATACGAGTAGTGGGAGCCATAGCCTGCTGAGCCAGAACTAGAGCCGCCTGAGCCAAGAAGGCAGGACCGTAAGCTTGACCGTTGAGTGTCTATTCCTGCTGGGTATCTGCTGCCAATTCTGCTCACGTCAATGTTCAGAGGGGTGTACATCAGCGGCGTGTCTACCAGCGATTTGAGGCGCGTAGCGGGGGAAATGTTTCAACACATGCCCGGATTGCATGGATGGAGGGAGAAATGAATTGACCGGATTTGATCTCCTAAGCTGCCTTTAGTGGCTGCCGAACCAGACCATGCCCGCTTCCCGAAGTCCGACTCCACTCCGGATATAATCTATGGACAGAAAAGGCATGCGGGGCGTGTGGCTTGTGCCTCCCCAGTAGAACGGTTTCTATTCGATACAAGGGAAGGCTATAAATGTTGGCCAATCGATCCAAGGCGAGATCCACTATATAAAGAATTGATCCGGGAGAGATAGAGAGCCCGGGAGAGGAAGTAATCCACGGAAAGAGAGTAATCTACAGCTAGGGGCTATATTTATGCGAGGTTCCCAGCACGGCTTCTTCCAACCAATAACATTTGAATCGATCGCTTAAACAAACGAATGAAAACTAATGACATTCGATCGAATCAATCGCTTAAACAAACAAATGAAAACGTGCCGGGCTTTTCCTATCTCGATCCAAGCCTATTTTAGCCTTGATTTCGATCAGCAACATAAAAGCTGGGTGGGATCGCTCCGATCATCAGCTCCGATTGGACCCCATAAAAACGAGCTCACCCCTTTATATATATATAATTGTGACATATCTCCTAAGCGTTTCCACACCACCCCATTCCCATGATGATGGCACAAGCATTCAAGTATTTAGATTGGGTTTCGTCTCTCAAGTCTCTTGGGGCGGAAAGCGGTGATCACATAAATGAAAAAACCTAGTTGGGTAGCCGACAAACGTTTCTTTCAAGAGCAACTCGACCAGCACTTTAATGTAAAGCTCAACCCTAATCAGGAGGGAGAGGAGATAACATCCGGCTTGTAACATATAGGGCCCCAAAACATAAGACTACTGCCTTTTTCGGAAGGCTTTTCCTTCCCGAAGCGCGCCAGGAGAGGAGATACGATTGAAACGTTGTAGCGACCTTCTCCATTTGCTTGAGGGCGAATAGAATAATCCAGTGAGATACACATCAATCATAGGTTCAACGTCTATCAATTGAAAGCACTGATTAGAATATAAGGGGGTATTTCTTTTTCTTTTTATAAGCCCACCCGATCAATTTCGTAGTCACTGCTGTATAGGGAAAAAGGGCCGATTTCCAACTATCTGAGAAGCACTGGACCGATAGCCCTTCCCCTTTATAAGTAGGGTTGGGGTGGACTCGAATATCCCCCCAGTACTGTTGACTCAAATATCCTAAATTTTAGGTGTTAGCACTCGTCCTAAATAATGGTTCGTTTTTGAATCCGTAGACAAGAGACTCGGCCAACCCCCCCGATTCATATGAGGTTTAGAGCTGAACAACAAGACCTGGCTCTTTATAGGGACTGGCGAACTCAAATTCTTTTCCAGATAAATGAGCACTCCGTTGCTACCAACTCTTTTAGCTGTTCAGCACGATCGCTGGCGCTCATATTTCCAACGGAGGGATACCTTGTCCCTTCTCCCTTCAAACGTTGGTCGAGCAATAGAAACTTCTTGCTACGAAGCAGGACGAATCAATCTGCTTGGGTATAAAGAACCCATTGCCGAAATCGGTTAATCAGCAGAATATGGTCTTCTAGTAGTAAGAGCCATAACATCCCGCTATGCTAAGCTTTCCCATGTCTGTCACAACGGGTCACATGTCGTTCATTTGCTCTACCCCGCCGTTAAGCCGTTGATTGGCCTGGACCTAAGGGCAGGCCCCTACTATTATAATAAGGGTATGCAGACGGAAAAAACCAAATCATGGTATACACTTTGGTGTACCGGCTAAAGCATTGCGTATGTCTGGAGCGGATAAGGTTCTCCTCCACACCCAGGAAATCCCATAGTTGCTTCTATTCCACGCCCCAATAGCACAAATTCAATTTTAGGGCTTTCGATAGCTATGTAACCTTGTGAATTTGACCGAACGTCTCACTTTTTTGTTTTGCGATTCCCTCCTCCGTAACAGGCAAATGACTAAGAAAGATGTTTTCGCGTAATTACATAATAACAAGAGAGGTACGCCGAGCCAACTGTTCCATCATCCACCACCTCAGGCAAGTAACTCAAAAAGATCTCAAGCATAATCGAATAAGCTACTCAGTTCATAAAGAAGTCAGAAACTGGTCAACGTATTAGTGCCATTCCTTCATGCAAACGTGCCTTTGAATGCTGCCCATTCCTGACCTAAGAGAAACAAGGAAAAAGAAATAGAAGCCTTAGAACTAGAGCCAAGGATGAATAGAGAAAAGGTGGGGCCTACTGACACGCCACCTTACCACTCTTCAATTTACCATATCCATACGCTCATCGTTTCCAACCACTTTGAACCAAAAGCATTGTCAAACGCCACTTTCCCAATCCTAAATTTTCCACTTGAAGATGCCGAAATGATGGAACCATAGTTGCTCAACTGGGGGCCGCCAGAGAATAAATAGGAGGGGCAAGGGTACGTTAGTACGCTCGATTGCTAATGAGAGGGCTTTTTCACCGGGCTATCAATTAGGAGGGAATGAGTCAAAGCAGGGTGTATTATCACCGTTATTATATATGTAATTACGCTATCTCGCCGAGGTGCACATCTCTATCTCTACCCGCCAAATAAGGGTATTTGGTGCTGGTGGATATGTATCTATAGATGGTGCTGGAGCTGCTGGTTCTACTGAAATTGGAACAACGACAACTAGCTTTGGAACTAGATATGGAACTGTATGATATGGATATGCTCGAGCTAAAGGATCTGCTGGGATATGGCTATGGATCTTTGGCTCAATCAACAGCTTCAGCAACTGCATAATGAACAGAGTCAAAAGCTTAATCCACTTACTAATTACTAGGGCTTAAACAACCGGATCAACAACTAGAACAACTGGAACTGATAGATCTGTGGCTGGATCTACTGCATCTCGATCACGAAGGTCATAATCAACAGAATAAGCCGCTGCTTCAAGTGCTGCTGGTGGTACTTATGCTGAACCAACAGAAGAACTTGCTGAATTGACAGAAGCTGCGTAGGATGCTGCTGGTTTCATAAGTAGTGCTGCTGCTGGACCAATTTCATATATTTTCTTTTTAGTGAAATGTACCCTTTACAGATCGTTTCCCTATCATTTCCAGGTGTTGATATCCACTCGATCCAAGAAGAGTCGATCCAGTCGATCCCGGTTTCAATGCACTAGATGCCGGTACTCCATGCCAAGAGGGGATCCACTCAATGTTGGTACTCGATGAAGGTGCGAAGCCGCTTGTCCCTCCGGGGGGCAAGGAAATGACAGGTTTCAATGCCGGTACTAAATCCAGGACTCTTTTCCGGCAGTACCCGCCTTTTCTCATTGCCGATAGCTGATACAGGAGGCAATCCCAGGTGGCGCTGCTGATAGGCGTGATCCAGGTGGCGATCACTCGCCAAGAAAGAGGTGATCCACTCAATGTTGGTACTCAATGAAGGTGCGAAGCCGCTTGTCCCTCCGGGGGGCAAGGAAATGACAGGAGTCAACGTCTTCTTGCATGTTTTTGAACCGATGGAGCATTTCTTATTGGATGGATTCTTGGATGTTTTGGAACTGATGCACGATCTTACTTACGATGGCACCTGTTTTGAGAAGTCGCTGAGCCAATTGTTGAATAATAACATATATAATAAAGCTGAAAAGCTGACCCATCTTACAGGAGAGGCATTGATTCGATTCTCTAAACTGAGGAGTATTCCAGGGAGGCAAGTTCCAACTGCCCCATCTTCTGGGAGAGGTGAGTTTATTCAATTTGATTCTATAAAAGAGTATTCCAGGGAGGAAAGTTCCCACTGAACCATCTGCCAAGAAAGGCCCAGATTACCCAGTCCCGCATTCTCATATTCTCACATTCCCGCATTCCCCATTCAGTTCGCATTATACCATTCAGTTCGCATTATACCATTCTTCTGCCATTCCCGCATCCCCACACGTCAACCAGGACCCAGTACGCATAAGGAAGGTGGATACCGCCCAGGCCACGTCTTCCAAGCAAGGAAACACACAGTACACGTCTTCCAAGTGTGTGAGGTGGTCACCGATGAGGAGTTATTGATTCGATTGATTGATTCGGTTGATGGCATAGTTTGGGGTGGGCCCGGACACTTATTGATTGATTCGATGCATAAGCCCCTTCAATCTTTATATATAAAGGAGGATCTTGGTTGGTAAAAGGCATCTGGTGAGAGGCTCCTTCCTTCCCCCTTCCATACCTTAGATAGTCTTCAAAGAGACTTCCCTTGGGCACGTAACAGCTTCTTTCTAAGGCAACTCTGGAAGCATAGGAGGATATTGGAGTCAAGTCGTTATACCCTTTAGCAGCTGGAGGGAGGTAAACTATTGGTCTTGTAGACTGTTCCTAGGCATGTAGGGCTTGTAAGTAGGTCAAGGAGAGCTAGCGCTTGTATCCCTTTAGCAAATCGTTGTCTTAAGGAGGGCTAGGTCAAGCCTAGGATGGCATGTAGGAGAGCTAAGTGCATAGGCTAAGGTTTAAGGGCTTAGGAGTAGAGTCGTTGCTCCTATTAGGAATGTTGTTAGGCCTGATTAGGTAACGACCTCCTTGTAGAAGATCTAAGGCCTAGGTACCAAGCAAGGGAGGTCTAGAATTAGGGTTAGGAAAGTAGGATAGAGTGCTAGGAAGGTAATGATGAACCCAAGGTCCCGGAGGGGCTTGCGCTTCCTAGTGCAAGGATGGAACGCTAAGATAGTCAGGGTTGAGGTCAAAGGTCTAAAGGACTAGAGGAGAAAATCGTTAGGGTTCTCTAAGGGGGATAGAGGAAACGACTTGCCCTAAAGGTGAAATCGTTAGGGTTTTGAGAGTGGAAGAGGATAACGCCTAGTTCTAAGAGGCAAGGCGTTACGGTTTAGGGATGAACGCTAGGTCTTAGGTTAGTCTAGGGCTAGAGGACCAGGGCTTAGATGTCTAGGAGCCAAATCGTTAGGGTCAAGCCCCTTACCGCAAGCTAGGTATGGTATCCAGCTTCTTACCACAATAGCACAAGCCGCGGTACAGCCTCTTACCACAGTTCGGTGTCCAACCTCTTTACCACGATAGCGATATTGGGTCCATCCCCCACCATCATTCTCGTCTCGTCCGTCATGAAATAAAGTAAGTAGGGCTGGCCATTTACAGTCATGAAGGATGAATCCCTGGCTCGATCCGGTCCGAACGAAGCCGAAGGAAGCCCTCGAAGAAGGAGGACGCCGAGAGAATATCACTCAAGTAAGGCCCATCATGCATGCATGAATGAACGCCCGAAGCAACGCGAAGGGAACTACTTCTATTTCTTGTGTGTGGGTAGGTAGAATGCTGGCTATATCATCACAGACAGAGGGGGCGAGTAGCCTTTCTAATCTAACGTTACGTTTAGGAGGAGTAAGTCAGCTATTGGGCGGGCCTAAGTGAATGAAATGGTGGGGGGGAGGGGAAATAAAACGGGGACCCACCTCCATCCAGTAGAGCCTTTATTACTTGCTTGTTGAACCAGTCAAAATGTATAATCAGTAGCAGTCCCAGTTTTGGATCTATACCCATAGCGAGCCCAAGCCAGCAAGCCCAAGCTAGCCGCATATCCTGTTCCAGATTCCCCTGCAATTGAATGGGTAACTCCCAGATCTAGAGCCATTAGCCACCTTGCCTAGATATCAGCAGTAAGCAGCATCTTCACCAGCAGCATGTAAACCAGCAAAGGAAAGATAGGTAGGAGCAGGAGCAAAGCCAAAGGTAGCACCCCCATCACTAGTAGCAGCAGTAGAGGTTGTAGTTTCAGCACCACTAGCACGAGTAGCAGTTCTTGATCCAGCAGCAGAAGTTGGTCCAGCAGCTCCTGACCCATTCTCGCCTATGAACCCAACTTACTTCCGAATCATGCCAACAGGTAGATCAGTCAGTAGTACTTTGCTTTACCTCTCCCCCAGAAGGTTTGACCCAGAAGTCAGTATTCAACCAGATGGTTTTAGTAGCTCCTGAACTTCCATCTGTATTATTGTTTGGCTGGATAGTCGGGGCTGGGGAGGAGCCATCCGGAAGGAAGGTAACAAACTAGAAGTAGTAATGGAAGGGGGAAGGAAGGAGCCTCTCGCCGCCAGAAGCCTTTCTTCACCCAACTCAAGTTTCATTTGACTTATTTTTTTTTGACTTATTTGAGGGGCAAATAAGTCACTAAAGGGCCCTGCCGGACCTCTCCTCTCCTCTCGATGGCGGCCTTATCAGTCGAGCACCTAAAGGTTAGGGTTTACTTATTGCCCCTCTCAAATAAGTAACCAAAACAGTCGAGCATGCTAACGCATTCAATTGACTTATTTGCCCCTCAAATAAGTCAAAAAATGGTCGAGCACCTCTTGGGTTTACTTATTGGGTGGGGGGGCTTTTGGTCGAGCCCCCTAAAGGGTCCTTACTAGTCGAGCGTGCTTACGCATCCTAAAGGTCCTCTTCAATTTACTTATTTGCCCCTCAAATAAGTCAAAAAATGGTCGAGCACCTAAAGGTCCTTAACAGTCGAGCACCTAAAGGTGATGGCGGCCTTAACAGTCGAGCATGCTAACGCATTCAATTTACTTATTGGGTCTCAAATAAGTAACTAAAAGGCGGTGGTCGAGCACCTAAAGGTCCTTATGGTCGAGCACCTAAAGGTTAGGGTTTACTTATTGCCCCTCTCAAATAAGTAACCAAAACAGTCGAGCCTGCTTGCGCATCCTTATCAGTCGAGCCCCCTAAAGGGTCCTTAACAGTCGAGTGTGCTTACGCACCCTTTGGTCGAGCGCAACCTCACTGTCATCTGTTAACATATATAAGATCAATGGTATACAGCCCCCTTTCAATCTCCTTTAGGGATAGAGATTGAAGTGCCGCCTTCCTTTCATAGTTGTACCTCCATTTCTAAAGGCAAGTGGTATAGGGAAAAGGTCTAGTTATTGCTGCAGGTGGTTAACTATGCAGGTGTGTAGCAGCGGGCATTACCTGAAAGGCAGGCAGGTAGGTCTCAGCAGTTCTAATTGAATCATCGTATTGGCAAAGCTCGGCCGGAAGAAAAGGTCATTGTGGTACCAAGAAGACTTCATAAGGTCAGGGGCAAGATAGAGTCTAAAGGGTTCATATACGCCTATCCAACAAAGTCTTCCTGGCGGAAGCAAGGTTGGGCCTCCCTCCATAACAAAGTAGGGTAAGGTTCGGTCGGATAGGTGGTGAAATCGAAAGGTGGGTGCCCGGATAGAGTAGGTAAACTTCAAGTTGAGGCAAGTAAGGGCGATGGCGGCCCGGGGGTCGAGCGTTCGTTTGGTCGATCGAGCATGAATCGGTCGCTTGAAGAAAAGACCCTTAATAGTCGAGCGACTCTCCCGAGTACCACTCCCCATGTATTTCTGTTTTCAAAAGCATCTCTTTCATTCTGGAACCTGGGCTAGGGTGCGCATCTATCCCCCTCCCCCTGTCTGGGGAAGCTCCCCCAGCCTGCCTGGCTCTGGTTTCTTTTGTATAGCCGTGACCTCCTTGCTTGGTATAAGTGCTGTGGTCGGTGTCTTAACTACTCCAACCAAGGAAGAAAGTTTGTCCTATGAGGTCTTCGCTTTCCCAAATTGGTCTAAGGATTGATCGCTCCCTTCCCTTTGGAAGCGGCTGTTCATGACATTATTGATGTCATTAGGTAGGCATAGTCGCCATTAAGAAATTCATTAATGAAAAGAAAGTCAGAACCTTTCCTATCCTAAGTAAGTCTATTTGTTGTTGTATTTGCCGTGTTTTTTTCAGAGATTTGATCCTCCGAAAGCCTTATCGTGCCCGCCTGAGCTATTGTGTATAGTGACCTCAGTTTCTGTTCCCCAGTCATGAAAGTCCCTAACTCCGCCCAGTGAAGAAAGCCCTAACTCGCTGCTGCGTTTCTTGTGACTTTACACGAAGTATGTAACTCCCGCACGTCAATAAAGTAAGGTGCATTCTCCGAGTGAATCCGTTACGTGAAAGAAAGAGATCCGTCGTAAAGGTAGGTAAATAAGAGTCTACTTAGAATTCTAACCCTCCCTCGAAGGGTATCGGTAAGGAAGGCTATCGGTAAGGGGGTAGTAGAGGTCAGACCCTAGCTTTCCCTCGCGTTGTGTGGAGAATGGGGAGGGGTATGTATGCGTAGGGTCTCGATCATAGGGTGTGTATTGTAAGTCAAAGTCCCCCTCCCGGTAGTCCCAAGGGGAGAGTGAGGAGAGCTATACTATATGTGATGTGGGCATGTATTTGTCTTTGGCCACCATAGAGGTAGGGTAGCTTGATGTACTCAATCAAAGGCTCTCTCTCTATCGTGTCGTGAAGTGTATGAATTGAAGTAAGGTTCGTGTCGGTAAGAGGGTAAGAGTTTGTATAGCTTGAGGGAAGAGATCAAGGGCTTTCTGGGGTGCGGGAATGATTTCTAAACTGGCCTACCGGTAGAGGTGAAGTCTTACAAATACCGCTGCATAATTAATAATATACAAACTAGAGGTACCGAAGTCTTACAAATACCAACAAGGTTAGGGTAGCAAGCTGTCCTGCCACAAGTCATATTTGTTAGGAGAAGTCGCGGCAGCGAGGGCTTAGCACTGAGAACAATTGTCACATTTCCACCGGCTCGGCCAAAGAAAGTCGATTGTGCATTGGCATTTCGGTCATCAAAGTCAGCGCAAACAATAGTATTATAACCCACCATTGTAATCGCCATCACTGGAAAAGAGCCCTACCATCATCAGTGGAAATCAATTTGGAAACGATTAGCACGGCAACATACGTAATAGAAAGAAGGAGATTAGGGCAAGCAGCGGAGCGCTATTCGGTAGCACCTGTGACAGATCCCCGGCAGTACCATACTTAGCGCATCAGCTAAATCTTCGAAGTCAACATCCTATTCTATTGGACATCAACTACAGGGGCTGGCCATGGGAGATAGGTCACAAATCGGTGGGATCCGTCATTGCTAAAGTAGATATTTGTAAACGAATCAGAATACTGAGATGGTGGAGAGCAACGGCAGCGGGGTCCGTCCTAAGAAGCGCTTATCGGGTTGTTGGGGTCGGCAGTACAAGCACTTCGCGTACCAGCACTTCCACCTGATGGATCTACCCTGATATCCAATGGAAAACGTAGCAGAGAATACGATGACGAAGAATGAGTCATTACAGTGAGATCCGAAGGAGCAATCACCCATCCAGCTAAGCTTTTGTCTAAGTACTTATACATACACGCACCGGTGTGGAACGGGAAGGGAAAGGATCGGGGCAAGGACGACGGGGGCGGGACTAGGGAGTAAGGGTCAAGAGGAGAGGGCGAGGAGGTCAACTATATCTACGTCTATAGATGGTGACCGCGAAGAGTGAGCAGCAGTGATACACTGGATGGACCATCTATTCTATCTATGGATATATTAGGCCTGAACCATATGCTTTAGAAGACGATCGACTCACCCCAGCCCTCCCTTCCATGGTTGCGGGAGAGGCATCGTTAGATGCTCGACCTATCACTATCTATATAGCTCCGGGCGTCCCCTCACCATCAAAGCGTAACTATCTATTCACATTAGATTCTTTGTTAGCTTCGCTCAGGTGGACCCAGAATGGCCATGGGCCAGGCCACTTGCTTCGGCTGGCAGGAGCTCTTGGAGGGCTGGCAGGACAGGAGTCATTTCTTATCGCGAAGAAAGATTATAACTACTCTTATCGCGCATGTTATCGTGACGGGAACACAAACAATATATAAACGAGCTAATGCCTAGCTCATGCCAAGGGCATATACGCATAGGAACAAACAATTGCGAGTATGTTTCATAGGGCACATGAATATGATCGTGCAAAAAACAAGCTTCTTTACCCACCGCTACCAGCTGCTACTCTCATACTCCCGTCAGAACCAGCGCTTGATATCCGAGCTAAGTACTTGGGCTTTGATCCTTGGATCACATGTTCCTCTTGGCTGTCCCTGGTGTTCGTATCTGCTGTCCCTCGCATCATGCAGTCAATGGCTATGGATGTGAGTGTAGTGGCTGCGATCAATCCACTGGGAGGATTGGCTTGCATGCGTGTGTGGTAGGAAAGCTGGATCCCGTGGCTGTCAGGGTGGATTTTATCCCGTGGGTGGGAGGAAGCATTCCCTCAAATGGCAGGTGAAAATCCATGCCCTGTCTCCGTCTCTCTGCATTGAATCCGTTGGCGGGAAGCATCTCATCCCAGGTGGTAATAAATCCGATGCCTGTAAGCATCCACCTGTCTGTTGGTAGGAAGGAAAGGCCCTTGCCCTCAGAAGCGCAAGCCCTCCGGACCTTCATTGACTTATTTGGAGGGGTAGCGTTGGTCGAGCCACATCCACCCTACACGAGACGGGACAATACGGGACCGAGTGAGTGAGTGAAGTGAGTGAGTGAGGCACAGCCAGAAGGTCATTGTCAATAGCCGGTTGTCGATCCAGGTGTCGATGCACTCATGCCGGTATCATGCCGGTACTCGATTCAGGTGTTGATCACTCGATACAGGAGTCGATATTGGTACTCATCCAGGTGTTGATTTCGTCCATGCCCAGTGGAAATGACAGGTTTCAATGCACTCGATTCAAGAGTCGATACAGTCGATGAAATAGACCCTAGAATCGACCTCTACCTCGAGACCCTCTATCTCGAACTCACTTGCCGATACGGAACACAGTTCCTACATCTTGCCTGCGCTACCGCCTCCTGGTTGGGGAATTCTCGCTACCGCTTGCATGTTGAGTTGAAGGATCAACACAGCTTGCCCCTGATCGCTAACGCTTGCATTCTACCCTTGACTCAGGTCAGCCCGATACAGATAATTGACGCTACTTTACAGGGAGGGAAGAGAGTAAGGAAACAACGGCTCACCCAAAGGAACAGATCGATGGCGGCCTCTCGATGGCGGCCTCTCGATGGCGGCCTTATCAGTCGAGCACCTAAAGGTTAGGGTTTACTTATTGGGTGCCCCTCTCAAATAAGTAACTAAAAGGCGGTGGTCGAGCACCTAAAGGTGATGGCGGCCTTATCAGTCGAGCCTGCTTGCGCATCCTTAACAGTCGAGCCTGCTGAAGCATCCTCTCGATGGCGGCCTTATCAGTC
>Ga0181464_1001196_pt1 | contig 12826 bp, 8 predicted proteins | sample InSIn2gowninarea_FD_119074 | JGI IMG/M metagenome (GOLD analysis project Ga0181464, IMG submission 119074) | Clean room microbial communities from NASA Spacecraft Assembly Facility at Jet Propulsion Laboratory, Pasadena, California, USA -... ...
TGTTCTATACATGGATAATTTTGCCTTACAATACATTATGCAACAACATAAGTTAAATCATAAACATGCAAAGTGGGTGGAATTCCTTCAAAATTTCACTTTTGTTTTGAAGCACATTAGTGGGAAGGAAAATAAGGTTGTTGATGCCTTGAGTAGGAGATGCTTAATCATGCAAGAAAGTCAAATGCAAATTTTAGGCTTTGATTATTTGAAGGACTTATATGGCATTGAGACTGATTTTAAAGAAGCTTTTGCAGCGTGTAAAAATACAGTCAATACAGATAGGACTCCATGGAAAGCGTTTATGTTGCAGGATGTGCTATTTTTCAAGAACAATCAGCTATGTATTTCCAATTTATCAATGAGGGAAAACTTGGTCCAAGAAAAGCATAATGGTGGGTTGGTTGTACACTTTGGTGTTGAGAAAACACTTGGGCAACTAAATCACTTCTATTTTTTGGACTAATATGAATATAGATGTACAAAGGTATGTGAGAAAGTGCACGGTATGTCAACATGTAAAAGGGAGAATTCAGAATGTTGGACTATACATGCCATTACCCATTCCCAATAGACCTTGGAATTCGGTGAGTATGGACTTTGTTCTAGGTTTACCAAGAACTCAATGAGGTATTGTTTCAATCCTTGTATTTGTGGATAGATTTACTAATATGGATCATTTTATTCCATGTTTCAAAGCTAGTTATGCCACCCATGTGGCTAATTTATTTTTTTGATGAGATTGTTTGGTTGCATGGTTTGCCAGAAAGTATAATCTTTGACAGGGACACAAGATTCACTAGATGTTTCTGGAGGACCTTGTGGAAGAAGCTTGGCACTAAGAACATTTTAGCTCAACCTATCATCCACATTTTGATGGGAAAACAAAGGTTGTAAGCAGGAGTTTGGGTAATTTGTTGAGGTGTATAGTAGGTGACCGACCAAAGAAGTGGGATCATGTACTAGCTCAGGCTGAGTTTGCATATGATGAATCACCAAATAGGAGCACATTAAAGAGTCCATTTCAAATCTTGTACAACATGCATCTGAGGGGAATTTGTGAGCTAAGAGACTTGCAAAAGATTGAGATTAGAAGCGTTAATGGAGAGGATTTTGCAATAGCCATGAGTGAGTTGCATGAGCAAGTAAAAAAAATATTACAAGATACAAGAAACAACTACAAGCAACAAGAAAATGTACACAGGAAGGAGGTAAAATTTGAAGTGGGAGGTGTGGTCCTAGCTCACCTAAGAAAGGAGAGGTTTCCAAGGGAAAATATAACAAATTGAAACTGAAGAAGATAGGACCTTGTAAGATCCTTTGCAAGTTTTCAGCGAACGCTTATGAGCTAGTGTTACCTCCAGGAACCCATTTTTAATGTAGTAGATTTGTATCTCTACACAATTGGTGATGCAGATCAAGCTTCTGGGAATGTTGACCAGGATGAAGGAAAGGAACAACAGTGGCTGAAGCAAATGCCTGTGGAAAAGAGTTTATAGTCCAAACAAATTTTGGACACACGTGTTGCCAAGAAGACCAGAAGGAAAGGATACTTGGAATATCTTATGAAGTGGAAATATCATTCGATGGATGATTCTACTTGGATGGATGAAGCAGCAGTATAGAAAGTAGATCATTCTATAGAAGATCTTGTGAGTAGGAACACAAAATTTTCTTTCTTGGCGAGTCTGATGCAAGTGCATTAGGTCAAGCACATAAAAATGATAAGTTATTAAATTCAGACCCAGACCCTAGCAATTTGATGGATTGATCACATGTCAAGGCTAGAACATTTAAAGTTTATTTTTGAAAAGTTTTTGATATTTAGTTAAGATCAGTTAGGAATATTGAGTTAAAAGAAATGATTTTATAGCTAGTAGGTAGTTAGGGCTAAGGGAAATTGGTTCACATCCTTGAATTCATTTCTTGGGCATTTTTTTTAGTTTTTGGGGAGAGAGGAGGAACATTTTGGGGTGCTGGAAGTTTTGGTGTGGGATTGAAGTTAATTAAACAACATTGCTTACAACAGTAGCTTTTTGTATCAGTAAATAGAATTTGTAAGTGTGTGTGAGATAATTATTTGCATATGTGTTTGTGAGGTTTGTGAACAATAATACTAATATCTGGAGATTGAAATTGATTTGGTATTTAAATTGTTGTGTTGAAGGAGGAATTCTTGCACTATATTTTCTCTGTTATTTACATTCAAATGAGAACATGGAGAATCATATTTCTGCTAATATTCTAATCTAGTACTTTTGCATCCAAGATTTTGTATTGGAAAGAGTTATTTTGCATTACAGATTCGAGAATATAGAGCACTCTATATCAAGCCGATAGAAGAAATAAAGTTCGTAAACAAAAACCATCATCAAATTTGTGAGTCAATTTCTGCTCAAATAAAGACGAAATTCAAAATTCTGGCATCTGGGTTTTGTGGAGAGAGGGGTCTATTTGGTAATTTGTGAGAGATTTTCCAAAAATATCCTTGGTTAGGGATTTACGAATGGATCTCTAAACTATGTTTTTACAGACTACGAGGCTGAGAAAAAATGATTTGTTGTTCCTCCTGTAACAACAGTGTACTTTTCAATGAGAGCAATGATTTGTTGTTCATCCTATAAAACCACTATGGTTTTCTATGAGAGCAATGATTTGTTGTTCCTCTTGTAACAACACTATAGTTTGCTGTGAGAGAAATGATTTGTTGTTCCTCCTGTAACAACACTGTAGTTTGCTAAGAGAACAATGATTGTTGTTCCTCCTGTAACAACATTATAAGCTGCTGAGATGGAAGCCATCAATTTGTGGGCCATCACTAGCCTTCTTTAACCTTTACCAAGAACCCACCTAGAATTCATGTGGCCCGCATGCAATGCCAACATTCTATACCCTTACTCCTGAATGAAATTGCAAAAGTGATAGGTAGTTGTTAAATAGTTGTGGGTCAAGGTTCCCTCCCACGCCATCAACTCCATCAATTAAAACATGGCTCGAGCTCATTTACCTACATGTAGAGAAAAGATGTAGCAGGGAAAATGGAATACTAGACTCAATAATGATGGGGAACTAGTTAATTAAAATTTATTTTCTTAGAGATACGGCGAGGTAGACATGTCTCCGCCATCAAAAGGCCATGAAGATAATGTTGACTGAAGCTCTAGTGTTTATTTTTTAATATATTTAAATTAAAAATATATAATAAATAAGGTTAAATAAAACAAAAAATAAGGTGAACTACCCAACTGTGAAGTGGGGCTTGCATGCATCCAAATACCCCCTCTAGATCTTCAACTTGAACGTCAAACTCTTCATATGGCTCTCGGGATCTCACTCATGACCATGCAAGAAAAATAGTAGGTTCAGAAGATCTAAGCCAGGAAAGGTATACCAAGCATGCATGGGAGTTCCTCTTAAAAACGTCATCCAGCATATTAATACAATCTTCTTATAAGATAATTTATTCCACAAACAAGTCAAACTCGAAATCTCATTAAGAAGGTATTCCCTATAGAGTGGATGAGGTTACATAGAGAATAAAGACGCCAGAAGCTGAGTTTCTTAACAAAGTTAAGATAGATCAAGTACACTGTAGCTATAAGCAAGGAGTTGATTCAAAATTGCTTGGATTGGAGGGATCCACAACCATAAGGATCTTCAATGGATTTGAAACTCTTGTGATTCCTGGTAGCCAACCTAGGGTTTCAATCCTTCTATCAGTACATATTGTTTTATGCCTAGTTATGCAACATGATGCTCTTAGAAGCTTTCCATCAAATAGAAAGGGAGTTGTTTCAACCCAATTGAGGAGTTGAACCTATAAGACTAATTCACCCCCAAAAGATTAATTCACCCATGACTTAGCTTTGAGGTAACATATTCGATTATTTAGTATATTGATTCATTTTTGGTTGCATTGTTAGTCCCTACACAGTAGTATTGTGATAGATAACACTAATAAAAGTCTTAAGTAAAACACATTACCTTTCCTATGGTCGAGTGCTTAAACGGGCCAAGGCAAGCAGCATTGGTTTGGAACTGGGACCGTCAAAAGGGTTAGAAGGAACCAAAGAAAAAATGACATGCCTATGGCTGTGGTTAGAAAAGAGTTTCAGGTTGAGTTGTTTTAGCTAACAATATGTTACTAAATGCAATTTTTCTCAACATAAACAAAATTTTTCACCATATATGAGTTAAGAAAAAAGCATGGCTCAAATCAGAAGTCAAATAAGAAAATTGGGAAAAATAACTAGTCTGCTTCTACTATAAGAAACAACAAGAATTTAATTAACTTAAATGATTGAGACTAGCATAGTTTAACACGTTTGGAATGTTAGGTTTATGTTCAGGTTCACAAAGAAAAGTACTCAAATCTAGATTCCAAATTGCAATGACAAAAGAAAAATAGAGGGGGGAGGGAGGGGAGACATAAGAAGAGCTTCAAGAATCATCCATTGAAAAAGCTTGATCCTACTAAGTATTGTTCTCATTGTCATTTTCTTTTGTGACATAGTGCAACCTTATTGTCACTTACTGTAGCATATTGTTGTTGTAGTTATGTTTAGAGTTGCAAGTTCTAGCTACCATGGAGTAGGTGTGGGACTCCATTATTGTTGTAGCTATGTTTAGGGTAGCTATGGTCCGTGGAGTAAGTGTGGGTTTTTTTTGTTGTTGCAGCGGGCTATCGAGTCAGTGTGGGCTATTGTTGTTCTTGTAATGGGTTATGCAGTCAACAAGAACAAATCTAGGGGCCAAGACAATGCCTCCTAGAACAGGAGGAAAAGAGTGAAGGCCACTAACAATTGCGAATGAAGTACATGGATACTCATGAAAACATCAAAACATTTAATGTAATTAAACTGATTCTAGCATCAGTTTTAGTGAAAAAATTGAAGATATTGTTAGAATAGCAACAAGAAATCCTAATTTAATTTTTCCTTGAATTATATTAGGAATTAAATCAAAATTCTATTCCCATAGAAACTTGTAATAGTAAAATAAATTAATTTGACTTAGTCGGCTCAATAAATTCCAGTTGGAAGTCTATCGCGAGTCATGTAAAGTGATTCCTAAATTTTAGTGGTCCAGGTTGAGTACTTTTGAGTTGTAATTAATTAACTTAATCTAACTAAGTTATAGTCAGTTAAACAAGTTCAACAGTTGGAGGAAGTAGTAGGAGTTCTAGTAGTGGGGAGTAGCTTCAGCGCATCTCCACTGCTCCACCAGTTAACTAAATATTCACTCATAGATATCGCATCCATGTGAATTCAGAGGAAGACCTAATTGATATTAGAGTTTAGAGAGAGTGTACTATCAGTTGTATAAATTTTTTAGCTATATATATGGTGCATGAAATCAGTAGAAGGCCTATGATGGATTGTGTAGTTATCGTGAGAGATTTTTCCAATTAAATATGGGCTAATTCTATCTAAAATTGAGCAAGGAAGTAGGGGATTGATAGGCAGTAGAATTGCCTAAGTGTTAGCTTGAGCTGGTTTGTGAAGTAGAGAGATAGATCGTACTTTTGTAGGAATTATTCGAGTTAAACAAGAACTATATTTTCTTCTCATATCTTCTAGTTAATGCAATATAGATTGTTGGGGTTTCGAGCAGTTTCTTTCCCCAGAAAAATATGGTTTTATGTGTGATTGAAATTATTCCTTTTTTGATCATTATTTTCATCGGTCAATTTTTGTTTCCGCTGATGATTAGAGTAGATTCAGGTCTTTTGTTTTAGCATATTACATAAGCAGTTTGAATCTACAAGTAAAAATATACATGGTATCAGAGTTGAAGAAATTATAGAAGATGATAATATGAGTTTGTTGTGGAGGTGAAATCGAATTTGCAGTTTCATACTTTAGAGTCAGCAGGATGTCATTCTATAGTTTGAAACTTGAGTATGCCCTAGAGGGTAGCTCGAATTAAATAGCTTGGAAGAATAGGATGGATGCAATGTTGGAAGACAAAAGGCTAAAGTAATTCATAGATCATGATATTTTGAAGCCTCCAACATGCTGAATGGGGAAAGTATGTGGCAAAGGCGAGAAGGATTATCCTATAAGGAGTTCAAGATCATATTGTCTTGAATCTCCATGACAAAGAAAATCCATTTGCAATGTGGAAGGCATTGAAAAACATGTTTCAAAATACTACTGACCATAGGAAGATGGCACTGAAGGACAAGCTTAGAAATATCAAGATGGAGAAGGGCAACTCAATTTTGAAGTACTTGACCAATTTCACACAATATCGAAATGAGCTTGGAAGTGTCAATATTACTGCTGTCAAAGACGATCTAGTGAGTCTAGCACTTCTAGTAATTCCAAAGATCTGGCACCTACCAATGCTTAGTTATTGGGATGGCGAAGCTACGTGAGTGGGAGCACTTGTGGTCCGACTTGGTACAGTAAGAGATTCGGTAGAACACCAGAGATGGATCCACATCAAAGCATGATGATGAGAATAATTGCACCTTATCTGGTAAGGAAAGGAAAGGGAAGGGGAAGTAATCCCATTCCAAATCAAATTATTGTCAAGGAGAAAAGAAGAAGGACATATCAAAAATCAAGTATTTTCATTATCATGGGCTGGGACACTTTGTCATAAAGTATTTGCATAAGAAGGTTGGTAAGAAGCCCTTGGGAGGAGTGGTAGGTGTGATCGCTTCTATGGTGTCATCGATGATGGGTAGTGTGTGGTACCTGGACAATGGAGCTTCATTCCATATGAGTGGTAAAAAGGATATCTTCAATAACTTGGAGGAGAAGGATCTCTAGATGCATATCGAGATGGGTAATGATGGGAGGTACAGCATAACCAACATCGATACAATTACCTTTCAGAGGGAGTCTGGCTCTCGCCTTGCTTTGTGAGATGTTATGTATGTTATGGGTTTGAGGAAGAACTTGGTTTTTGTCGCCATGTTAGAGGATAGAGGCTATGTCACAAAATTTAGTAAGGGAAAGGCATTCCTTCGTCACAGAGCCACAGGATAGCTAAAGCAGATAGGGGTTCGAGTGAATAAACTTTAAAAACTGGAGGTAGAATATTGTAGTGATTTGAGCACTAAAGCAGAGAAGGTGCAGAGGCAAGAGATTGGTGAGTTGTGGCACATGATATTGTGTCACTTACATCATGGCACTTTGAAGATCTAGAAGAAAATTTATACAGTGCTTCCTAAGGGTGCACTAGAGTAGAGAGACACATGCAAAGGGTGTAAACTAGGGAAGTACACCAAAGCTTCCTTTCATGACAAAGAGAGTTGAGCAAAAGAAATCCTTGATTGAGTTCACATAGATGTGTGTGGACCATCCTCAACAGCATCCACAGCCAAGAAAATTTATTATGTAATATTTGTTGATGATTTTTCTCGTAAGTATTGGATTTCCTTCATGCAGAAGAAAGATCAGATGTTCACTAAGTTTTTTGCTTTTAAAGAACTTTTTAAGAAGGATATTAGCATGAAAGTTAAAGCTCTCAGAAGTGATAACGGTGGAGAGTATGTGTCTAATGAGTTCAAAACTTATGTGTAACAAAAGGAATTCGGTAGGAGTTGATAGCACCTCATAACCCATAGTAGAATGGGGTGGCTGAAAGGAAGAACAAAAGTATTGTGGGAGCGGCATGGGTGATGTTGAATGATCAAGGCCTACCATTACACTTGTGTTCTGTGTTAGCCTCTTGTTGCAACAGGTGTTCATATTTCATGATTGACATTTTTACATGCCAAATATGTCATCTTTCATGCTGCTAGGTTCCATATTTCCAGAAGAGGCCATGGAAGTGTGTTAGTCTAAATGCCACTGCTCGATTCCAATTTTGATGACTTAACCATTTTTGAAGAATGTTCTGTAAAAGGGAAGTCCAAACAGCTTAATCTTGGCTTCCTTAGGTTTCAATTTCCTGTTTTAGAATGTAGAGAATTGGTATTTGGCCAAACAGTTTAATCTTGGCAGATTTGTAGATAGGTAGAGAATCAAAGGATCCCAACTGCTTAATCCGGGCCCTTGGCAGAAATAAGTGTAGATTTAGATAGGAGGGAAGTTAGAAGAAAAATTTTAAAGCAGGGTCTGCAAGTCTAAGTGCACCCAAACCAAAAAGAAGAAAAAATGCTAGGTAAGTAGGCTGGGTAGGTAGTTTTTGAGGTTGCAGAATGTTGATATGTGATCAGTCTTGTGTTTTAAAGTGATATTGCACTTCAGATCACAGGTACAAGGCAGTTTTCATTTGGAGGAACTCAAATTGGACATCTCTAACCTCCCCTTCTTCCCCTTCCCCAAAATCACTCACTAATTTACCTGAAGAGGTCAAGCATCTACTTCATTCCTCTTGGTTTCATCATTTTCCATATCATTTGCCTAGTGAAGATCTGCTTCACTCAAAGATTTCCATTCTTCCTCTATGAGTCACTTTTCCCCCTTTGATAGCCTAAGATCCACATACTTAGTGCTTTCTTGTCACCACCATATTAACCACTAACTCTATTATGTAGCTCCCTAAATTATTTCCCTATCCCCTACTATGCAAAAATATATAAAATCCCAAAAAATAATAATACCCCCTTCCCGGCACTATAGCGATATTTTCCCAAGTCCGGGAAATAACAGTCCATCTGGGGCTGTTATCAGCCCATCCGTGTCCTAATAGGAGTTAGCCTGGCACCTGGTCATGCTAACAACTATTCCTTTTTAATCCTGACCCTTCAAAACCCATGTTCCACCCTTATCCTAAAGTCTTACCCATGAGATATTTGCCCCGCTCGTTTATAACCCCATAACCTACTTTCCTAATGTTTAAACCCCCGCTCCATACAATAGCTTTATTAAACGCGCTGCGGGCCCTCGTCCCTTATCCCTCCGCCGCCTCATCCATTCCGCCAACCATTAGATCTAGCGCGCCGCAGATCAACGGTGGGCGGGTCCTTTCCCCTTCAAAGCCGTCGCAGGTTAACGCTCGGGAGATCGGCGGTTTTGTCGTCGTACTCCCGCCACGCGTCACCCTCTTGGCTGTGGCAGAGTGCCCCATGCCAATACCACTTTTTCCCAAAGGCGGTGCGCCCAAAACTGAAAACCACCTCCGCCCAGTGACGTCATCCTGCTACGTCATCAACCTGCATTAGGCCTCCTGCCACCGTACTTCCAAGTCATCACTGCCACATCACTGCCACCATGTACCTCCATGTCACCCGTCGTACTGCTGACGTCACCCTACCACATCACCGATGTACTGGTCCCACCCGCTGACGTCATGCTGATGCCATCACTCAAAAAGGCGCGAAAGGCGAAAATCGTTGCTTAGGAAGCCCGGATTCAAAATATGAGGCAGTTTTTCATGCGCGATTAGTGCCTAGCGCTAATCGTGCATGGCTACGGGAAATAGACCAAAGTGGAAAGCCCCTCACCACGTAGCCCCCAGCAAGCCCGAAAGGCGCAGAATGACCTGTTTTTCTTCGCGAAGCATTCAGAAAGGGGCAAACACACTTTTTAAAGCAACAGAAGGTCGAACAACTGCCATGAAAGATAGATGGGACAGTCTAAACCACTCAAAAGATATTAAAGGCTCCAGGATCAGCGCCAAAGAGTATCACAGGGAAGATGAAGCGGCAAAGAGTATCAATTCAGCAACATCAAAGTAGGTGAAAATTAAAAACCTTCATCAAAGTCAGCAAAGCAGTTAAGGCCATTTAAAAGCCTATCTGGTCGGGATTAGTGCACATTAATGCTAGCAAAACAGCAGCAAAACCAAGTTAGAGGTGGAGATAAAGGACAAATCACAGTTATTACAGGAGGACTGCACCGAGCCACCCAGGACAGACATTAATTCAGTTTTGACACAGCTGCCCTCAGCGCAGCTCAAAGATATTTTCATGCATTTATTTATGGATAAGATTAGGTTAAAGTAATCATTTTCTTTCAGACCCGTTTAGGTCGGTTGTCATAGTTTAATTTTTGGATAATTTTCCCTATTTATACCGACACTCTGTATTGTTTAAAGGGTTGGTTGGTTGATAATCCTCATGAAAGAGTCGCACTGGATATCTGATATGTTTTACTTAATCAAATATTGTTGAAAAGCTTTGGAGGAATGACTGTCTGCTCTGTGTCTAATGGTTTGAAGAATTGAATGCGGAATTCTTGTGCTGCTATATGAATCAATAAGTTTTCCTTACCTCTGTTATTTCGATTTCACACATGCTCAAGTCACAGAACAAAGGATTGGTTTAGAATTTGCTTGGTTGCACTCTATGCTCAGTTTCTGTGGCTTCTTAATGTTTTCCTCTTCAATTAGGCATAAATATGAATTCTGTTAGGAATTCTTAACTGCTCCTAGATAGCGCTCATTTGTCTTCTCTTTTCTAACCTGAATGAGAGATTCTTAATTTCCCCTCATTCCTTAGCCTTTAATCCATCTCTTTTACCTTGAATGATTTTTTCATATACAACTATCTTGCTCCATATTCCTTCTTGTGACTAGGAAAATGCACCAGTAGTCCTACTCCTTGACTCCACGCCCAATGGTTCTAAAACTTTCATGCTATCCCTGCCTCTTTACTTGAAAGCATCATCCTTCCCACCAAGAAACAAAACAAAACCCCTTGAACTCAATAACTAGCCTAAAAACCTTATCAACAAAGCTAAATCAGAAAGAGAGAGCCCTCTCTAATTGCGGGTGGGTTAGAACCTGCAGTCCAAAGATTGGTCCGTGCTTACCTCAGCTTGAGCCGACTAGAAGGGCAACCTGAGTGATAACATAATGGCGACTCCACTGGGGACATCCTCAGTTATTTTCACAAATCAAGTTAGAAAACTCCATAGGAACAAAACTCAGTGTTGTCTATTCCTTAAAACTACAGATGAAGTCTGAATGTCGGTGTTATAGACATTTTTGTGCCTTACAGCTATAAGCATGAAATGTCCATAATCCAAGGGATCCAAAGTCCCTAAAGATGTTGTTACAGCTCCTAAAGGAACAAGGTCAACCAATGACAACTTCTCCCAGAAGTTCTCCACCAAAAGCCACTCAGAACTAGTCAAATCGGGATCAATTCAGAAGCTCCACTAGCTGCCTGCATTGCAAAGCACCCAAATGCACTGGCTAGGTGTGTTGCAACGCACTTGGATACACTACCCAGGTGCGCTGAGTGGGAAATGACAAATGGCAAGCTCATTCAACGAGGTGGAAAGACCATGGAAGCTTCCAGAATCTTCTCCAGTGACACTTGCCTCAATGAATTCGACTAGTGATGAGTAAGAGGCTCTCAACCTCCAAGTGGAAGCAAGAACTGACAGAGAGAAGCCACAAGTCAAAACATAAGCTGACTCATCCTCTCTGCTTACATCTATATATGGATCCCTCATCCCAGAGATCCAGAGGCTGGAATTTTGTACTTTGCAGAGAATTGTTGTTGGTTTGAGATTGAGATTAGTACATTGGGTGATTTATGCTTTGTTGGAGGAGAGGAAGGGATTCCTCTCCGTTTATACTTTATGCTTTATGCTTTATGCTTGGGTGGTTTATGCTTTGACTGATCCGTTTCCAAGCCCGGGAACCAAACTGGTTGCTAATCAAAATGCTTCCCGATCCCAAGTGCTTATGTTGTCTATCTCAAAGCAGCAAAATGATATTTTGGCAAGGAATAAAGATTATGGGAATCCACAGGTGTCGAATAACAAGGCTAATAAACAACCTAGTAGTTCGACAACAACTTTGACCAAAGCTGTGCCACCCATCATTCTTGAACAAATGATAAAGTCGCCAAAGGGAGTAGTGCAGAAATCGACATTTAATCCTCATGCAAAAATAGCACAGAATTATAATATAATAGAGGACCTGGCCCAATCGCCGTCCGCTATGTCGACACTTGAGGTACCGCAAAATTGCCTCTCCCAAGAGCAAGCTTTATTATCAGCAATAGGTGGGATTGACCCAATGGATTCCAATCTTGTATCCTTTAATCACAAAGGATATGACCCTCAGTTACCAGCTCAACTAGCTTTCCTTATTCAAGTGAAAGCCCTCAACAAAACTGTTCATCGAACAATTATTGATGAGGGGGCATCTACATGTATTATGTCGATGAGTTGCTGGAAAACTTTAGGATCTCCAACCTTGTCGCGATCTTCGACGACATTAAAAGCATTCGACGGAAGGATATATACACCATATGGTATCCTAAGTAACTTGAAAGTTGAACTAGGAGGGAAAACAGTAGAAATTGATGTTGAAGTAATCGACGGAAACCTTGATTACAAAATCCTATTGGGAAGACCCTGGATATATGCCATGGCCGCAGTTGTGTCGACCTACTTCAGGAAGATTTCATTTCCCTTCCAAGCAGGAATTACAATCGTCGACAAACAAACATTTCTCCCCAACAGTTCACAAGTTACGGGAAGCATTCCAATGATCCATGGAAGCAATCATTCGCTCCAAAATATCGGAGTAGGTCTCCTAAAAGACCCTGCCTTAATGGGTACTTTTTCCCTACCGCCTCCAAGTAATCTGGTGGAAGTGGCCACAGTGGAATATGAGACCTTCTATATCTAATGGATTTGGACTCCGAGGACGGTTCTTATCTCGTGTCAACCTCGTTAAAAAATGTAACAAGCAGTCATGAGGATAGTTCTTTTATTGTGTCAACGTCATTATAAAATGAAACAAATCCCCTTTTCAAATATCAAAGGTAAACCTTCATTCCAACCACCGAGTTGAATGCAATGAAGCTTGGGGGGCATGCACCTCAATTCACGTTATTATGCTGGGGGCATACAAACTTATCACAAGCAGTGTTACTGTAGGGTTCAAGCTCGTTAAAAAAATAAAC
>Ga0181464_1001197_pt1 | contig 12824 bp, 9 predicted proteins | sample InSIn2gowninarea_FD_119074 | JGI IMG/M metagenome (GOLD analysis project Ga0181464, IMG submission 119074) | Clean room microbial communities from NASA Spacecraft Assembly Facility at Jet Propulsion Laboratory, Pasadena, California, USA -... ...
GGAGAAAGCAAAGGAAACTAATTTCCTTTTAACTAGATGAAATACATGTTAGGATTAAGATTCCTTATTTATGTGATTTCGATTTTATTCAAATTCCAAAAAATATTTTTTCTTTTTAGCTATATTAAAAGTCTTGAAAGAATTTGGATTGGTGTAAATGTTAGGCACAACAGACACACCGAGAGAGCTTGGTTTACTTCTATTTGCAAGACAAAGTGGAAAACCATCACTATAAATGGGGCCAAAGTTGGAATTAGATTTTTCGATATGCTTGGGCGGAATTTCTAAGCTTTAGCTAGGACCTACACTCAAAGAAAACTAAGAAAGATAGGAAATATAATTAAAACTAAGAAAGATAGGAAATAAAGTTATGGTAAGATTTTTATTTCAAGACAGAAGATGAAAATCATTGAGATGAAAATTGTAGGAATAATGTGGAAGTACAATGAACGGTGATGACATTAGAGATGAGAAGATTAAATTAGGTCAATATAACATTTTATTGTTGTTTTCTTGAAGAGCATTATGAAAGTTGTATTTTTGTTTTGTTGAAAATGATTGTGCAGGTCAAAGTAAGTGGAGTGGCATGATGGCTCTGCCATGAAGATTAATGAATGCACATGTCAGAAGGTTAGAAGGCCCAAAAGACCAGGGATATATAATAATAAGATGTTGTTACAAAAATATCAAAATCAATTACAAAATATGTAGACCCTATTATGTATTGAATACTCAAAATCATATACAATATGCAGACCCTATTATGCATTGAATACATAAAATCGTATACAACCCTACCTAGATACAATCTTCTATCTACTAATCATTGTTGCCACGCCACATGCCCATGATGCGCATGGGCCAAGTATACGGAAGATCTTAGAATAAGATCATATACCTTGACTTCTATGTGCGTTTCATCATATTGGACTTTCAGTGAAATATTCGAAAAGCAGCAAATATCCATGGCTTATATATTATTTTAGTCCGAAGAGTTTTATTATATGTTTTTTTTTTAAATAATATAAAGTGATGTTATTTTATTATATTCTCTTTGGAAAATAATATAAAGATATGTTATTTGAATCTTTTTGGAGATAAATTTTATAAAAAAAATTGATACACAAAATTAATATTTTTTTTATTTTATAAACGTTAAATATTTATTATTATTATTTTATTCTCTTGAAATATTTAATTTAAATATTGATATTACACAAACAAATTGTACAATTTATTTTCAAAAAACTCAAACAACATTATGATTAATTATGAAACTTTATACATTTAACACAAACATATATTTGATCCTAATTTAAATATATATTTATCATAATAATAATACATTTATTTATGATAAAACAATGAAAATTATCCCTAAACTTGTAACAATAAGAAATTTATGATAAAAAGAATTAAAACTATCGCTCCAGTGATTGGAAAATTGATGATAAATTGTTTGGAGACTCTAACCTTTCAAATTTTAATTTATTTTAATTTATTGGCAGATTTGAAACACTGTCAACTCAATGAAAACACACTTTGGGAGAAAAACAATAGGACAGTGGCTGAAAAATATAAAAGAGAAGTAGAAACGCTCAGAATTTAAAACTGTCAATGGAAAGTTTGGTTAAATTTTGTGATCTAGATGGCTCTAGAAACGCTCAGAATTTAGAAGTGGCTTAGAATAGAGAAAAAATAAAAGTCACCAAATTGAAGTGAAATCATGACCAAATCGTAGTGCTCGTTGTCCTAATTCCAATGCACGAACGATACCCAAATCCGAGTTCGTATGCTCAAGATATTCCTAGTCAAAGTTATGCTCAAACTAGGCCAAGTGGCAATCACTAACGAGGCAACAATTTGGCAGAGTTCCAATGCACGAAATCTGGTCACCGGAATGGGCGAATTTGTTGATTCCTTAATTTGTCCAGTAACCCTTAAAATCTGGTGAATGGTTTTTAACTATATAGTTTAAAAAAATTAAAATTAAAAATTAAATTTGGGGTGGCAGGCCGCCATCCCCACCAGCCCTCAATGGTAATAGTTAATATTTGAATTAATATGGGTCAGGCCACTGGGAGACCCGGGCTCGCAAATCATATGGCAACGACATATATATGATATACAATGACTATCAAAATGGAGGGGAGCCGGTGAGAGTCGAACCCGCCCAACCCGCCAATCAGGCGGCCCCATATATATTTATATATTAATCCAAAACCACCAACTATATTAAAATCTCAAGCCATGTTTTTCAAACAAATACACACCGTATTTAGTGTGGGTGGGTTTTGAACCCAACTCGTCCCTAACACATACGACTCTGCCACCAACAAGTCACGACTCGTCCGTTGAAAGCTTTGCCCCACACCACATATAAAAACTCACTTGCCATTCGACCAAGGGGAGGAGGTGACGGGACCGAGAGCCAAATTCAAGTTTGTGCAGGTGGATCCAGGAGCACCCAAGCTGGAACAGTGCCTAGGCGAGCACGGAAACCAAGAAAGATTTTGGAAGAATCTTGGGAGAATATTCTTGTAGGGAATCTAAAGATTCCTTGGAGCTCTAGAGGTCACTTGCGCAGAATTTGACAAATTTATAGTCATTTTTATACGATTTCGCGCCATGAATCCAATGGTGATGTCTGTTTCTACATCTGGGCTCCGCATTTTTCGTCCATGACAAAGGTTGGAGGTATAAGGGTCATTTATGTAAAGTTGATTGCAATTCATTCCTTTGCTGCCACTTAATGAAAGAAGGCCTCCCCGCTTTAAGTAGGGCCCGGAGACATAGCCCACATTGGGTGAACTCCATAATTATCTCGTTTGTGCGCCTTTGATCTCATGGTTGCTTTATGATTTTCGCTTCTTTTTAATGTGTTAAGTTATTTGGTTAACATGCTTTTTTATATGCAATTCAGTATGCATCTTTGAAGTTAAAAGATCTGGATCAAGTTTGGTATCAGAGCAGGTCTTCTTGATGCGAGTTGCATGAGTGAATGCTAACCATAAATAAGCTCCAAAGAGGTAAAGAAAAACTTAAATCCTTTGATCCCGAAGCAGGGTGTGCACCACAAAGATGAAACATGGCAGATGAGGAAGCTCGAATGGAGGAAGAGCGAAATTATTGCAAGATCTTCTTCCCTATGGTAGAGAAAAGTGACAAGTTGTTTGCAAAATATGAGAAGACAATCAAGTCTGAGAAAAAGAACCAGATGATCATGCCTTGGTAAATCATGAAGGTGGAGGAGATGAGCCTCCTCCTTCTTCGTCCTCTAGTGAGAGTTCTTCTTCTTCCTCTTCTCTTCATTCTAAAAGGCATCATAGCACTGCATCTAAAAAGCCCTTTTTCATGTTGGATGTCAAGTTTGATTTACCTGTATTTAGTGGAGAATCTAATGCAGAAAAACTAGATAACTAGATAAGACAGGTTGAAGTGTATTACCGCATACAACAAATCAAAGAGGATGAAGCCAAGATCCATCTAACATCCCTTTGATTGAGTGGCACTGCTCTTGTTTGGTGGGAAGGAAAACTGTAGAAAGATGGTAAGAATAGTCATAAACTTCTTTCATCATGGTTTGAGTTTGTCTCTGCTATAGGAGGACAGTTTTACCCATTGGGCTATAAACAAAAAGCCATGATCGAATGACAACATTTGAAACAAAGTAAAGGTCAAACTGTTCAAAATTTTATAGAGGAGTTTAGAAAACAGGCATTAGCATTGGATGTTCTACTAGACACTTCTGAGATGTTGATGAAATATATGGGCTCTTTGCATAGTTATTTGTGTCATTCATTGTTATTGTTTGAACCTAAGTCTCTTGATGAAGCTAGTGTGAAGGTTGTACATCTTGAAAGGCGGGGGGAACATGAGCAAGATGATCATCCGAAGAGGGTAGCAACAACCAAGAGAATAGAAGCAAGGCCCTCTTGTATTCATTATGAGAAAGAAGGGCATGATGAGAAGAATTGTTGGAAACTGCATCTAGAATTGAGACCTAAGAGGAACAACAGAAAAGAGAAGCAGAAGACAGTTACAACTGTGCAATAAGACCAAGAATTTAAATCAGAGGATGATAAGAAGATCATAGTTGTGGGATTTGCAGGTGGTGGACCAATTGCCCTGGGATCAGACTCAGGGGACGAATGAAGATTCCAACTCTTGGGATGGCAGCAAACAAACCCATCGACTTGGGTTCCGATTTAGGCGATGAGACAAAGATTTCAGTAGATGTTGTGTCAAAAATGAAAAGGGCACCAAATGCGGCATGGCTCCAAGAACTTGAAGAAATCAACCAAAGAATTCAAACGAAGAATGCTAAACTAAGGAGATTCCTGCAAGACGCAGAGAAGGAGAAAAAAAGGTTGCAACATCAGTTACAAGCCAAGGAGGAGGCCTTGGAAAAGTTGCAGCATAACAAGCTTGAGGTAAAAAGTGATGCTTCAATTTCATGTACTTTTTATGATGATGATTTCATGGATTTTGAGAAACATACTACAGGAATTGGATCAAAATTGTTGAAGAAAATGCGGTATCAAGGAAAGGGCCTCAACATTAATAGCCAAGGCATTGTGAATCCCATCAAAATGGAGGAATTGCCTCATTATGCAAGACTTGGATATGTCAGAATAGAGGTTTGGGAATGATCCAAGATAGCCAGTAACCAACCAATGACAGATGATGAGAGCACTTCATCACTTTCCAGTGATAATGAGGGTTCCTCAGGCACTTATTAGAGGCGCGCTAGAAATAAGCGCTCCAAGATGATTTAGAAAGTTTGGAAGATAAATGTTAAAATTGGCAACTAGGGCCAAACTCCATGTGGGTCATCTTATTTATGGAAGCTAATATTTTTTTTGGATCCCTCTCATTGAGAGGTGTAGGATTGATCTAAAGATCATCCGATTCTGATAAATATTCATGGAGTTATGAAGTTATTTGTGTTATAAGACAATTCATCAAGGGCGGCCAGCGACCAAATAACCCACACATGTGCTTAACGTTTTAGCATAAAAAGGAGTGACTTGAGAGTCATTTCTACACACACTTCACTCTTGATTTCTCTCCACTTGTTCTAGGTTTTAGTGGAAGAGGAATCTAGGAGAGGAAGCCCTAAATGCAAAAGGTAAGGAGCCCTAGCATGAGGCCTAGACGCAGTCAACAAGGAAGCCTAAACGCTAGTCTAATACATCCTTAAACGCTGGTCTAATCCAGCCCTAAACACTGGTCTAATCCAGCCCTAACCACAGTCAAACAAGGTCTTGGCCGCAGCAAATGGAGGGTCGAGTTGCTGTAAAGGAGGCCGAGGTAGGGCAGACTGTTTCAGGGCTGCGTAGAGGTGCCTTGGATGCAAGAAAGGGTTGTGTATGATGCTATATGGAGAGGCCTAAACACAGGTCCTATTCTGCTGTTCTAAAGATCCCTAGCCGTAGTCAATAAGTGGAGGTCAACTGCCGTAGTCCTAATTCTGGCCTCACCCTAACTGCTGGTCAAGGAACGCTGGCTGCAGTCCTTATGAGGTTGACTGTGGGATAACATGGAGGCTACAACAGTGTGCTCTAACTAACGGATTTGAAGCAGCATGCCAATACGTGAGCATAGGTAGGGCTGTTGGTGGCCAAACCTAAAGGCTGCCCAGAATTCCAATGCAGCAAATAGAAAAGTTCAGCAACTCACAACAATGCCACTTGGGACAGCAAAGTGGCGAACATAGTGTAGCAATGCCACATAGGATAGCAATGCCACATAGGAGCAGCAAAAGCAGATTGGGACAACAGTGCCAAGCATGGTGCTGCAAGGGATAGCGGCATGGTAAATAGGACAGTAAGGACATGGTGCTTGTTGGAGCATGTTACAATGGGACAGCAGCAACAACAAGGTGCAGCAAATGCAATCATGGTGCAGCAGTATGAGTAGTGACAACATTGTGATAAGGTGCAGTATGATGTGAAATTGTACAGCACAATAATGGGCATCCTGACAATGTGAAGTGTAGCATGTTGTGTGTACAATGAGATGCAGCATGATGGGCACAGTAAGGTACAGGATGAGGTAGCACTGGTAGGTGCAACAAGATGATAAGGTACAGCAAGATGTTGCGGTAACGGAAGGTGCAACAGTATGATGTGTGCAGCGTGGTAATGAGGTCCCGCATAGTGATGATGGGTGCAACACGATGCAGCGCAATGAGGTGCAACATGATGACAAGGTGCAACACAATGCATGGTCATGGAGTCATCAGGGAGAATTAGTTGAAGCAACATGTCTTGAACTGAATTCAACTACATCATGTATCATCTACTTAGAGATGATCTATGCTCTTATTTAGATAAGTCAAAGTATCGACTTCTATTGTATATGTACTATCTCTCTCTCTGTGCTGAACTATTAAAGAATATATAAAAAGAATTGATCAAGGGTTTCCCCACATTGGGGTTTGCCCTTGGTTAGCGCCACATCTTCTGTCCTCTTGTCTTCTGCGATTATGTTTATGTTCTATCTGCAATTTACTATTATGCTGATGTGATTGCTAATCTGGAAAAGATATTGAGCTAACTGTGAAAATTGAAATAAATTGCTCTAAGCATACAACATACCTAAAATTTAACATGGTATCAGAGGTGAGGTGAAGAGAAAGCCTAAGCAAGAGTGAAAGAGCAATCACCGAAGATAGTTGGGAAAGGACAAAAGGCTCAATGGGTCCCTCATCCCTCTTCAAATTCACCAAGGGTGAAGTCGAAGCAGAGAACATTATCAGAATGGTGCAGTGGAAGCTTCTAATGGCCTACCTAAAGATCACTTCAATGGGAAGTACAGATATAAGGGTGGAAGGAAAGGCAAATGCCTTGTTTGTAATAAGTTCGACCATTATGCGAAGGAGTGTCCGAATGGCAGGGACACATCACTTGATGAAGAAAACAATGATTCCGGGGACATCTTCAATGATTGAAGGAATGACAGGTAATGCAGGTCATCAAGGAAATAGCTGACTCTTCGAAGAAAGCAAGGAACCCCAGGGATGAAGAATCAAATGTACTTTCTGATAAGATAAAGAAGAATTATCTTATATTGGCCCTTTCCTCTAGACTCTTTGGGAATTTGGCTTACTGATTGTAGTGCTTCAAGGCACTTCATCGTTAGAAGGGTGCTCTCTCTAATTTGGTAGAGATGGAAACACTCATGGGATTATACTTAGAGTTAATGCCACCTATCCCGGAAAGGGTGTAGGGAATGTTACCTCTCAATTGAATGAGGGTAACTTGATTCATTTAAAAGAAGCTCTTTATGTACCTGATCGCAAGAAGAACCTGGTGTCCATTTCGGCAATGGAAGTCAAAGGTTTCAGGGTGGCATTCATCGATGGAAAGGTATGTGTTTGAAGATAGAATTTTCAAAGATGCTTTTACTCATGGGTTCAGGGTTGGCAATTTGTATCGAGTTGCAGGATGGTCCATTGGGGACCATGTTAGTTGTCACATCTCATCTATAGCACCGGAGGTCTACTTATTATGGGGCCCTACCCGATGTGAGTCAGATGGTGACAGGATGCCTGAATTCAAAAAGAGCATGAAGGTACATGTCTGAGATGTACTAGAGGAAAATCTTACAGGGGGACCATTCCCCTCATGTAGCAGGTCCATTGGTGTGGAACAACTCGAGGGGTTTGAGATTCATGATCGGGAATCTCATGTATGCAGGTGGAAGAAAGCGATCTATGGCTTGAGGCAAAACACCCCGAGCTTAGTATGAGAGGATTGATAGTTGTCTGATGAAGTTGAGATTCACTAGGAGTGAAGCCGATCCAAACCATTGCTTGAAGGTTGTGGATGATAGACCTCTCATACTAGCACCCTATGAGGACGACCTCTTTTTGACAGGTGCAAACCCTCTCATTTGCAAAATTAAAAGGGAGTTGAATTCCAGATTTGGAATGGTAAACTGCAAGCCCGTGACTACCTCAATGGAGCTTAACTTTCAGAAGTTATGTGATAGTGATGTCGGACTAGATTTGGGAAAGGCCTCTGAGTTTCATAAACTCATTCGCATTGATGTTCTTGGTGAACTTCCGTCCGGATATATGTTTTGCAGTTAGCATGTTGGGCTCATATTTTGTTGAGCCTCACTAGATTGGTGCCAAGATCTTCTGAGATATCTTCGGGGCACAATCTCTCATGGATTGAGATACACTGCCAGAAATGTGAAGCTGCATGATTATTCGAACGCTGACTGGGCAGGTAGTGTGGAGTATTGCAAGAGCACTTTTGAGTGCTGGTTCTCTTTGAGTTTTGCTTCGATATCCTATATGAGCAGGAAGCAAAAGACGGTTGCTTTGAGCATTGCTGAGACCGAATACATAGGTACGAGTATGATCTCGTGTGAAGTTGCCTGGTTGTGGAAGCTCTTTAGTGAGTAGTTTGTACACATGATGGATACCACTGTGATCTTCTGTGTCAACTAAGGGGGATTCAATTGTTGAGGAATCTTGTATTGCTCCAACATATAGACATTAGATACTACCTTATCTGGGATATGGTACATCGATGAGCAAGGAGGCTCCATCGCATTGAGACTGATGTACAGGTCGCAGATGTTCTATCAAAGCCCCGGGGAAAGGTCAAATTTGTGACTTTCCTGAACAACTTGGAGTCATTGAGAGACCTTCTTATGAGGGTCTCGCATGATGAATGCATTGAGCTCTGGGAGCTCCAGGGGGCTTAGGGTACTTCTTGGAGCAATAAGTGACCATAGGGCAACTCACCCTCCCCTAATGGTGCGCTGTGTATAGGGTGAATGGCTCATCCTTGCCCTGCGATACCTCGTGGTGACTTAGGGACAGGTTGAGTGGTTCTGTTGTCAAGGCATCCTACCCATGTAGTCTGGGACTCATGGGAAGTACCTCTCATCTGGCCAATGAGCAGGGAAATGGGGTTAGGGACCATAGTAGTACTATCGATGGATGCATCGTTGTATCTCTCGTACTCCCTATGCTAGGATGACCTCGATTGATCTGGGATCAGTATGAGTGGTTTGATACACTCTCTTGTAATATTGATCCAGGATCAATGAAACTGACTTCGGGTCAATAAGAGTGATATGATTCACTCTCTTGGAACTGATCTGGGATCAGTAAGAGTGGTATGACACACTCTCTTCATATGGAATTGACTTCGAGTCAGTAGAGAATGGTATGAGACATTCTCGATCAATGCTTCTTCTTCATGGTTCAACAGAGCAGATCAGTGCAGGGCACTGTTGGCAGAGATAGTACAGTCTAGTAGATGGATCAACAGATGGAGTTCTCCCTAGTTGAGAGGGAGTGTTAAAATTGGTAACTAGCGCCAAACTCCATGTGGGTCATCTTATTTATGGCAGTTGATATTTTTCTTGGATCCCTCTCATCAAGAGGTGTAGGATTGATCTAAAGGTCATCCGATTCCAATAAGTATTCATGGAGTTATGAATTTATTTGTGTTATAAGACAATTCGTCAAGGTTGGCCAGCAACCAAATAACCCACACATGTGCTCAACATTTTAGTATAAAAAGAGGTGACTTGATAGTCATTTCTACACACACTTCACTCTTGATTTCTCTTCACTTGTTTTGGGTTTTAGTGGAAGCGAAATCTAGGAGAGGAAGCCCCAAACGCAGAAGGTAAGGAGCCCTAGCATGAGACCTAGACGCAGTCAACAAGGAAGCCTAAACGCTAGTCTAATACAGCCCTAATTGCTAGTCTAATATAGCCCTAAATGTTGGTATAATACAATCCTAAACGCTGGTCTAATCCAACCCTAAACACTGGTCTAATCCAGCGGACCAGCGCTAAACGCTGGTCTAATCCAGCCCTTAAATGCTCATCTAATACAACCCTAAACGCTGGTCTAATCTAGCCCTAAACGCTGGTCTAATCCAACCCTAACTACAGTGAAACAAGAAGGTCTTAGCCGCAACAAATGGAAGGCCGAGTTGTTGTAAAAGAGGCCGAGGTAGGGCAGATTGTTTCAGGGCTGTGTAGAGGTGTCTTGGGTGCAAGAAAGGGCTGCGTATGACGCTATATGGAGAGGCCTAAACACAGGTCCTATGTTGTTGTTCTAAAGATCCCTAGCCGCAGTGAATAAGTGGAGATCAACTGCTGCAGTCCTAATTCTAGCCTCACCCTAATTGCTGGTCAAGGAACGCTAGCTGCAGTCCTTATGGGGTTGATTGTGGGATAACATGGAGGCTACAATAGTGTGCTCTAACTAACAAAGTTGAGAAACATGCCAATATGTGAGGATAGGTAGGACTATTGATGGCCCAACCTAAAGGCTGCCTAGAATTCCAATGCAACAAATAGAAAAGTTCAGCAAGGCACAACAATGCCACTTGGGACAGCAAAGTGGCAAACATAGTGCAACAATGCCACATAGGAGTAGCAAAAGCACATTGGGACAACAGTGCCAAGCATGGTGCTGCAAGGGACAACAACATGGTAAATATGACAACAAGGACATGGTGCTTGTTGGAGCATGTTACAATGGTACAGCGACAATATCAAGGTGCAACAAATGCAATATGGTGCAACAATATGAGCAGTGACAACATTGTGATAAGGGGCAGCATGATGTGAAATGATACAACACAATGATGGGCATCCTGACAATGTGAAGTATAGAATGTTGTGTGCAGAACTTGCTAGTATAGTACAGTGATATCAAATGCTATAATGAGATGCAGCATGATGGGCAAAGTAAGGTATAGGACGAGGCAACACTGGTAAGTGCAGCAAGACAATAAGGTACAACAAGATGTTGCAGTACCAGAAGGTGCAACATAAGGTGCAGCAGTATGATGTGTGCAGCGTGGTAATGAGGTCCAGCATAGTGATGATGGGTGCAGCACGATGCAACACAGTGAGGTGTAGCATGATGACAAGGTGCAACACAATGCATGGTGATGAAGTTTCCTAGGAGAATCAGTTGAAGCAGCATGTCTTCAACTAAGTTCAACTACATCATGTATCATCTACTTAGAGATGATCTATGCTCTTATTTAGATAAGTCAAAGTGTTGACTTTTGTTGTATATGTACTATCTCTCTCTCTATGTGCTGAATTATTGAAGAACATATAAGAAGAATTGATAAAGGATTTCCCCACATTGGGCTTTGTCATTGGCTAGCGCCACATTTTGTGTCCTCTTGTCTTGGCTTATCTTCTGCAATTTATGTTTATGTTCTATCTGCTATTTACTATTATGCTAATGTGATTGCTAATCTGGAAAAGATATTGAGCTAACTGTGAAAATTGAAATAAATAGCTCTGTTGTCGCGCGGATTGACACGACAACGCTTAGACCGGGGGCTGTCACTCTAATCCCCGATCCCTCCGTTTAACCCTGTCTCCCGCGGCTAAGGGGGGTAGTCCCTGTGAGATGATGAGACCAACTGCCGACCAGTTGGTTGGGAGACACGAGACATGATTGAGATAAGCACTAAAATGATTTGATGAATTGAGCAGACCAGTGCCTTAAAAGATTGTTATTACAATGATTACTTGTTAAATGATATAGAAACATGAACCCTGGACAACAATCACTTGTCATCAGCTAAATCACATGACTCTTAGAATGATCAAAACGATATCCAGCAACTGAAAATTTTAAAAAAATGAATGCTTTAAACCACCACGAGAATCATAAACCATTAACCAGATATCATATTTCACATCTCGACTTGAAAATTCTAGATCTCAGCATGAAAGATAATAACATGAAAACAGCTTAATCTGGCAAAAATAATTTTCCACAAAATTTTTCGAATTTTTTTTTTTTAAATATTATAAAAATGAAAATTTAAAATCTAAAAATTTAAAATTTAAAATCTATTTAAAATCTAATTAAAATCAAATCTAGAAAATAAAATTAAAATCTAATCTATCTAAAGACTAAATTTACAACTAAAACTAAAAAAATCTAACGTAACGTATGTGCATATATGACAAAAACAAATAAAAATCTAAATCTAACTATCCGAAATCTAATTGAAAACCTACGCTAGCCTAATTGAAAATACGCCAAACGCTAACAAAAAAGGATGTAAATGATTTAAAGAAACCAACCGCAATCGTAACCATGTAAACAATACGCTGTTGACTGAAATGATACCTGCGGCACGAGAATGGCTGTAACCCTTGATGACTGGCTGCGTGAATGACTACAAGATATTTACCTGCTACGGATCATAGATTGCCCCTGCTGCCGGCGTGAATGTCTGCGTGAGGAACCGAAGCTGGAATCGATTTTTCATGCCGCCGACAGGTCGAAATCTGTCCAGCTGCTCTCTTCTGCGTGTGCTTTTGTTTGTTGTTCATAATACAGGTTTGCGGATAGGCAAGGAGGGGAACCAGGCAGCTCGCATGAGAGGGATCCGTAGATGCAGGGATTTGATGACGTTGGAGGACAGCGAAAGATAAATGATCTGCATGATAATGGATTAATGCGTGGTGGTTTAGATAAGCCGTATAGGGAGTGGAGAGCAACTTGCAGCGTATAGCTGGAAATGAGCTATGTGTGGGACGCTTGGCCACTAAAAACGTGCTGCAACCATGAAATTTCGGTACCGTTCATAAATCGATGGATTACCAGGCGGCAATCACATTTTACGTGAAGCTCCTTCTAGGTTTTTTACAGTATGTCCTCCATTATGTGCAGCCAAGCAAAAATGTGTGGATATCTTTTAGATTTTTGAGGCCAAATCAAATGCCTGCGGATTAATCTTAAAAAAAGGCAGCCACAAGGTCGTTGCTCAGTTTTAGACGACAGTCCCTTGCAGATAGAAAAC
>Ga0181464_1001095_pt2 | contig 12822 bp, 8 predicted proteins | sample InSIn2gowninarea_FD_119074 | JGI IMG/M metagenome (GOLD analysis project Ga0181464, IMG submission 119074) | Clean room microbial communities from NASA Spacecraft Assembly Facility at Jet Propulsion Laboratory, Pasadena, California, USA -... ...
TTTAAAGAACTCATATAATTAATACACTCAGGGAAACAATTTAGCTTAGCCTACTAATAAGAATTTAAATCACATCATGAAAACAAGTGACACACAGTTCAAAGATGCATTCTAAATCTAATAAAATAGTTCATTTTCATTAGTATGTAGAAACGTAAACATACACCACAAACAATGAAATAATAGTCTCACAATCATTCATGACATATGCATTAAAGTGTGTCAGCTCCAAGACCTTGGGATTATAAAGTGAAAGTCCCAAGATACACCTTTACCATGATACAACACTAGTTTTTATAGTGGAACGTTAAGAAACTACTTGCTTCCCAAAAGACTATTCTTCTCTCCTATGCCTTACTTGAGAAGCCAAGGTGAAAAACCTTTTTCTTTAGTTATGATGGTATATGTATAAAAAATGAGGTGACTTTCCACTTCCCTTGTGACTCTTGAGCTCCCTTATGAATTTTTGAATTCCTATGAGACCCTTGAGCTTCTACATGACTCTTCACATTCTATGTGTAACCCTTGGGCTTCCACACATTTTTCAAAAATACAATATTACATTTCCACAAATGATGTGGAAGAATACAATGACACATATGACTCTTAGGGTGGCACTTCGAGAAGCCATGACTTGGTGATGGTGACATGTAACTTCATTGTATAACATCTATCCCAAGGTTTTTTCCTTTTTGATATCTTTGTATTATGATAGATCTTGCATTTACTTCATCTTCATCCTCCAAGAGTCTGAGATGATATATAGTCTTCCATGTGATCTTGATCTTCATTCTTTTGTCCTGATCCAGTGTCCCTTCATCTCTTTTCTTGGTGATCTCTTTGTGTTTTCAACTTCACAAGTGTCTTATTACATGATCTCCTTGGCATACCCATTGAGAATCATTTGGTCATTAAATATAGTAACACTTTAAAATAGGATTCACTCATGTCAAGATGACATCAGTCCCAAAATATCCTACTCTATCATGTTTCTCCTGCAACATAGTGACAGAGTTGGGATAGTGTGCAAGAATGAGGAGAAGGCCTAAGGATTGAAAAGTGCATAGAATCAAGAGGAACGCATAAGATCTAGGTGCTATGACTATGCAGTGTGTAGTGGCTAAGGGATAGGGAGGCTTGATTGCACAGATGAGGGAGTCAGGGAGGTAGGGAGGTAGGCTTCCTCACTGTCATTATGTAGTGTTTGGTCCTAGAAGAGGTGGGTCCACGCATTGCACAAGTGAGGGATTTAGGGACTGATACATGGCCCAACTGCCGACTAAAAGTGTGCAGTGCATAGTAGAGGCAAGGTTGGGTAATGACTGCATAGTGGCCAAGTGCAATCATTAGTGATTGGGCATTAAGATTGTGCAAAGCACAGTTCTGGGAGGTAGATCTTTGTGACTGCACATTGCACAGTTCCAGGAGGTAGCAGATGTTTTATTAGGTCTTTTGACTATGCATTACGTAGTTCAAGAAGGAAATAGGATGGGTTCTTGGTCGAGAAAGTTGTGAAGGAAAGAAAACTCCAAAATCGACTAAATATGGGATCAGTAAGGCAAAAAGGTGAGATCAAAGCATGTAACAAGACCTAAACATGATCACACAGTCATACATGACCAAACACATGACAATGAAACACTCAATACCCAAAATCAACTTGCATCCATTGAAACGACAACAACATGGCACTTACCTCCAAGTGCGATACTTAAGATACATTTTGTGACACAAGTGTTGACTACAACAAGAAGGTGTGCAGTACTTTGAGAATGAGTCCATGCATGTCCCTATGATATATAGAATCCATTAATACAAGATAAATAATTGGATTTTCCTCTTAAAAGTGTGTTATGACTCCTTTTCACAAAGAGCGATGCTTCCCTTGACAAAAAACGACACTTGGAATTCCTTCAAAAAGGGACAAATAAACTTAGGACGAAAATGTGGGATGACTCTTTAACTAAAAATGACAATTCACATGATCAAAAGGAGGCTCCAAAGTTTGAATATAAACCACAATTTGGAGGGTGTTGTAGCAGCGACAACACTTGGTGATTCACTAGAAGAACCCCCAACTTCTTTGTTTAGGTGTCACCTTATGCACAGGATCTAGTCTTTCAGGATGTATTGATTCATCATGTAGACTACCTCAGCTTTCCTATTTATCTTGGTTATGTATTAGTCTCTCCCATTCCCATTCTCGGCTGAACACATTTTAAAATATTACCATATCACAAATTTTCTATCTAGGAAAAGGGTAATATATAGTCGTGAGTTTGAAATGATTAAAGTTTTAGTTCCATCTCTGATGTTGCTCTACTGCCAGTAGGCATGTTCAGTACCTCGTTGGAGTCACTGTAGGAATATAAGCATTGCTTTGTTGCCAACAAGCCTATTAAGTACCCGTGATGAAGTTACTTGCTTCACCTCTATATGCTTGAAGCCTTTCTCTTATTTCACCCCTTATTTCATTTTCAATATGCTCATTAGCATTTTGTTGGTGTTTATATTTCCAGGGTGGAAGAGGGATCCCGTCTTATTGAGAGAAAGAGAGATTATTCCTTGAGAGACCATTATATACATCTAAAATTAGTATCCTCACCTTCAATTTTCCCCTTTCCCTTCTCAACTTGATTATATCGACATGCAAAACACCATTCAATTACAACACTGAGTTAAGGAATGAAGATTCTAAAATAGATTTGGGCATCATGGTTTCACTTATAGCATTCCATTTAAATAAATCATATTTTCCCTTCAAACATCATTAACTTAAAAGATACTAAACCCAAGAAAATAATAGGGACCAAAAGTTAACCAAGTGTTGTTGTATGTCACAAATCCCTTTAAACTTTCTCAAATCAATTAGAACTAGACAAAACACTTTCACATAAGGTATTGTTCACAATAATTACTAAAACAAAAGGACAATAGAAACGACAAAACATGACATAAACGAGACAAAGAAAACAAAATTGAACAAGGAAAGAAATATATACATAATTAGAAATAAAAACCTAGGCTGCTATTGGAAGTAACGCTTGAGATCTTGGTCATTAACAAGAAGTGGTTCCATCTTACCATCTAATAATTGGAGATGATAGGTATGGTGGCCAGGCTTATCATGCATAACAAAGTGTTTGATCCACAAGGACTAAAATTTGGTATGTTTAGATTTCTCTTCATGGGCTGTGTCCCATTTCAATACTAGGTCCCCCACATAGAATTCCTTGTTCCATGTAGACTTCTTGTTAAACCAACACTTGATATTGTTTTGATGCATAACAAACTTTTCTTTTGTTTTCCACCTTTCTTCCTCTAACTTAAATAGGGTATTTATCCTACTTTAAACAACAAGACAGGGTTTACCTCTGGATTCTTGAGAAAGTTGAAAGGTCAGGAAGTATATTTTCGAAGGAAGGATAGTATATTTTTCCATACATGAGGAAATAAATGGAAGTATCTAGAGAGAGTTTCAGTGTGACATAGTTAACCCGCAAAGCATTCATGAATGCATTATGCCAATTCCTTTGCTCAAAGTAAATGGTTTTCTTGATGATGTGATTTAAATTCTTATTAGTAGGCTAAGCTAAATTGTTTCCCTGAGTGTATTAATTATATGAGTTCTTTAAAAAATACCATTCTCTAATGAAAAAATCATAAATTTTTAGCGAGAAAAGTAAGTTGCAGTATCAAAAACAAGTGATGTGGGAACACCAAACTTGGTGATGATATTTCATTTAAGTGGATGACTTCCTGCTTGTTCACTTATTTCAATGGAACTACTTCAGCCCGCTAAGTAAAGTAATTAGTGGTGGTTAAGATATATTGTTGTTGACTTGATGAATGAGGAAAAAATTCACCAATAACATCCACTCCCCATTGTTGATAATACTCTTCAATAGAAATGGGTTGCAATGGGGTGGCTTACTTCTTATCTTGGCCAGCACATCTTTGGCATACAGAACACTAATCATTATATCCATGTGCATCCTTAAATAGTGTGGGCCAATATTAAGCGGTCCACATGACTTTATGAGCAACAGTGTCACCTACATAGTTTCCACCATCTAGCCTATTGTGAAGGTCTTTCAATAAACTTTCTCATTCTTATGCTTCCAAGAATTTGAACATGACACTGTTAGCGTCAGTGCTTTCACACTGCCATCAGTGATCAAATTACTCTTTTGCATTTCATATTAGGTGTCCCATTCTGATGAGTTGCACTCCATTAGGTCATGGATCAACTGATGGTAGGGTTTCATTTCATTTGTCCCTCATGCTATATACTTGTTGACCTACTTCGCATATCTTTTCAGTCATTCATAGTCCTTTCAGTTCATTTCATTTATAAAAACTAGTCCTAGGGTTTAGTTTCATTAGGTCTTAGGGTTTTATGTCATGGTCATTTAAAATGAATAATAATGGTCAACAGACACATGGGGAGCTTAATAAAGTTTAGAAGATCATAATTTCCTTTTTATAAGCTAAATAAAGCTCAAATAGAGCATTTGTATTTTATTGTTCCATTTCATGTAATTTGATGTAATTTTGTTTTCTATATGTTATAAATGTTCATATGCTGCTCCTGGTCACCTGGTGACCTTGCCAACTCCCGCCACTACAAAAGTCAAATATCAGCAAAAACAAAGTATTTCAAGAGAGAACATTATAAAGTGGGATTTAAAAAAATAATAATCAAAGGTTGAGAAGCTATAAAAGGCCATCCATATCTTATGTCGCCTCATTTTTGAAGTTTAAATTGGTAAAGAGATCCAAAACACGATTTTCAGTTGTCATTGAGCACAAGGAAGCAAGTCATGGTGTTTTTGAAGAAATTTGCGGGCGCTACGCACCTGTCAGTTGGTGTTCCACATTGGATAGGCACTGCACACCTGGGAGCTTCTGCCAGTGTAAAATTACACTGGCGCTGTGCATACAGTTGGTGCTACGCACCTGTTTATGGGTGCTACGCACCTGTTAAACACTCCCAAAACACTGCTAATCGCTCAGACTCACCTCAAAGCACCTCAAATCGCCAAGTTCATCCCCTTTACAAGTAAGTATCATTGCCATTCTTGCTTGAGAAGGATTTTTGCACTTAGTTTGTGGGCAGTTTGTCTCTTAAAAATGAACCCTAGTTGTCATTAAAATATCTCATATATTCTATAATCCACTGTTTTATTGTTGTCTTTCCTCACCTAGTTGTTGTTCCCTAAAACCTAAGCCCCGCACAAGATTCCCTAAACATTATTCCCTTCATATTTTCCCATTCCCACACATAAAACTCCCAAAACCTACCTTACATACACAAACTATACACTATCCTTGAAATCCTATATCCTACATACAAAACCCTACTCACTCCCCTTATTCCCTAAATCCCCAAATCCTTCACTCCCTAAATCCCATTCATATCCTCATTCATCTCACTCATTTCCCTTCTTTTTAAAATCTCTTCATACTCATCATTCATCCACCCTACTCCTTCATTCCTCACCAGCATTTACGGTCATTAAAACCAATGGAGAGAGACAGTGATTATGAAACTAGGGAAGATACCCTTTGTGACAGTTCTAGAGAAAGAAATTTGCATCAAAAGAGACCTCACAAAGGGGGCAAGATAATTAGGGAGGAGCCCATCAGTTTGAGAGAATTTCTTGCTTTTCCACTTGCCATCTCATGTTTCAAACATCAGTCTTGTTTTGATTTCTACGAAATGGTGGAGAGGGTCAAATTCCGTCATGAATTAGCGAGGTTATTTGTGACACAACGGACAATAATGAGGTAAAACTTGCTAGAGTTACCTTCACTCTGTCACCTACAGAGGCTACAGGCAGTCCAAATGTAGGTGAAAAATGGAACAAAGGATAGTACATTGACAGGGATTACTATGAGCCATACATCAAGGCTAAATACCATGGCAAATTGAAAAGGTGTTTCCCTTCAAATTCTTGGAGGATAGGTTTGCTCCACTCATGAGGGTCATCATTAAATACTTTACTTGTGAAGGTAGGTTTTCATGGTTGTATGCCTACCACATTACATTATTGATGAATTTTACTAGAGTGGGGATGATGGATATTCCTTTCTTCATGTTTTAGAATATTGAAAAGATGGCACACTATGTTAAGAAAAAGCCATATCCCCAACAGTTAAATAGCATTTACCACTTCTATGTGATCAAAATTATTGTCTTACATGAGCTAAATCTACTGAATATACCATGGGAAACCTTCATTTCTCATGAGGCGTTCAAAGTCCCTCAAGTATTTTCATCAGTGCATCAAGAGGAAGGAGGACCTTCAGGACATGATCAAGTCAAAGAAAACGGAACTGTTGGAGTGCCAGTGTTTGTCACTTATGAGAGAGGTACTAGGAAACTTTTTATAGCTGCCATGCGAGTATTATCTCCACAAGGAGTGGAAGGGGTCTCGCCTTCATCTACAGGCCATAGGCAAATGCTATCTCTGCAAGGAGTGGAAGGGGCTTTGCATTCTTCTTCAGCAAAGCAGGTACATGTTGGGCAGCATAGCAAGGAAAAAGGTAAAGCCAAAGAAAAAATGCAAGAGGAGGATCCTAGTGATGAGCAAAAGAGGGACTTTGGCCTTGTTGTTCATGAGGAGACACAGGGAATTGATGTCATCGATGTTGAGACTCAAAGCACACAGATAACTAAGGACATCATCAAGAAACAAGAGGCTGACATTCAAGCCTTGTCAATCAATTTGGAAAGGGAAAAGTGGATCATCAATTACCTTGAGCAGGAAAACAAAAAATTAATTGATAAGCAAGTTATCATGGAGTTGCAAATGATTAAGGAGAAGCAGCAAGAGGCAAAGAAGGCAAAAGTCAAGATGACCTCCATTGGGCAAGAGATCGAGAATGATCAAGAAACTTGGCTAGAAAGGGTTAACATGCACCTTGAGAAGGCCAATAAAGAAAAGAATATGCTTCGCCACATGGCCTATCACTATATGACCCGAAACAAAATATGCAATATAAGAATGAGGAAGCTTAAGGCAAGATTGAGGAAGGCTTTAAGAAGAAAAAAGGATCAAAACAAATTGGAAATACTAGCTGATGCTTCATTAGCTCATCAACGTAGTGCATGAGGGTGCCTTGTGCCAATTTTGGGACAATTTTGGTAAAATTTTATAATTTTCAAATTTTAAATTTTGTAACATAGGAAATTCCAATAGGTGGCGCTACACTTTTGACTAGGGCACTTGTTGGAAGAATGGCTTGCATATTTGGATTCAGCATGAAAAAATAAGTAAACCCAGAAAGTTTCATCAAATTTGGAGTAGATCTTGGTCACCTAAAGGCCAAACAACCATAAAAAAAAGACCTCTCTGCCACTTTTTGGGCACACAGGAGGTAGTCTTGGGAGATTCTACTTTTGAGGAGGAAAATGACCTCCAAATTCATAAATTCAAGATGTTCCAGAAACCAGACAGGGAAACCTTTCCAACAAGCCATCTTGGGCTCAATTTGGCTAAGGTAAAGGCCCCCAAAAATGGGTTGGAAAAAGCTCTGCGCGTAGGATCAGTGGCACTGTGCATAGGATGAATTTGCCAGTTTTGCTCAAAAATCAAAATTTCACCTAGTTTTTCTACAATTTGAATTTTGCTCTCATTTTGGATGAATCTATGAATGTAAATGATGCTATGGTGTGTAAATTTAATTGAAAAATGACGCTTGAGGGTAGATTCATCATTTTGAGGTGGTTTGGGGGGTTGAATGAATCAATTTCCATGGTTTTAGAGGCAAGTTATTCCACTACCTATATTCCTGTTCTTAGTTTAGATGTGGTTGAAACAACCCATTTTCTCATGGATTCGACCCCTAATGGATAGAACAGGTGGTTTGATGCCTATATTATGTACTTTATTAGTCATTTTTAGAGGTTGGACTCTTGTGGATGCTTTGAGCTTCATTGTACACTTGTATCAACAGTTTGGCAAGGAAATAAACCAAGATTTGCAGCTATTTTTGTGGGATTCTTGTGGTAATGTGTCTTGGAATTGTTTCTCCTTTTTTGGTTAGTTTTTTTCATGTGTTAAATGTTCCAAAATATATTTCACTCTTCTTAACTAAATGAATCAAGATACATAGGTAGAATACATTGATAACAGTGCTCTACCTTGGGAATACATTTAGTTTTTGATGTTTTCAGCTTTTTGAAAAGGATTCATGACCTGTGCATGCCCTCCTCAGCCCCTCACTAGTCTTAGACCTACCATCTCACTCAATTCTAAGTGCTAAAACACCTACCTACCTCGCCCCACAGAACACCCTGCAATTCTGACTTGATTTCCTAGACCCAAAGCTGCCTGCTCCATTTGATCCAGCAACAAAACCTTCAAAATCAACCAAAAAACCCTAGAGCTACTATACCTAGCTTAAAATACATATTCATTTTAATCATCTCAACTAAGAATGACAAGGACAGAGCCCTCTCCCGACCTGGTAGGGCTAGCTACCAGGTTAAGCTTAGTTTGTGGTTATCCTAGGATTGCCTCCCTTCAGCCTGAGGTCAATCTAGGCTCTAACAAACACCATTGTGGTTCTTCTGAAAAATGACACCATGAACAAGTTAATAAGATAAAGCTTTAAGATGAATTTCCCTCTTCTGTTTTGCAAATAAGTGTGAGGGTAAGGTGTCGTGTTCTAGATATTGTTGAACATCAATGTACCAAGACATGGTTACGTTTGTAGGGGTAACTTGCTCAATGTTGTACATTTTGATTTCTTGTTCCCATATAGAATAATCCTCTTCTAGAAAATTGACTATTTCTATTGCAAGCCGGCAGAGACCATGGCCTTTTATTATATGAATTGACTTGGATTCTAGATCACATTCTTGAAGGCTTGTCATCTAGTTCGTCCTCCTCTCACCCAACTCTTGTTGTACAAAGGTCGATCTAACCGTTGGGTGAGGCACAAAGATAATAACGTGGCTTTTCAAGAGGTAAGGCCTAAAGTGATTCACCACCTTATATACTACATAGGCTTTTTTATCGATGGTGGGATAATTCATTTCAGATCCCTGTAAGCTAGCACTCATAAACAATATGGGCTACTCATTTTCTTGATTTCCCTTCTAAGTAAGAACATATGTAATAGATGCATCAAAAGTTAAAGTATACAACAAGAAATCCTTGTTAAAATACAAACTATATAATGTTGGGGCATTGGTAATCGATTGCTTAATCCAAGAAAAGGTATGTTTCTCCCTTTGGTTCCACTTGTAAACCACATACTTCTTGATCATCTCTTTTAATGGCTTAACAATCTATGCATAATCTAGGATTAACTTCTAGATAAAGTTAATTTTCCCCAATAATGATTGCATGACTTTCTTATTCACAAGAAAGGGAATCAGAGCAATAGTCTTAACCTGCTATGGGTCTACTTTAATTATTCTTTTAGCTATGATGTATCCCAAGAGGTTTCCCTTGGACACTGCAAAGATGATTTTCTTATGATTTAAAGATATTCCATATCTCTAACAATTCTCAAAGATTAACCTTAGATGATGAAATTGATCAGATCTTTTCTTCAAAAATAATATAACATCATCAAAGTACACAACCACACTTTTTCCAATCAAATAATGGAACACAATGTCCATATATTTTTAAAAGGTGGCACCAACATTCATGAGTCGAAAATAAATCCACTGAAATGCAAATGTACCCCATTTAGTCCTAAAAGTACTTTTAAACCTGTCGGGTTCTACTACTAGAACTTGGTTGTATCCAGAAAATCTGTCTAATAGTGAGAACATCTCTGAACCAAATACCATCTAAATTATTTGCTCCATATATGGCATAGGATAATTATCTTTATTTGAAGCCCACTTCAGGTTGAGGAAATCAACACATAAGTGTATCTGTCCAAACTTATTTCTGATAGGAACCAAATTTGAGACCCAAGTACAATGACGAACTTTGAATATAATCTGAGCATCCAACATTTTTTTTAGTTCTTTCTGAATGAGGGGTTCAAGCTTAGGATGAAATTTCCTTAACTTTTTTTGAAATGTCTTTACCCCTTCCTTAATGGGTATCAAAAGCTGGATAATTTGTGTATCATAGGTCTTCTAATCATCATATGTCCATAGCCCCTAGGGGTGCAGCTTCTTGTCTAACAAATGTATTGCTAAGGCATTTGTGTCATTGTGTAGGCCACAGGTTCAAACCTCATCTTACCTATGTTTTGTGCTTGGGGGTGGTGTAGTTGCACCTCGAGGTTATAGTGGCAGTCATCAGGGATTGACCCTATGTAACACGAGTATGAGAGCTGATGCATTATCGATTCCGCTAGTCATAAAAAAAATTATAAGAAATAAAAAAATAAATCATCATATGTCCATGCAAACACATCTGGAAATTTTTGAAAATGATAGACAAATGTTTGTCACTCTTGGGGAGAACAATGCATACTGTGATTCACATATTTTGGATCTCCCTTGGTGCCCAAATTAACTTGCTCATGCAATAGCGTAGAATTGTGGGTCTTAGCATTGGTTGGTCCCTTAAAGTAGTTTTGCAGGTCATAAATCTTCTCTAAAGATAGAAGTCTCCTGGGCATGGGGTTCCCTTTATGTGCCTGAGTTGATTCCTACAAATCCCTCTCATGCTCATCTTCATCTATCGCCACATATTTAAACAAGTCATCATTAGCCATAAAATTCAATATCTGCTAATCATCAGGCACATATGGATTATAAATAATCTAATGGAAAAACCATCTTTGAGTGGTGATAACTTAGTAGCAGTGTTAGCTAATGTGTATGTGACTACATTGTGAATCTTACGAACAGAATTGATATTAAAATCTATAAAGAAAGAAATAAGATGTCATACCTCTTGTTGGTAGTTTCTAAGATTAGGTGACACATAATGAATAGTATTTTGTACCTGACATGTGACAATATTTGAGTCACTTATTACCTTAAGCTAATCCACTTTGAGATTTATGCCTTTCCTCAATCCCAGAATGAATTCTTCATATTTGGAAACATTGTTTGTGCACTCAAATTCCAATCAGCACGAGATTAGATACTTATTCTTTCACTGGTTGATCAAAATATAACCAGCTCCATAACCCTCCTGTGTTTTCGAACCATCAAAATACAAAGTCGTTGTTAGTAGCAATGAGGTTGGTTTACAAAATTCATTATAACCAGTTGGATTGCAAGGAAGGAGTTCCAATTGTATATCTGGTGGTACAGAGGATGGCTACGCAAGCTAACATCCATGATCAACTTCTAAAAAATAATCCAAAAATTACTTTCACATAAATAATAAGCTCATTAGGAGTTTCAAGCACCGTGATAATATGTTTCACGAAAGGTTCACTCTCAACTTGAATCTGATTATTCTTTCCCTTATACAGAAGCCACAAATGTGACCAGTCAGTGGTAGAGTATTCTTGCAACTTTCTAGTATGATTTGTGCTTAAAAGTAAGCCATAACTATCCAAAATGTCCACAGTGACAATATCAATACATTGGTGAACTCTCTCATCAAATGATAAAATAATTATAAAATTGTTAAGCTCACCAATTGTAGGTACAAAAGATATATCTAATTGTATGATTATGGCATCAATCTTTTCCCATTTAGCATTGATGTTTTTAGCAATAAACAAAGGCATGACAATCGTAGACTTAACCAGTTGATTGAAGTTCTTCTTAAGAAATAGCTTAAAATAATTCTTATTTGTATAAGCCTCACTTGACTTCCTTTTGAGTTTATATACTTCAATAGTTAGAAACTTCAAGGATTTAGTGAAGTTGTCCATGTAAAAAGGATATTTCTCTCTAGTTTTAGTGGAAGGGGCTTGGGACTTTTTACCAGTGTCTTTAGATTCCTTTGAATCATCCTGATCAACAATTACCCCAATAGGCCTTAAGTCATTTTCAACGGAAATTTCTTCTACAACATTAAGAGCCAAAGTATCCTTCGTGGCACGCTTAACAAAAGCAGAAATGTTAGTAAGCAAGGCAGCAGTATAATAATATTTAGTGATTTAATCATGAGGTTGCACATCGATGGGGAACTTATTCAAAATATTTGTAAGTTTTTTATTAAAATATTTGAACTTTTCTTTACCCCCCATCTTAAAGTTTATGAGTTCTTTAACTAACATGGTTGGAGTTTTATGATTAGGAAACTTTTCTAAGAATAACTATTCAAACTCCCTCCAATTATGGATTTAATTTGGTGGAAGGCTATGATTCTAAACTGAAGCTCTACCTTCTAGAGTATATGGAAATAATCTAAAGGTAACATCATCAAAACATACCTCTAACATCCATAGATGCAAGTAGAAATAATCAATATGATCTTCGACCTTCACTTTCTTATATGGATCATACTTTATAAGTAGCTTTTTTGGGTGTTTTGGTAAGCACACAACCAGACTTGAACATGGTCACACACTCATAGACGACCAAACACATGACAATGAGACACTCAACACCTAAAACCAACATGCATCCATTGAAATGACAGCAGAATGACACTTACCTCCAAGTGTGACACTTAAGATACACTTTGCGACATAATTGTTGACTACAACAAGAAGGTGTGCAATACTTTGAGAATGAGTCCAATGCATGTCCTATGATAGATAGAATCAATTAATACAAGAGAAATCACATGAGTGGCCTCTTAAAATTCACAAAGTGCGGCACTTCCCTTAACAAAAGACAACACTTGGAATTCCTTCAGAAAGGGAATAGAAAATTAGGAAACAAACATGGGATGTCTCTAATAACTAAAAATGATAGTTCACATGATCAAA
>Ga0181464_1000186_pt2 | contig 12816 bp, 16 predicted proteins | sample InSIn2gowninarea_FD_119074 | JGI IMG/M metagenome (GOLD analysis project Ga0181464, IMG submission 119074) | Clean room microbial communities from NASA Spacecraft Assembly Facility at Jet Propulsion Laboratory, Pasadena, California, USA -... ...
TTTTATCATTGTGGGAATCAAAAATGCGACAGAATCAAATTTGATTACGCAATAGAGTTATTTTTTAAATGTCCTGTATGCAATGAGCCGTTAAACATGGTCGACAATAGCCAACTAAAAGATGCATTAAGGTTTAAAATTGAACAGCTTGGTACAGATTCCTCAAAATGACTTTTTATCAATTTACATATTTTTTTTAATATTGTTGTAATAAACTACTATTTCCCCATTGCTTTTTTTAAGTATTTTTGATAACTCCAGTTTTACGCATTCTCTTATGCTATCAAAACCTTTTCCCTCTATCAGAGTTATTGTGTCTCGACCTCCAATTGCCAGCGGGGAGATAGTAATTATCAGCTTATCAAAGAGGTTATTTTTAATGATTGACCAGTTTATCTCCCCTCCCCCCTCAACCAGTATTTTTTTAATCCCAAATTCTGATTCTAATTGCTTTAACGCATTGTCCAAATCTACTTTTTTTCCCCGCTCACCTGAAACAATTATTTTCAGTTTTTGCTCTCTCAATAGATCCAATTTATTTTCAGGAGCGCTTTTTGTCACTACCAAAACTGTCCTGATGTCTTTTGCAGTCTTTACAATTTGTGACTCAATTGGAATTCTTGCGGTGCTATCTATAACTACACGTGTTGGGTTTTTTTTTATTTTTGTACACCGTATAAATCGAACATTTAAAAGCGGATCGTCATTTAGTACTGTAGATATCCCTACCAAAATCCCATCCACATCGCTCCTTAGTCTGTGAACCCTTTTAAGGTCGGACAAAGAGGAGATTCTCGAGTCCCCTTTCCTTGTGGACAATTTTCCATCTATACTCATTGCAGCGTTTATTATAACAATCAATATAACAGCAACATCAATTTATTAGGCATTTATCATGTACAAACTTCCCATCGATCATTATTGCCTTTATTGCTTTTTCTGAGCACCTATGGATTATTGACATATATGGATCATACATCGGGTAAAGGTCAATATCATATTCATCAATGAAAATCAAGTCTGCCCGGTATCCTTTATCTATGCACCCTATATTCCGATAGAATATTTTTCCGCCGTTAACCGTTGCCATTTTGAGTACCGTTTTTGCGTCTAGGAACGAAATATTCTTCTCATATGCCCTTTGACTCTTTATAAGAAAATCCATTTCTTTGAAGACATCTGGAGAATTTAACATGATGTTGTCAGTCCCTATAGCTATGATGAATCCTCGTTTTAACATCTCCCTTAGCGGAACAAAACCAGTACCCAGTACACCATTTGATCTAGGGCATATTACAATACCTTTATTGGCAGAATGAAGAAGATCAAGGTCATGAGTTGTCGGATTTGTTACATGGATGTATACATTGGGTTCCAATGTAAATATGGATCTCTCTATTTCCGTCTTGCCTGTGTTTTTCAATGACTGTTTAACTGTCTGCACAGATTCCGCAGCGTGTATTGCAACTATTGATTTTTCTTTTTTGCCTTGTACATTTTGTTTATTTTTTTTATCGATTATCTTTTTGTAGGTTGCTAATGTTTCATCATCACATTCATTGGCGCCGCTTATTCCAAAGCCACTGCAAGAGTTTAGTATCTCACCACCTCTTTTAGAAACTTCATTCTCATCCAATCCGTTATTTTTTTTTGTTCTTGTATTTACAGGCATATTGTTATTGTCACTATTGTTTATTGAGACCGTATTCTTATTGGCCACATTCTTATAGAAAATGTTAAAGTCCAGTCTTCCCAAAATAATACTTTTTATTGGAATGTCTTTTAATGCCGCTTTTAATAAATTCACACCAGCTAAATCGCCCTCCCTAAAATCAACAAATGTTGTGATCCCTTTGTTTAGCATAGATATCGCAGCGTTTTTCATGAATTGTTTTAATTGACGAGGTTCGGTTTTTTCCAATATTGTTTTTTTTATGCTGTGATTTGGATTAACTCTTGTGTCCAGATCTGCGTTTGAGAATATATCCTTTCCTATGGCATCTCCTATATGGGTATGTGAGTTTACCAAACCAGGGATAACCATATATCCTCTGGCATCAAAAACATCTGTTTTTTTATCGTTTGTAAGTTGAGAATAATATTTACTATCCACTATATCCGAGTTTTTCCCCGCTTTTTCTATTATTCCATGATTGTCTATAACTATTATTCCATTTTTTATTATTTGTAATTCGTTACCATACAAAATAGTAGCGTTTTCTATAACTCTGGTCAAAATGATTCATAAACGTTGACTATTGTGTCTTTTTTTCTAAATTCTCTTATTACATCAAGCGATTTGGTCGCCAATTCAGCTGCTTTTCTGCCTGTATCTCCATTGCCAATTCCACAATTTAGTTTTATTTTTGTTGATTTGGTTAACGAATCAACCATTTCTTTAACTTTTTCTGTTGTCATGTTCTTTTTTGCAACTACCATAAAGTTATCTCCACCCAGATAAAACGACAAGCTTTCTTCTTCCATAAATATGTCTGATATCGTTGAGTATAATTTTAAAATAAGGTTTGTTATTTCATAAGACGACAAATTTTTGGTTATAGCTGTGGAGTTATTAATGTCGATGTGAAGAATCTTGACATCGTGATTGGGTGTTTCCGCTTGCAAACCAATTTTTTTTTTTGCTTGTGTTGATGTGTCCTCTTTGTTTGCATATAGAAAAGGTATGATCATATACTCTTTTTTATTTTTTACAAGACGCGCCTTTTTATTGGACTTTAATGGCGTTTCATCAATTCCCATAGTCATTGACAATTTTATTTTATCATATTTTCTTGAAAGATCATCATAAATTCTCACGTGTTCGTGCACATCAATCCGATTTGTAATAGCAATAAATTCATCAAACCTATTTGAAAAAACTAACCCGTTTTTACAGGAAAATGATTCTTGTAAATCAGCATATATCTTTGCCTGCAATATTTGCAGGCTGTATTCCCTGTCACTCCCCAGGCTTAATGTCCATGGACCATAACCTTCTAATTTAATTACTGTTGTTTGATAGGTCATTTTAATCAATTAGTTTTAATTCTTTATTTTTTAATCTATTTTTTTTAATGTCTTTTAATTTATTAACCATAGCCATAGCGGTATTGATTGAATGATGAGACACAGGTATTATTCTTGCTTCAGCTTGTTCCATACTCATTTCCGGTCCAGTAATACCCAGTGCTACAGGTTTGCCATATTTTAACGAAAGATCACCCAAAATCCTGGCCGTATTGTTTGCTATTACTTTATCATGGCCCGTCTCCCCTTGCACTACTGCGCCCAATGTTACAATGGCATTGATATTTTTTTTCTTTAGCATCTCCTCCACTATTAGCGGCATGTCAAATACCCCCGGAACAGAGCAGACACACACGACCTTTATTGACAAATCTTGAGCATGTTTTTTTGCTTCATTTAACATTGATGTTGTAATTTCGTTGTTAAAGTCGGCTACTACTATCCCTATTTTTATTTTACTCATATGTTGACATTTTTTGCATAGGTTATCAGATCTTTGGAGTCAAGCATTACAATGTTATTTTCTTTGGCATATTTGCAGGCATCTGCATATGATAATGCTTTATAGTTATTGGGATCTAGCATTTCACATATTGTAGTTACGTTTGTAATATGTGCAATTTTTGTAAGGAGAATAGACATCTCTGTGTGGCCCTTTCTTTCATTAAGGAGCCCTTTTGAAGCTATTAAAATGGGCACATGGCCGGGCGTTCTAAAGTTGTTTTGAAATTCCTCAATCATCATTATTTTATTGTTATCCACTTCTGTTTGCAGTTCTTTACAAATTTTAGATAATGATGAGATTGTCAGTGCTCTATCATAATCTGTTATTCCAGTGTATGTATTTATATGATTTATAGTGATTGAAAAAGAGGGTTTATCCCCATAAGGCGAGGTATCTTTGGTTATTGACGAAATGGATCGATTAGACGTCCCAAAAATTTTTAAAATATCGTACATGTAAGGCAATCCCAGTTTTATGGAAACCTCTTTGGAAATTGCGGTGCATATCAACCCTCCAGCGTCTTTTCTCATTACTGAAATATGCATAGGCAAAATATTTTCGGCAGAAACAACCATATCAATTTCATTTTCTCTATTTCCATCATCATGAATCAACACAAAATTTCCATTTCGTAATGCTGTTACTGCCTCAGATATTTTTGTCAACTGTATTTTTTTCTCGTTTATTGTTAATATAGTTTACTATTTTTTTTGTTATTACCAGTATTTTGGTAGATTTTTGAAATGTATCTTGCGAGTATGTCAACTTCCACATTTACGAAATCGCCTTCCCTTTTGATGCCTAGGGTGGTGTTTTCTAATGTATGAGGTATTAAAGCAATTTCTATTTTGTTTTTTACTGTCTTCACTACAGTTAGACTTATTCCATCTATTGTAATCGACCCTTTTTGGGCAATAAGGTGCAAAATGCTTTGATCCGTAATTTCGATAATAATTCTGCTCCCTTTGCTATTTTTTTCCATCCCTGTGATTTTTCCAATGCAATCAACATGCCCAAGAACAAAATGCCCCTCCAGCCTATCTCCCGCTTTCAAACTTCGCTCTATGTTTACCTTGTCCCCTTTTTTTATATAAGAAAAACAGGTTTTTTTAATGGTTTCGTCAATGATTTGAAATGTAGCAAGATTTCTGTTTAATTGCGTTACTGTTAAGCAAACTCCATTTATTGCGATGCTATCGCCAACTTTCAGTTTTCTGAATTTTTCTACACTTATTGTTATTTCCGTGTGATGTCCATTTTTATCATCAGGTTTAGTTTTGCTGGTTTTGTTCGCAGTAGGTGTTTTTTTTACCTCTTCTATTTTTCCCAGATTCTCTATAATCCCAGTAAACATGATGTGTAATTGACAATCATATAATATAATGTAACATAATATTGAATGTTTTATGACAAACTACAAAAAAAGCGGTTTTTTATTGCTCGGTCGACTCTAGGATTCTTTTTGCTTGCTTGTAATGCACTGCATCTATCATCCTTCCCTCCAAATTTATTGCACCGGTCTTTGTTGTTGTTGTTTTTTTTCCAATTATGTACTCATCTAGATATGAAACTACCTTTTTTGCCCACTGTATGTCTTGTGTTGAGGGGTAAAAAACCTTATGTACATAGTCAATTTGAGTGGGATGGATTACGCACTTTCCGGTATATCCCAATTTTCTTCCCATTTCCAGATCTTTTTTCAAACCATCCACATCACTGATATTTTGCCAGATAGAGTCAATCGAATCTACCCCCGCTGCCCTCGCATCAACAGGAACTTTTGCTCTGCCATACATATAGCCTGTCAGGATGTCCTCATCATTGCTATCAATTTTCATGTCATATAAAAAGTCAAAAATTCCAAACACAAGGGATGAAATCCGCTGATCAGCTTTTGCTATTGAATAGGCATTTACTACCCCCAAGGAAGATTCAATTGACGGAATTAATTTTATGAAGTTATCTGGAATATTATTTTCCTTCTCCAAGAGTTTTATTGTATTGGATAACCTAATAAGCTGGTGTTCAGTTTCTACTTTAGGTATTACTACAGCATCAATTCCCTGTGTTATGGTTTTTTTTAGATCTTCCACAGCTAACCCCGAATCCGGAGCATTGATCCTTACAGAAACCAGTCTTTTCCTTTTTGATTCGTCTTCCATTTTGTTAATTTCCTGTAATGTGTTATTCACCAGTATCCTTGCGGTTTCCTTTTCATCCATCGGAACAGAATCCTCTAAATCAAAGCAAACTATATCGGAGTTTATAGTCTTGGATTTGGCTAAAAACCTAGAGTTATTTCCAGGTATGAAAATTAAACTTCTCGAGCGACCCACGTTTAAAGTCCAGAATACAAAAAAATTAAAGTTTTTGGGGAGTTGTCATGATTTTGCCTATTTGTTCAGCACCTGCCATCATAACATGACCCTCAACCATGTTTGAAAATGGCAAAGTTGTGCTTATCAATGGCTTTAATTTCCCCTTGCTGGTCCAATATATTATCTGTTCCAAATCTGCTTTTGTTCCCTGTGTAGAACCCAGAAGGTTCGTACCCTTAAAGAACAGAAATCTTAAATCAATTGTAGAGTCATATCCGGTGGTGGCTCCTGTGGCAACCAATGTCCCGCCCATCTTCAGTAGGGACACTTCTTGTGGAAATACGTTTTTTCCAATGTGCTCAAACACTATATCAACTCCACCATCTTTTTTTGTCATATCCCTCACTTTTTTATACCAATCGGGTTCCCTATGGTTCACCACGCTGTCCGCACCAAGTTCCAAGCATTTATCCATTTTCTGCTGGTTTCCAGCCGTCGCAATTACGTTGCAGTTATACAATTTGGCTATTTGGATACCCACCATTCCAACTCCACTGGTTCCACCCATAATAAGGACTGACTGACCAGGTTTAATCTTGGCTCTGCCAACAAGCATATGCCATGCGGTCATCCCCACCATAGACATTGCGGAAGCATCATCAAATGACACATTTTCTGGGAGGAGAGAAACGTTAACTTCTGGCAAATGAGTGTATTGGGCAAATCCGCCCCACAAAGGGCCAGTTTGAAACCCCCATATCATCCTATATTTACAATCATATTCCCTGCCAGAAGTACACAATTCGCATATTCTACAGCTCATATTTGAGTGGGACACCACCCTATCTCCAACTTTAAACTTGGTAACATCTTCACCAACCTCAACAACATTTCCTGCAACATCGCTACCTGAAATATGAGGAAGAGGTGTCTTTACAGGCTCTCCCCATATGGCCCATAGATCATTATAATTGTACGCAGACGACTCCACCTTTATCAAAACCTCATTGGGTTTTAATTTCGGTACATCTATGTCTTCAATTTTTACTACCTTATTAGGGTCTTTGTTATACTCTCTAAATACAGCTGCCTTCATGAAAAAAAGTAAATTTTAAACCTTAATATAGTTAACTCCAATGGATAAATCACCAACAAAAAATAAATCAGTAAACGGCTTTTGTATTTACTACAATCTGTTTATTTTAAAATCTCTTTTTGGTTGTTGTATACTCAATAGGATCTGTTTTAGCTCATGATCGGTCAGGGCTCTATTTAGTCTTCCACTTGTAGCTGCGTTTATCAAATAGTTTTCCACAGCTGATGCAAGATCAGGTTTTACCATTTTTATATTGGCAAGTCTCTGCCTTGCCTCTGAATCCAATAACATCGCCAATGCCTTTTGCTTGACTGCCTCAGCTTCAGCCTGTTGTCTTCTTCGCTCTTCGTCAGATGGCTGTTGTGTGTGAGGACTGGACATTTTTAAATCCCCTTATGCATATCTTTCTAAATTCACGTTGTCTTTGCAAACTTCTTTGAATATTTCTGTGGCCAGCCTGTCCACTCTTTTCATGCCATCATTTGAAATCATCCTTCCATTGCTTTTTTTATCAATATATCCGGCGGATTCCAGCTGCTGAAGCGCATTTCTTATTATTGCACCGCCTGCATCCTTATGGTGATCCAAATTGTAACTGATTCTTTTCCTACCGCCATAATAGCTTTTCAAGTCGGAAATTCCGATAGGACCGTGCAAATAAACTTTTCTTACTAGGGACGCACATCGTGTGTACCACCAATCCTTGTTCTGAGGCATTTTCTCCGCATGGGTTCCTGTTTTAACAAAATATGACCATTCGGGTGGATTTATTTTCTTGTCTTTTTTAAGATGATCAGATAATTTAGATATCAAATCTTCTGCGGGTACGTCAAAAACTTTAGCCATTTAACTATTACAAATCTAATCCATTGAATTTCCCTTATAAATCATTATACTTTTCACGTTTGTATAAAAACTCAAGGTAAAAGATGGTATCAAGTTTCCGCTTTTGTTTTTATTATTTTTCTATATGTGTGGCCACATATTTCACAGGTTATTCTCAAGGCCTTTACCCTTGATCTGCCTATTCGTATTCTGGAGTTTTTTCCTGGAACAATAAATCTTTTACATTTTTTGCAAAAAAGGATTTTGTATTCGAATGGTATTTTTAACTTGTATTTTGTAATAATTCTTTTAGCTGTGTTGATGTGATTATCCAGGAAAGGATCCTGAGTGTATAAAGCAGTGTAAATTAAATTACTAACGCTTTGTAAAGCTAATTGTTTTTTACTGTTTTTCTTCATTTAAAAGGTTATTATTCCGTTGTCAGGGGATCATATAATAACTTTAAACAATAAATAAAGTGCATTTTTACTTAAATTATTTGTTAAATTTGGTCATTGCAGATACAGCATTAGAGACAATACCGGTTAAATTGTTTCAGCACCCCTCTTTAAAAAAAATTCGAAACAGCGGAAAGAAACCTACCGAAATATTACTCGACAGAACATTTCATCACTTTGCCATTTTGTCAAGCAATTTAAAGGATGACTATAAGAGGGGAAGGCCTGATATATTGCATGTCATTCTGTTAAGCGCTCTAGCCACACCATTGTTTAAAAATAATCATCTTAAAGTTTTTGTTCATACTATAAACAACCAAGTAATTAATGTCGGAGATAACCTTAGAATTCCAAAGTCATACTCCCGCTTTGAAGGATTGATATTGGATCTGATTAAACACAAAAAAATAGTTTCAAAAGATGGAACCCTGCTTTTGGAATTAAAAGATAATCAAAGTTTTTCTGATCTGATTGAAAAACACATTAGACCGGATGTTATTGTGGGCCTTTCAACTAATGGGGTTTTAAAAAACTTCGAACATGTTTGTAATGAATTATTTCAGTTTGAAAATCCTTGTGTTGTTATTGGAGGATTCCCTAAAGGCCATTTCTCGTCAGAGATAGAATCACATTTAGAAAAAAAATACGCGATTTCCAATCTGAAACTAGAGGCACATCTTGTAATATCACGGTTATTGTATGAGTTTGAAAAAATAAACGATTCTTAATTCAAAAATTAAAATTGTGGTTTAACTATTACCTAGCTCTTCTTGCTGCAGAGGCTAGCGCATAAATCAAACCTATGGTTAAACCTGTTGCTAAAGGAATCCACACCCCAAATGCTTCTGGATTTATTACAATTTGTAGAAATTGCATCATAATTAAAGGTAAATGGACAGGGGTGTATATAAGTTTTGTAATTCAAAAATCCGATTTTTTAACAATATTTAAAATAAATATCTCAGGTCCGGGCCCTGTTTGTTATGACATCAATTTTTTTCTTATTCCGTATGATAATATTCGTGCCAAAATGTGATGAAAAAAGATAAACAATTATTTTACTTTAAATTACCCATAGGCGGAGAGTCATATATGAAAATGCAGAAGGAATTTCGAAAGTTTTGTCCCAAATGTAAAACTCATACTATTCAATCTGTGTCCATCTATAAAAAAGGTAAAGACAGAAAGGGTGCACAGGGTGCATTACGTCACGCAGAGGATAAAAAAGGCTATGGTGGCCAAAAGTTTCCGGAACTGAAAAGAACTGCAAAAACCACCAAAAAAATAACCCTAAAATACAGTTGCAAAACTTGTCAGCGCAAAACGATGAAAGAAGGCAGAAGGATGAGAAAGTTGGAAATACAAGCATAATTATAATCAATGAAAAAGTGTATTATCATAATGAAAAAACACAATATAATGATACCAAAGCCCCGTAGTAATTTTGTCAAAATAGAATGCGACAATTGTCAAAATCCGATGATTTTATATACATATAGTACAAAAATCATAAAATGCCAATCATGTGACGCCGACTTGGCTGTAAACACCGGAGGCCAAGCTAAAATATCGGGTAAAATTGTAGAGACAATGGACTAATTAACCGTATATTATTGTCCATGTTTATCAATATTGGCCTTTTTTGCCGAGTTCTCTAGAATTTTTTCCGTAATTTTTAAATCCTCAAATGTGTTTACATTACAGGCTATTTCACTATAATTCATAATTTTGTGTTCTTCTGCTATCAAGTTAATTTTTTCAAGAATGTTGATATCAATTTTAGAAATCTCTATCATAGATATGCCAGAGTAACAACAATTTTTCTTACCAAGGGTAAACTCATATGATGGCGTTATGCCTTGACTCTCGATAAACTCCTTTTCCAAAACTATCGTAAGGCAGGGTTTTTCTTGACGTGTGTTTATTATTTGCCGTATTATCACGGGTGAGATTAACGGAATATCTATTGGAAGAAACAGTATTTTAATTATGTCTTCTTCTTTTCTGTATTTTGTACATTTAAAAAATTTTATTATTTCTAGATAATCCTCAGAATACCCTTTGCCCGATGTCTTCAGTATGGTTATTTTGTTCAAAAAAGTTGACAGAATGAATTCTTTGGTATTTTGTGTATTGTCACTAACTGCGGCAAATATATGTTCAAATCTGCTCGTTTGTGTTAAAGCATCGATCAAATATTCTATTAACGGTTTATTTCTTATTTTTATAAGAGGCTTTTCTATTTTGTGGCCCATGGCGGATTTTATTCGTGTTCCTTTTCCACCACACATCAAAACGCAATAAATCATGTCATCACTTATTAATTAGTAGCAATATTGTATTACTGTATCTAATTAAAAAAATTGCTCCCGCCTATTCTTGGTTGACAATAGATCTGCTAAATTTCCGCTGCTCATTTTAGAGATTGATTTTAAGATAAACAAATTCGGTCGCTAAACTACGTCAAAAAGTATTGTTAACTTTTTTCTTGATATCTTGATTGGGATATATGTAGATTTGATATATTTGATATATTGCCTTTAGAGGTAAAATGAATTACACAAACATTTAGAATTGCTCTTTGTCTAGTTTATATTGACATAAACTATTTAGTTGAAAGTCAAATAAAATGATAGACAAATAGGCTTAAAAAGGTATTCATAAAATATATTAGAATATATCAAGTTAAACGTGGTTATCAAAACAACGATAATGACGGGTATAGAGGCGAAAGATAATCAAATATATAAAAAATCTCTACTGTATCTCATTGTCTTTCTGTTTTCTAGCGCAGTACTTACGAGTTTGATCATAATGTTGTCAGATGAGGGTGAAAGACACTCTATTGCCATCACTGCATTGAATTCTGCAGCAGCAGTTGCAACAAGCTTAGGCATAATATCCATTTACAGGTATAGGTTAAATGGAAGCCATGCTAAATCATATTTATTTTTAACACTTGGCATTACATTATGGTTTTGCGCCGACTTAAATTTATTATATTTGTATTTTGCTGAAGGGATAACAGAGCAAAAACAAATTTCCATATCAGACATTTTTTGGTTGATTGGGTATGCATTTCTTTCACTGCATCTAATATCTGTGATAAGAACGATACATGTCAAGAATGTATCAAAAACAATCACAATCATACTGATTTTTGTAATTGGTTTTATAATTATCAATTTGGTCCAATCCGCATCATATAATTTGTTCATAAACAATGTTGAAAGAGAAAGGATCTACAATGAATTTGGAATAACCAATTTAATAATTACCATCATGTATCCTATTTTAGACCTAAGTCTAATAATTCCATCAGTAATAATACTTGTAAATTTATATCGCGAGTACCAACACTCAATACCTTGGGTTCTCTCGTCATTATCATTACTAACCAATGCAATAGCAGATAATGGATATGTTGATGATTTTATCAGAGGTTCGCCAAGTTCCTGGACATGGGATTTATTTTATATCAATGATTTCATAATCATGGCTGCAGCATTGTACTGGTTTAATAGATTCCATATTTCAGATCATTTAAATGTAAATAAAGCAAAAAATGAATAAAGTGATATTTCAACCATTTTGGCATAAATGATAAGAAGAATGGTTTTAGCCATTCTGTAAAACTAATTGATGTTCTATTTGTCTTGTCCATCGGATTCTTGTTCAAAATCCTCCAATTCATGAGTTCCATCGCTATTTTCTTCTCTTTCTGAATCACCATCACTCATGGTTATCAATTATTGATGAGATATTATTTAAACATAACAAATCTGTGTCAAATAATTAAATTAACTAATAAAAACATATTAACTGAGTATAATAATTTGATCAACCTGAATAAATGTTGGTATGGTGTTATCAAACACAATAACAATACAATTTAATGTATCTCTACCATCACCACGGTAAAAATTGAATTCGTACTTAATTCATCATAACATTCGCGTTATTGAAAACTACATCATAAAAAAGTTCGATCAGATTACTGAAAATACACGATATTAACTACAGCGTTTTAGAAAGATCAGAAAAGACTCAAAGCGTGCATTAAGTTTTGACCTTTAAGGAAGATACAATACATATATACACACAGTTGTCACCTACACCACACAAGTGATAAGAATTAGATAGTATTTTGATTGTAATGCATTCCACCAGATCACGAAATATTTAGTCCGTTAACCTTGAGCCAGTCTTTTTTTTCAGAATAGTCGAACATGTGATCCTTTATCAATTTCCAAAATTTTGGAGAGTGGTTTTTTTCTACGAGGTGGCCCATCTCATGTAAAACCACATATTCAATTACGCTGCCTGGGGCTTTTACCAAATTGACATTTAAATTAATTGTTCCTTTAAAGGTAGCACTACCCCACCTGCTTTTTAATTTTTTTATCAATATCTTTTTGGGCCTCACGTTTAACAAAATTGAATATTTTTCTATAAACAAGTTAAAAATTGCAGGAGCTACGATGAATAACCATTTCTCATATATTGTTTTGACACTGTTTTTTTTTCACATGGGCAATAAACACATCATTTGAAAATTCTAAAAAGTCGCTTTTTTCATCTTTAACA
>Ga0181464_1001201_pt1 | contig 12811 bp, 11 predicted proteins | sample InSIn2gowninarea_FD_119074 | JGI IMG/M metagenome (GOLD analysis project Ga0181464, IMG submission 119074) | Clean room microbial communities from NASA Spacecraft Assembly Facility at Jet Propulsion Laboratory, Pasadena, California, USA -... ...
TTTTATTAGAAAATTGAATAGGCCATTAACTAATATACCCAAATGTTACCTTGGAGGATCGTAAGGGGTTGATTAGGGGTGAGCCCATAAAGACCATAACTTTAGATTTGGCACGAGCCTTCCCTCACACCCAGTAGTCTGATGACCTCCTGGATAGATGTGGTCTAGGGGAGCTTGCCTATGTAGGCACAATGTAGATAAATGTGTTTATTACCAACCAAAAAAGGTGACTCAATGATGATGATGGAGGTTAGTTTAGACCCAACCCACAAAGGTGACTCAAAGAAATGATGGAGATTAATTTAGAGTTAGCTAGAAAAGATGAGTCAAAGATGATTGGTTTGTTTCCCATCCATGTATGTGATTATGGTACCAATGATAATGCAAATTATAATAAAGTATAGAAATACTTCCTATATCTTACACTCTTTTCTAAATTATACTAAATTTTCTTCATTTATACCTTTGCATCCCAACATTCGTACTAGGTTTAGTTTTCACACTAGTGTAGAAGTATTGTATGTTGATGTTGTTGTACTTGCAGTGTGTGGTTTGCTTATTATTTCTAAGAATGATCTTTTGATACATTCTATAAGATATTAAAGTATTAAATTTTATTATGAACATGTTTGACCTTATCATGAATGTACGAGGAATACTCTATTCTATGATTTAGATGTTCATTTGTTCATTCACAAATATGTTTTAGACCTATATTAGTTTTTTAGATCATATTCATCTGGAGGTATCATGGCATCCAAGGTGAGGTATTAAATATGAAGGAAATGTAGCATGGACATTGATCATCAACACAAGTGTGAAAGTGCGCATGAACATTAGGGTTACTAGGGAAGAAGATATATAAATTCTATGGTAACGACTTATTTTTCCAAGAAATTAGAAAGAATCATGATTTAATAACTACAAAAGTGAAGGGAAATGAAATTTATTAGCCATCTTGTTACATGTATCCTTTTTTTAATTTAAATAGGTTAAATTAGTAGTTTATTTTCATTCACATTATTTACATTTTGGGCTCTGGTTCAGGATAAGTAGTGTCAATGTGGCAATATTAATGGATTCCAAGGAGATTTATGTGGTCAAGTAAGTATTGCACCTGTATTTACCAATGTTTGAATTTATTTTGAGCTAGGTTTGAAAAAATTCTAACCTAATTGGTTGTGCAGGATGAGGATCATGAATCAAGAGAATCATTGGGCATATTTTCTTCATCACAACCATGTCTCCACTCATGTGGTAAGTTCCTAGGGATCTTATTTTATGTTTATGATCCTAATTTTGCAATGAAGGGTAGAAAATGGTAGAAATCATTAAGGTACCCTAGGGTTAGGGTTGATAGGTTAGGGCTCCCATGATTTTGAGTTTAGGGATGAAATTTAGATGTCAAGGTATGATTTTAGGCTATAGCAAGGATAAAGTAAGTTTTCCCCAAATTTTGGAAACAAATTACCCCAGGAAGCCTAGCGTGGATACTAGAATGAGTTTCGATGCTAGATTGGTAGATAGGTATCCAAGTATAGGGAGGGATTTCCAATCTATCATGGTATTAGCTATTTGCTTAGGAAAATAAAATAAAAAAATTCTAGAATAAGTAGTGTCAATGTGGCAATATTAATGGATTCCAAGGAGATTTATGTGGTCAAGTAAGTATTGCACCTGTATTTACCAATGTTTGAATTTATTTTGAGCTAGGTTTGAAAAAATTCTAACCTAATTGGTTGTACAGGATGAGGATCATGAATCAAGAGAATAATTGGGCATATTTTCTTCATCACAACCATGTATCCACTCATGTGGTAAGTTCCTAGGGATCTTATTTTATGTTTATGATCCTAATTTTGCAATGAAGGGTAGAAAATGGTAGAAATAATTAAGGTACCCTAGGGTTAAGGTTGATAAGTTAGGGATCCCATGATTTTGAGTTTAGGGATGAAATTTAGATGTCAAGGTATGATTTTAGGCTATAGCAAGGATAAAGTAATTTTTCCCCAAATTTTGGAAACAAATTACCCCAGGAAGCCTAGCATGGATACTAGAATGAGTTTCAATGCTAGATTGGTAGATAGGTATCCAAGTGTAGGGAGGGATTTCCAAGCTATCATGGTATTAGCTATTTGCTTAGGAAAATAAAATAAAAAAATTCTAGAATATTTTACATGAAATTGTAAACATTCACTAACACACCTTTTCTTTTTTTGGATGCACTATCATCAATTTCTCATGGAATTAGAGCTGATGTCTAAAAATTAAAAATGATGCATGAGTTAGCATGATAAGCTGATAGATGAGGAGCTAGGTGTGCTTTAGCATGTAGGTATGGGTTACTTGTTGCATTCCCCTTATGTGTGTGTGGAAAAGGAATTACTCAAAACCCTAATGGAGAGGTGGTAAAAGAATACTAATACCTTCTTATTACCTATTGAAGATGTAATTATTATCCTCAAGGATATTCATAAGATCTTACAGATGCCTATAAAAGGGAATCCCATATACTTAGAGGAGAGCATGATTGACATGTAATGTAAAGGTTTGGTAAAATGGTTGATAGGATTAGAGGATTATCATGAAGGTATGCAGGGTGCATAGCTTCATTATGCTTTTAGAGGGAAGATGAATAGGTTTAGATGGGTGCAATTGGTCATAGCCATATGCATTGATAGGATTGTGTACCCAAATAAAAATCATGAGGTGTTCCCTCTTAGCTTGGTGTATGTGATTTACCAAATGACACAAGGTGTGAGGTATGTGTGGGCTACTTACATCATTGAACAAATGTATTATGATTTGCATAACTTTTTCATAGTGAAAAATAGCAGGAAGAGAATTGCACACTCATTTATGTTGTAATGTTGGGCATATGATCACATACCAAGTATTTGATTGAGGAAGCTTCCATCTCATAGCACATTGATCAAGCATTCCACATGGTATTCATGAGTGAGGATATGTAAGCTAACATAACTCCATAAGAGCGTGGAAACATACCAAAAGTTGATAGATGGACTTATGGATTGTAAATGATTTATCAAATAATTTTGGTTGATTTTGGCTAAGTTAGTTGATTTGAACTCTAACACACAATTTTTATTTGCAAGAGATGTTATCTATAGACACTATGTTGGTTTACCATATTGGTTGAACGAGCTAGGAGATGATTTCGATTTGTAGAGAAATCCTTGTTATTTATAAACAAGGAAGATATTTATGGAAGCCTATAGGATTGAGAGGGTTTGAAGTAAATTTTGCAAGAGGCAGGGAATTCCTCCTAATTGCAAGTTTGTGTGAGGATGGGAAGATATAGGGCACATGACCCTAACTTATGTGATACCCCTCCCAAGTGGACACAAGATTGGGAGCCTCCTCAGGATCATGGTTTAGGGAGTGATATATATGATAAGTATTTTGAGACACCTAATGGGCCTAAATTTGATCAAGAGTATCTATCATGGTGGATTGGAGTAAGACTTGAGCCCTTGGGGTTATATAGGTTGGAGAGACTAGCAAAGGTTACAAAAGGAGAAGCTAAGGAAGAAGGAGAGGAGGAATAGGATATACACATGGATGATGTACCTCATCATTGAGGAAAAATATGGATGGGACAATGTTCCTAGTGGTATTTCGATTGCTGAGACTTGAAAACAACTCACCAATGAATTGAGTAAGTATTTCACCCTTGTACCTACAAGTTAGTCCTTATAATAAATAGCAAATACTAATATGTATTTAATATTTTATTTTGTATATTAAACAAAATTAGAGTTGAATTCTAATAAGGTTGTAAGATAATACATAGAGGAGTAGTTGACAAGCCTAAAAGAGGAAATGACCAACAATGATGGTGAGCTAGAAGGACTAAAGGTGAGGTTAGCAGCATTGGAAAAATTTGTGGAGACACTTCAAAATATACATGAGGCTTAGAATGACCAAAAAATCTTATGGATGATGAACAATGTATTAGAGCACAAAAAGAAGATAACAAACCTTACAAATGAAAAGGCTTACCTACATACTCAACTTGTAGCATTAGAGGAGTAAAATAGGATAAAGAGGCCTAATTTGAGTAGGAAAACATCTAAGTACAAGAGTACTAGGAGTGCTAAGACTCACCATGGTACTACAAGTGGTGTTAGTATAGGGAGCCAGTGTGTTGAGTTGTTAGCTAGTTGTAAATACATTATCTCAACATTATTGATAATATATGTGAGATATATTCTTATTTTGCTAACTGTTTCATGTATGGATTGTATAATTTTGACTTTAACTTAGTATAAGACTTAAGTTTTCAATGGAAAGTAATGTATTGTATATTTATGTTTGATTATAAATTGTTATGCATAAGGAAAGGATGGAATGAACCAAAGGTTGCACCAAGGAACTATGATATGTGTGTGTGTGTGCCTAAATAGAGACCAGCATGAATTTTAGGATTTTTTAGGCATAAGGAGCTCAAGTTACAGTTTGAATGCTTATGGTTACATATAAGGTGTCAATATTATGAAATGATCATAGGAAGATAAGATGTTTTTAGGTTGTATTTTTAGGAAATTTGAATCAAAAATGAATCTTAAAGGGAAAAATGAACTTATGATAGAATCCCAAAGTGACACATGATGTAAAGCAATATCATGGTTAATAAATGATTAAAAAGCATGGAATGTGCTAGAAAATATCTAAGGAACCCAATGCAAATGTTGGCTTAATAGATGAGAAATGAATCTAGTTATGGCCTCTTTATCACCAATATGGTCTCCTCCAAAACTTTTGATAGGAATAAGGTATGATAGGTAGAAAAATCATCAAGTATCCATGAAGCAAAATATTTTCAAGAAGTACATGGCTTAGTTTTTCTTAGTAAAGGGTAAAAATACTTATCAAGGCAGTAAAGGTTAACATTGAGGAGATGTGGGTGAACTCATAACATTGATGGTTTTTGGTGAAAGTGAGGAAAAACTAGCATGAGTGTTGGTATTAGTGTTAGCATTAGAATACATAAGAGGTAGGGGGTATTTTGTTAATTTCTTATGGATGCCCCTAGTATGGATGGGGTAATGGAAAATGACAATGCATCATATTATTGACATGGGGTTCTAAAGGAGGTTTGATTATAAAAATAAAATAAAAATGTTTATACTACTACATATGTAAATGCATTTATAAATGACATGAACAACAACAACATTATGTACATTTTTATCATGTTAGGGTAATATTACCAATAAAATTAAAATTTGTACTTTAATATTTTCCTTTGATGAAGTTAAGGAATGGATTATTGAATATTCCCATGTTCTTATTTTTCTCATGTTTATGTCCTCATAATTACTTTGTCTTATCATTTGATGTTGTATCTTTTGGTTATGGAAAAGATATATTGTAGCAATAAGTACAATATATAGGAAAAAGAGTAGAGCTTGTAGGCTCTATGCTAACTATCATTACCCACAAAGATGCACTTTTTGGATCTCTTATCCAATGTATTTATTTTCTCATAAATAATGTAAGATAAGGCCTCACAACCAAACACCCTAAAGTGAGATATGTTAGGTTTCTTTCCTATCCATACATCAAAAGGAGTTTTTAACTCAATGGATTTTATGGGACATCTATTCAAGGTGTAAATTATAGTGTTCATATCTTCACTCCATAAGAAACTAGGAATATTTTCCAATATGCATCTAGCCATATCCATAATTATCCTATTTTTCCTTTTGGTAACATCATTTTGCTGAGGGGTGTAAGGAATCATAAACTACCTCTTGATCCTATACTTAGCACAATAGTTATTAAATTCATTGATATTATACTCACCCCCATTATCTAATCTTAGTATCTTGATTTTAAGGTTTGTTTTATTTTCAACTAAGGCCTTGAAATATTTGAACCTATTAAAGGTTTGATCCTTGTACTCAAGTAAATAGTCAAATGTAATCCTAATGAATTCATTGATGAAGGTAAAGACATAATATGCTCCCCTAAGAGACTTAGTCTAAAATGGAACTATCAAATATGAATGCACAATCTAAAGAGGTTAGGTTTCCCTTGTTACCTTATCCTTTTCAAATATTTATCTATTCATTTTTCCTAAAATGCACTTCTCACATAGACCAATTATGGCTGATATTGAAGGCAAACCTTCCACAAGTTTTTGGTCTTTCATGAATTGAATACTTTTATGGTTAAGGTTTCTTAAATGTTTTTTTCAAATATTTCCTCTATAGAAATCATTCATAGCAAGACACATCTTTATTGGAACTTGATCCATAATGTAGAGATCATATTTTACTAATCCTTTCACCAAAGTGGTAAGTCCCTTCTTAATGCACCAAGAGTCTAACTTGAACTTGAATGAGTATCCTTTCCTTGCAACTTGAATTATGGAAAGCATGTTCATACTAAGCTTAGTCACATAGAGCACATTTTTAATAACCTTTTCATGAATCATCACACTCCAAATCCCTTGGACTTCAAGGATTGAATTATCAAGTATCATAACTGTATCCTTTTTATTCTTATGAAAATTTTCAAATTAACTTTTTCAAAGCACATGTGATTAGTGCACACAATTTCAATAATCTAATCATTCAAAAAAGTATGATATATGGAGTAAAGATTACAAACAAAACCAACTTTAATATTTTTCTTTCCTTTGAAGTTCCTCACATTTCCATTTGCCTTGTTCTTTTCTTCTTGTAGTAGTGAAATTCTTTATGACCATAGCCACCACAAAAGTTACAATTACCATCAAATTTTACCTTAGGATTTGGTTTGTTTCCCTTTCCCTTTCCATCTCTTTATTTATATTTGTTGTTATCCTTCTCTTCAAAATTCTTGGAGGTATCAAGGAAAAGACTTCTTGTGATGGTCGAACTTCTTTTTGAAAGAACTTTTGGTTGCTTCTAGAGAAACATTATTGTTATTTAGAGAAGATATAAACACATTTTTGTTAATATTTTCCCCATAATTCAAAATTATCCTTAAAAGGTTCTCGAGAGAGAAGACATCTTCTTCGTTATCAATCCTAGTCTCAATAACTATCATAAAGTTACTGAACTTTGATGAAAGGTTTTGAAGAATGATGAATACCATGAAATCGTTGTTGATCCAGTTGTAACCACAACCAACAAATTGGTTCATAAGGTTAATTGTATTATTCAAATAGATGGTAACATTTTCCTATTCCCCTTGATGAGATTTAAGTAGCATTTGGATTATGGTGAACCTTCTTTAAAATTTAAACCCTAGGTAGATTTTCTTCATCCTATCCTATGCTTCCTTTGTTGAATTTGAAGAGGAGATCATGAGAAACACTTCATTTTATACTTCATAAAAAATCATAGAGGTTTCTAGCTCATTATTTGAGTTGTAGTCCAAAAGTGCCTTCTCTTATAGAGGAGAAACTAGGTTTTCATTTACCATATGCCATAGTTTTCATGCTTAGATAACTACTTTCATCTTATGGTTCCAAATATTATAGTTGGAATTCTAAGATCTACTTGGGTGTAAAGGAGTATCCCATTTTATATAAAATAAGGTGGAAGTGTTAACTAATGTAATATTGTTAAATTCATGAAACAAATTAATCAACCATACATATTGAATTAATTAATCATACATGATAAATTTTGACCAAGGATAATAAAAAAAAACACATGCTTAAATTATTTAACAATTTCACATAAGCAAAGGTTACAATCAAATGATATATTATATACATCCAACATTTTATCATAACCAAGTACCATAGTTGTAAAGAGGTTAAATTTGAGTCTTATTTTCTTGTTTAAAATTAGGCCCTCACTTGGATGTCTGCAAGGAGCCCAATTCCTACCAATCCTCAACTAGTTCCACTTAGTAATATACTCTCATAAGAAGGAGTATTAACTATTTTCTAAGAGTGTAACATATGTTGGATTGGTCAAATTATTATCTTGATTAAGTTTCAAGTTGTCCTCCTAGGTTATTAGGATAATCTCTGAATGGACGTATAGACATATGGTATCATTACACACATGGTTGTCCACCTATATGAATTTATATCCAGACCAATAAAGGACTTGGGTAAAATTAAGAAGTAAATACTTTACACCATTTGAATCATCAAAATGAAGGCTCCAAGCTTCCTTTTCATACCCTTTTGGTTCCCCAAACAAGTCATATTGCATAATATACATGTAAATGTGTTTATTTGAGGGGGTGTACTTTCAATATTTATGATTTTCTTATGAAAATAAAAGCAAAGTGCTTACAAAAGAAATGATACATCATCAAAATTTGAAACCTCAAGAGTGTCCAATAGGATTTGTTACAACCCTAAGAGGACCTCTATAAAAAAAATGGATTGATTCATTATTTTAAGTAATAAAAAAAATCTCCCCTTTTACTTATAAACCTTGGACCTTGGTAAAAAAATTCTAAATTTGCAATTTTAGGAAAAACCATATTACCACATTTTTACCTAAATAAGCAATTATTCATCCCATTTCGAAAAAAGGTACTTAGATAAAAAAAAAATGCAATTTTTCCTTTGAGCAAATTAGCACAAAATAACAATTCCCTTTTTGCAATTTTTACTTTACAGAAGAAGAAAAAAATATATTTTAACACTAAGGAAAAAATTAATTTCCCTTTCAAAAACATTGTTATATTTTCCTTAGTAAAAAAATCCTTTTCCTTAGAAAAAAATTCCTCCCCTATAAATAATAATCTCCCCTTTAAAAAAAAAAAAGGAATGAACCCTTATTAACATTATACTCCCCCTAATAAAGGTTTTCACATTATTTGCTTAAAAAGAGAATATTGGCTTTTTAAAAATAACTACACAAAAAAAGAATTTAATATGTAAAAAACATTATGGGATGTAATTAATCCTATACACCAATATCCAAGAAAAAAAGGTTGGGTGGGATTATTCCACCAAATACATTCAAGAATAGGAGATTTACACTCTACAAAATGTTATATTGCAAGAAAGTGGTTCATTAAAAATAAAAGTTTATAATATATTTTTTTTTTTTGTAAAAAGGATTAAAAAGGTGGAGATCATTATATTGGTAGTCGAAGTTTATATAAGGGGGTTGATTAGAGTGAATGAACCACAGGTGGGGAGAATGTAGGAATGAGGTAAGGGAATCCACCAGGGAGGCACACATAGTGGAGTGCAATGCAGGGTCATGACATGTTGCAGGATATGATAATGAGTTAGAGGAGTCAAGAAATGTTTGTGGATACCCTATGGAGTACACTAGTTGTATTTTCAATATGAAAGAGGTTGTATTCTATATGGCCTAAGAATTTTTACATATTCATGGATTGCAATAAGGGGAAACTTGTATCATGAGCAGTGGAGATTGGTTGGTAGAGCTATGAGTAGCAAGGAAGGGTGATCCTCTAGGTGTCATAGGAAAGAAAGAAGATGATGAGTTGATGTGGCAGGAAGAGGAGCAGAGGAAGTTCATTTCCATAGGCAAAAATACAGCAATGTTAGAGTGCTTAATGGTCAACGAGCCAAACCATCACTACACCTTCCTATAGGGTGGGGAAGGTGCAGTGAGGAGTTTTTTGAGGCCAACACAGGCTATTCGGGGACCATGAGCCTCTTCCCCTATGATTAAAATAAATTCAAAAACTTAATGTGCTAAAAAATACTTCATGATTTAATTTATAATAAAGCCCTTCTTTTGAAGGAAATATAAAGTCCTTTTGTTGATTAGAAAAGATTATTTTATCTTATTTATAAAAATATTCAAATATTCTCCTCAATATTTTTATTAATTTACATAATAATATTTTGCTATCAAAATAAAATAATAAAAGGCCCATTTCTAATGAGGTGACATAAAATACCATGTAAAAAAGATATATTTTTTTGAAACAAAAAATTGTAATTTTTACAATTTTTTGTAACAAGTAAATCTCATGTAAAAAATTACACATTTAAACAAATTTCATGATAAATGCTCCTAACAATATATTATTCTTACATTCTAGGTAAAATTTTACCAAAAAAATTGCAACTACCTTTAAAGGTTAGTAGAAAAAATTGCAACAACAATAAATTCTAAGCAAATTTTCTTAAAAAAATTGCAAGTAACACAAACAATGTTAATAACTTATGAAGTAAAAAAATATCCTTGAAAGAAGAAACAGAAAGTTTATACCTTCAAATATTTTATCTTACCTAAGTATATGGAAGAAAGAGTGGGATGAAGCTTAAAAATAATGTTGAAGAAGAGCCTTCACATAAAGCTCTTTATACCAAATGATGGAATTAATACTAAAGAATCAATTGCTATATGCCCAAGAATATATGAAAGCTCTCTTAAATATAAACATTCAAAGCATAAATAATCTTAGAAATTGTAACCAATGTAAAGTTATTCCTCCAACCATGGGTGTACATCCACTAACTAATATCTTTCTCATTCACAAAGATAACTCTCTTACAAGACCTCTTTCTTCATCTCTTAACACTAATACTAGAGCATAACCTTGGTTAAAATTTTGGTGTGTAATATCAAGGAGAGGGCCTTCTATTTATAGGCCAAAATCCTTCCTTGGATCACCTTTTTAAACATTGTACAAATACATGACATACTTCACTCTTTTACCCAAGGGACATGTTCATAAGAAGGTATTTAGGGATAGCTTTTATGTATTTGTGAATTTACAAGAAGAACCTTACAAAACTTTATAATAATGCATTATAAATTCCAACACATACTAATCCTAAAGACACCTACACTATTAAATGTAGTTCCAAACAAGGTAAAAAATAAATCACATCGACTAACACCCATCCTTTCCATCCTTGGAATGATCCTAATCAATGCTATAGATTCCATCGAGAGTGCCAGCTCCTTGCACAACAACTCATGAACATTTTCCACCTATGAGATTATGTTCTTCATACCAGAAAATAGAATCCAACACAAAGCTCCCAATTCACACATCAACATGTTCTTTCTAGTCTTCAGTAATTTTGATTTATTTTTCATCATTCTCTTTGACCATGATCCAAGGGGCTATACTTAAAGGACTCCTCTTACTCCTCCTTGGCCACAATATTCCCCTTGTATCCTAAAATCTTCTAAATTTCCTCTACCTCCTTGATACTCCTCTTCATACACTTATACTTTCCACTTGTGATGTTGATCAATTCATCGATTAACATCTCCTTCTCATCTTTCTTTGGAATGAAAGCCTCTAGGTCACTCAAGCAACCCTGCTTCTTCATCATATGCTTTATAATGACCAAGAATAAGTATTGATGTAATGCATACTTAGTTCTCCCCATATGGAAGTTATGTACTAAATTCTCAATCTATTTGAATATGAAATTGAGGATATTCACCCTCTTACTCTAGCGAATGTGCTTCAGTATGGTAAGGTGATAACATCCCTCTCATTTCATTTGAGAATCCAAGGTAATGTACACCATTACTATTCCTACAATTTTTTACCATAGCTAGAATAGCCCCTCATAGAGAATATACTTCACATCCCATCCAATTTTCTCCCCCTTGGAAAAAAATTCTAGTTCAATGATTTGGGGGTGTTTATCCCTCTATATCTTTAGCCCATCATTCAAAAGGTCTAATATATTTGCTATCAGCTTTGAAGTAATATTAAAGGAAAACACTTTGATTTCCACACACCCCTTTATCTAGCTACTAATCATGTAATGAGTCATGTTCATATCAAAACTCTTGAATATTTCTAGGAATTTCATGTACCCAACATTAGCCAACACCACTCTCAAATCGTCACTCATTAGGAGTTTTTTAGGATCCAATCTTAAGTCTTTATACTTGCTTTCCAAACCATCCATCATTCCCTCTAGCATGCGAACTAATGCACTTTGCATAAGATCTTTGCTCCTATTTCTCTTTAAAAAATATGAATACAAATCCCTTCACTCTCTTAAATTATGAAGCTAATCCTTCAACCACCAATGAGTTTGAAATCCCTCCTTGACATTCATCACTTCTCACATCCCCAAACGGCTCTTCCATGATACTATCAATGAGTTATTGCATTGGAAAGGATTTCCAAGACTTCACCTGACTCCAAAGATACTATGACATAGATTGTGAAAATAACTACTCTCCTCCCTCATTCTAACCAATGTCCATCTCATCCAAAATACCTTCATGTCATTTCCAATTGTATGTACCATCTTCCTCCCTTTTATTTTCCCTAAATAATCTTACCACCACTTAGGGGATTAGGCTAAAATACCAAACTAATTCTTATAATAAAGATATTTTTACCTATAATGACCTGCCCAATCTCACTGTTAAGACTCATGTATTATTGAGTATTTGAATGAAATTAAGTTTGAATTATGCTATGTGGTGATAAATGTTGAATATAAATATGCTTTATTTGTGTTGGTTTGATGCTTACTTTGATATTTTTGACATAGGTTACAGGTTAAATTGATATAGAAAGTGCAAGAAAAGACCCAAGGAACCAAGGGTGAATTGGTGACATGAATAGAAGGGTAAGAGTGAGGAAATGATTGGCATTGTTTTGCTGATAAACCCTAATGACCATCAAAGATCATATAGTTGCATTGCATAATTACGAAGCATGATTATCGATAATGAATGTCTAGTTGTGTGTGTATGCATTAATGAACTTCCTATGTATGATGAAGGGATCATCATAGGTAAATGAGTGTTAAAACCTTGCAATATATTTTTGAAACTATTTCAAAAAGGGTAAGGAATATTCTCTTCTTTTTAATTTAGAATTTTTACTTATGGTTGTTAGTAAAATGGGGTGGAAT
>Ga0181464_1001205_pt1 | contig 12797 bp, 10 predicted proteins | sample InSIn2gowninarea_FD_119074 | JGI IMG/M metagenome (GOLD analysis project Ga0181464, IMG submission 119074) | Clean room microbial communities from NASA Spacecraft Assembly Facility at Jet Propulsion Laboratory, Pasadena, California, USA -... ...
TGAAGTGTTTAGAAGGTTTGAAAATACTACATTGCAATGGTGATAGGGATGTGAGTGGTGAGGGCTCCCTTGGTTGACTTGGTTGGAATTTGGCCAAGGGACTAATAAAATACTCTGTTAGCTGGCATTTTTCCCTAGATTGGGATTTTTATAAGATAAGCATTGTGTTTATGTGTGTTATTTTTATTCTGGTAAATTTAACTTTCTCAATTGATTTTCCTTGATAATTTTTAAGATGGTATTTGAGTAGTTTTGGCTTTAAGGTGATGCCTTTCTAGCTAAGGGGTTTGGCTTGGGCTTGTGGTAGACCTTGTTATAGTGGGAGTTTTGCAGAAGTGATTCTTTTGGTGAAAGGAAATGGCTAGTAGTTCAAAGATAGATATTGATAAATTCAATGGGTAGAATTTTGATTTGCGGATGCTCAAAATGGAAGATTTGTTGGTGGATGGAGATCAATGAATCATTTTGGATCTAGATCTACACTAACGGAGATGTCCACAGAAGACTAAACCAAGTTGGATTGAAAGGAAAAGAGGACAATATGATTTTGTTTTTGAGGTTTAGTATTATTGAATGTTTCAGGGGAAGCCACAACAAAGGATTTTTAGAACAAGTTAGAGTCTTGTATCAATCTAAGTATCTGGTGAACAAATTATTCCTATGGAAAAATAAATGTATAACTTGAGGATGAAGGGTGGAGACTTGGTGATAATACATATGAATACCTTTGCAATGTTAAGTCGGCTATTATCTATTGATGTTAAGATTTCAGATGAAGATAAGTGTATTGGTTTATTGTGTTTTTATAGGAATCATGGGAGTTTGGTTGTTTCCATAGGTAGTAATGAAACTACCTTAAGATTCGATGAAACAATCTCATCCTTCCTATCAAAGAAAACGAGGCAGAAAAGCATGGAAGATTATTACACAAATGCCTTGTTTGTAAGAGGATACTCCCTAAATAAAAACAAAAATAAGTACTGCAATGGGAGATATAAATCTAGAGGAATATCTAAATCTTTAGAAATATCCATTAAGATATGTTAGAGATGTGGAAAGGAAGGGCATTACAAAAAATATTGTACATCTTAAATTTTTGAGAAAGGGAAAGAATATGAAGATGCTCGTTTTGTAGAAACAAAAACCTCCTTATATGAATAAGGGGATGTTTAATTGGCTTCATCAAGTACACATGTATATCTTGAGGTAAGGTTGGTTAACTTAGGTACATATTTTCATATGACTCCTCACTGGAAATAGTTTTGTGAATATGAAAGATATGATGGTGGTGATGTTTTCCTAGCAGATAACTTGAAAACCAAAATAATAGGACAAGGAAAATTCATGTTGAAGCTCATGCCTAGAAGGATTAGAATACTCCTTGGTGTTCTACACATTCCAATATTGGCCATAAATTTTATGTTTGCAAGCAAGATGGAAAATGTAGGTGTAAAAGCAATGTTTGAAAAGAATATCTACAGGATGGTTCAAGAGCAATGGTATTGATAATGGGAGTTCATAATGCAACTATATGAGCTATTCAAAAACATTGTTAATAATGAGTGAAACAATTCCATCGTTCCTAAGAGTGGAGTTGAAGAAGGAAAAACCCTTATATCCTTTAGAGAAAAGACTATGTTGTGGCATCAAGGAATGGGACATATCAAATAGAAGGGCCTTCGACTGCTGCATGGTAATGTTATGGTGGAAGGTAAGTCTAACTGCTCTCTAGATTTTGATTTTTGTGAAAATTGTTTATATGGTAGATAGATTTGGGTAAGGTTCTCCTCTAGTTCTATGAGGTCATAGGGAACATTACAATTGTTGCACAATGATGTGTTTATACCTGAGTTAGTTCCATCATAGAGAAAATATATATACTATGTCTAATTTATAGATGACTTCTTAAGGAATACATGGACTTTTTTCCTTCAGAAGAAATCTTAAGTTTTTGACAAATTCAAAGAGCTTAAAGCTCTTTTACAGAACTAGACAAAGAAAAAATTAAGGTGTTGAGGATAGATATCGTGGAGAATTATGCTACAATGAATTTGAAGAATTATGTAAGAAGTGTGATATATCAAGTTAAAAAACTAATCCATGCACACAATAGGAGAATGGAATTGTAGAAATTATGAATAGGATTTTGATGGAGAAAGCAATGAGCATTCTCAGTGGTGTTGGGTTAGGACAGGAATTCTAGTGATTCGCATTGTATAAGGAATGAAATCAAAAGCATCAAAATAAATGGAGAACACAAAGAAATATAGAAAATATTACAACAATGTGGCGAAAACCCAACTTCCATTAATAAATGAGATAACAAAATATTGTAGAACCCAAACTAGCTAGAATGGTGGTACCTGTCTCTGAAAAGGTAGAGATGGCAGTTACATGCATTCGCAATAACTATTACAAGAGTTTGAAAGAATGGCATTTTCACATAAATAAAGAACACTATAGGTCTACAAGAATAACCTTAGAAGATGAAACTCGAAAAGGTTTGTGGTAGTCGAGGTGGTTAGTTGGTACATCAACTTCCTGGGCATGGAACTTTTTCACGTGATATCTATTTTCGGTGAACAATATCTCATTAGAAATAATTATTGGAGGACTACAAATTTTGACTAAAGTCCCCCCAAATTGTGAAAAATAAACCATAGTTTAGGGCCTCCAAATGGACCTAAAAGTTTGGGAGCTGAAAATCATAAAAAAACTGCCAGCTAACAGAGTATTTTATTAGTCCCTTGGCCAAATTCCAACCAAGTCAACCAAGGGAGCCCTCACCACTCACATCCCTATCACCATTGCAATGTAGTATTTTCAAACCTTCTAAACACTTCATTACATGATATCCATGGGAATAAAACCATTAGAAAGTAAAACCATGTGCCCAAAACCACCACTATTGACCAAGTAAATTTGACTCTTTTACCAAGTCAAGTTTAACTAATAGATATATGCAAGGATATGTAGTTAAAAATATACTAATAATAAATGAACATTTTAATCTGGACAATGTGAGTCTCATAAATAAAATATTTCAATGGTCATGCTGAGTAAAATATTTCAATGTCAATTATGTATATATTGTATAAAAAAAATGAAAATAAAACTTTCTTATATTTAAAACATTTTATAGTATGTTTCTCGAAATGAGGGAAGTGTGTAATTCCCCCACAATTGAATATGGAGTTGGCACATGGTATATAAAGTAATACTTGATATTATAGGCTAGCACAAAGATTTGTAACTTCTTCCATGCTCATTATGGAGTTGAAATGTGGTCTTTCAAAAATGTATATTAATAACCAATTCTTTTTAATGTGAGACATCAAAACAATATTTCAATATTTCAGTATCCATATTAAGTGACACATTTTATATCAACTTTATATAGATAGAGACATATAAAGTAATTGAAAGTAAAAAGAAACTCTTATATTTGCACTTTCAAGTTCGAGGTAAATGTGTAATTCCTTCACTATTTAAAAATGAACATAAATTTCAATATTAACTTCATATATACCTATATGGAAGTTTAAATAAAATATTTCAATATCCGTGTTAACTAATATATTTCAATTTCAAGTTTAGATATACTATATGGATAGAGAGAATAAAAGAACATTACCAACTTTAAATAAACATAATTTTATATCAATTTGATATAAAATGTAAATAGACAAAAAGTAATTGAAAATAAGAATTTTAGTTACTTCCTAGTATGAAGGAGATGTGTAATTTATTTGAGAGAGATAGAGAGAGAAAGAGACATCTTATGGCTAAAATATTTTATTGGTGCACTGTTTAAAATAAAGATTTGTAATTCCTTCCATGTTTAACATGTTTAACCGCAAGGAGTGACTTAACAATACACCCATTTAACGCCAATCCAAAGTGTGGGGTAATTTAGTCTCTAATTGCTTTCTAGGAGATGTGTAGTTATTTCAATACTGGATATGGTTGAAATCTAAAAATATTTTAGTGTTAACCATAAATAAAATATTTCAATGTTAACATAATTTTATATCAACTTTAGATAGCAAAAGACAAAATAATTGAAACTTAAAAAAAAAATTCAATTCAAAGCATGAGGGGGATTTGGAATTCTTTTAATGTCTATATGAAGTAGTTATGTAACATTTAAAAAAATATCAATTACAAAAATAATTCTCTCTCTCTCTCTCTATGATATACTAATAACAAAAAAAACCATTTTAATGTGGACAAGTGAGTCAAATATATATATATATATATATCAATTGGTTTATTGAGTGTTTGGGAGGAATACTTGTATTATCCACCCAGGTTTAATTCCCTCAAGTGGCATGATGGTGGATCATAGATCCAATATTTTTCAAACTGTTCTGGGAAAACTAACGTCCCTTTTTTGTTGGTTTGGGTCGGTCGGCAACAACTCATTTTCTTTTTGATATGAAAACCATTAAATTTGTGGAAAAGGTGTGGTAAGGAAAGATTAGGAAGGTGGAGGATGAAGAGATGGTTGAGATTGCGCATCAAGTTGAGTTTTTTTCTTTCTTTCTGGGTGAAGGTGATTCAACACATGAGTCCCAAGATCTATTTATCAATCTTTTCTCCTACAAAAAAGGTGATTCTGAATGCAAAGGAGGCTTCTTGGAGGCTGAAGGGCAGGGCAATTTGGTTGGACTGTTCATATGAGAATACTATTTTTTTTCCATTCATATCCAAAGGGGAAGAAGATTGCAAATACTATTTTGAGTATGGAGGGTCTTGAGTGTTTTCCTGCTACTTATTTTGATGGGTTATCTTCTCTTGGAATGGGTCATTTCAAATATGTTTACACAAAACTCGTTGATACAAATATTTTTGAAGCTATTTGAGTAACACAAATTTTCCCAAATTTTACAGGGGAAGAAGATAATATGGATTTGATGGCAGTTATTTCATAGGGAGAACTGAAGAATGTTCTCTCTATCTTTTAAAAATATAAAATCCCTAGGCGGGACGACTGGGCATCAAAATTTTTCAGTGCCTATTTCAAGCTTGTGGGCCTTGACCTTCCCAGAGTGGTCAATGAAGCCACAGAGAGAGGTCATATTAATCCTTCTTTCAACTTTACATTCATTGATTTAATTTCAAAGGTTGAAAATACGTCTAATTTTTAGGAGTTTCATCTTATTATTTTTTGAAAATGTGTCTACAAAGTTATCTCCAAATTTATCATGAGGAGGATACAACCTATTCTCTCTGGACGTATCTCTCTAGAGAAATTTGGGGTTTTGGAGGGTAGGAAGATTCATGAGGCAACATGTGTTACATGTGAATGCTTCCATAAGCTTAAACACTCAAATACAAAGGGGTGGTTCTCAAGGTTAATCTTTCGAAGGCCTATGATTGGGTCAATTGACTTTTGCTATGCCTACTTTTGACTCATGTGGGGTTTCAAGTCTCTTTCATAAATTTGATCATGAACTGTGTGATGACTGTTTCCTTTGCTATTATTATTAATGGATCAACCTCCCCTTATTCTCTGCTAGAGGGGTCTTCAACAAGTGAAAATTGTGCCCTTCTAAAACTTTTTGAACGTTTTGTGACTATGTGCAAAATATGCGTGCCTAGCATATTAAATGTATGTGGCAAGGCTTCCACTAATTCATGCCCATAGACACAAAAACAGGTGCCCATGGCACAAAATTCATGCCATTAACATGCTTGAAATAAACACCTAAGGGAGAAAATGCACACCAAAGACATGTTGGAAATGCAAACCCAAGGAATACAATGCATGCCAGTGTCATGTTAGAAGTGGATTCCCAAGGTATAAATGCAAATCTAGTCCTTAAGAAAATGCTCACTAGGATTACCATGCCCCAATATGCACTCCTAGCGTACTAAATGCATGCCACGAAGCTTTCACTAATGCACACCCATAGGTGAAAATGCATGCCTAAGGCACAAAATACATGCTAAAGGTATGCTCGAACTACAAGGCCAACCCTTAAGAAATGGCCATTGAAATAACAATGCTCACAATATGCATGCCTAGCCATACTAAATGAATGCTAGGAGACTTGCCCCAATCCACACCCAAGGCACAAAATGCACCCGAAAGGCATGCTAGAAACACATGCCCCTTTCTTAATAAAATGGTCGCTAGGATTACAATGAGCACAATATGCACACATAGCATACTAAATTCATGCCACAAGGATTCCACCAATGCACACCTATAGGCACAAAAATGCAAACGTTAGGCACAAAATGCACAATGAAGGCACACTAGAAATGCACGCCCAAAGAAAATATGCACACGCAACCCTTGAAAAAATTCCCACTTGGATTACCATGCCCAAAATATGTATGTTTAACATACAAAATGCTCACATCAAGCCTTCAACTAATGCGTGGCCACAAGAAAAAATGCAATTCCAAGGCACAAAATGCATGCCTATGACTAAAGAAAATGCCCACTAAGATTCAGTTCCCGTAATATGCACACCTATCATACCAAATGCATGGCACAAGGCTTCCACCAATACATGCTCATAGGCATAGAAATGCACATCCAATGCAAAAAATACATGACTAACCATTAATAAAATTCCCTCTAGGATTAAGGAGAATGCATTCTTAGCACTGAGAAAAATTCTTGTCAATTTAGGAAAAAACATGGACAACACTTAATAGAAATCAATGCAAAACACTTAAGAAAGATGCACACCCAAAAACTAAGAGAAATTCTCATTGGCCACCATTAAACTTATCTCTTTATTGATCTTTAGGATTATTCAAAGCCTCTGATATAACCTTTTTTTGTGGAGTAAAATTGTATTTCGTTCAAAACATGAGATTACATACTGAGGTAGTGTTTTCAGACTGGTCAATTGCTAGGAAGGCTAGACCATATGCAAAAATGCACTATTTTGAGAGAGGATGAATAAAAAAAAATTATCCAAAAGTTTAAAATAAGACATACATGCACTATTATTTGGTCTCCTAATATCGCACACCTAATACCTCATTTGAGGAGTGCATGTATTTTTGAGTGAACTTCCAACAAGACTTCTTGAGAGGAGTGTCCACCAAAATATGCCAAGTGGAGGAGAGTCTGGGAGAATAGTACAAACAACCCTAATTTACAAGCATATTTACCACCTTATTCCCCGATATTTGAATGTGGTTGGGCATGATGACAAAAATGTTGAATATTTGAGAGGAGACTTGGCATAGTAATTCTTCCAAGCACTAGCTCCTAGATATTTTATGAACAAGTGCTACATTTTGGATCTTATAGAGCATTTGAAAAATAAGTTTAGAATCTCCTTCCACAAAAATTTTGTTGTAGCCCTATTTTTTTTTCTATTTCTAGACCTTTGAGGAGAGCAGTTAGCTCCACTACATTGTTTCTATTGTTTCCAAATGTGCCAGAGTATATGTAGGGAGGTAAGAAAATATTATTTCTCAATCTGCCACCATATCCAATTTTTCTAGGGTTGCCTTTTGAGGTGCCACCAAAATTCAATTTAAGAAAGTAGAGATGCGGAGAGGACTAGGATGGAGAGACAACCAGAGCAGGTAGTCAGATTGGGGTAGAGGAAGAGGTAGGGAGAATGGGGGAAAGGTTCCATCTATTGAGAATTATGGTTTCTAAACCACCCACTTGCCAATCTTGGGGTGACTAGGGTGTTAGGTAAACTTGACTTAAGGGAAAAGTCAAAGTTGATTGAGTCAATAATAGTGGTTTTGTGCCCGTGATATTTTGATTGTCCATGGTTTTGTGCCCATGAATTTCATGTAATGGAGACTTTAAAATGTTGGGAGGAAATCTATTATAATGGGCTAGGGGATTGGAGTCGTGAAGGTTCACTTGGCTATCTTGGATGGGTTTTGGCCAAGTATCTAAAAAAATTCTACTAGCTGAGATTTCCTAAGGTAAAAACTATGAGGATATTGTGTTTTTTACGTTTTCCTCTCAATTACTTTTCTCTCTGTTAATATTTTAACATTCGGTATTAGATCTTTTGTCCAGGGTTTTGGATTCAGAGAGACACCTTTGTGGCAAATATTAACCTAGACTCTCTAATGAGAGTGGTATCATGAAAATATTGGAAGGAAAAAAAAGGAATCATGTTTGTTCCCAAAGTTTGCGAGATTCAAAGATTAAAGAAAAAGTTTGTTGACTCGCGAGCCTGTGTAAATGAGCATGGGAAGTATGCATAACGACTATGTAATGGTGTGTTTTTCAAATGGAGTACCTTAAAATAGAGGTGATGAAGTTGACTAGTAATGCCACTTGTGATAATATGAGAGAGGGATTGCTAATCATAATATTGATGAAGCCTTACATTGAATCAACCATGGTGCCAACAATTCAACTAATATGTTGGAGCGAGCAGTTTGGAAAATGGACCAATGATGCACATGATAAAATAATAAAGGAGAAAATAATTGTGTCTTTGGATCTAGGAATATATGTAACCAAAAATGGTTTCTTTGAGAATTAGTCACAATCAAATAACAAAGAAATCTCTAGAGCTCAAAGCTCAATTCATGGAATCCTTGACACACAATGACAAAGAAGAGTTATTTCTGAGAAGGGAATCCGAAGAGTGTGGAAATGTTGGTGGTATATAAATACCCTTACTAGAATTTGGCACCATCATTGCAATTGGCGTAGAGTCAATATCAATTTATGTGAGACCAAAAGAGTGTTGGCAAGCCCAATAAGGGTTTTTTGAAGTTGTGGAAGGCAACAAGGTATTTTCGGAAGGAAATAGATGTTCTCTAGGTGACCTCATTATCCACACAGAGGCTTGCATCTTAGATCACATGCATATAGGTGTTGTTGATGGTGATTGAGGCTCACAAAGTGCACCACCCTAGAGAGATCAAAGGAGGAGGTTACAGTTGAAAATGGTTGGAGGCTTGCCAGAGCCACCTAAAGTTGTATTTGTGCCCTATTATGTCAATCAAGTTTTCCATCCACGAAGCATGGTAAGGATTGTGTGTTTGTGGTTTTCAATTAATTATGTAAGATGACCATTTTGGAACCATGCAAGAAGAGTATCAAAACCTAATCCACTTCTAAACTCTTCTTTCAACATGTTTGGGTTCATTTTGGGCTACCTTATACCATTATCTTAGATAGGGATGACGAGTTCCTCAACACCATCCTATGGTCTCTCATGGATACCATTTTGACCAAAAAACTACCTTTCATCCCCAATCAGATGGAAAAATAGAAGTAGTAAATATGATGATTGTGCATATCTTGCACATGTACAACTCCAAGCATATATGTACATGGGAAAAAATCCTTCCATATGTTCAACATATATATAATATATCCATATACAACTATGTTGGCCACAATCCTTTTGAGGTGTGCTTGGGGTTCCAACCGTTGGCCCTAATTAATGTAGCTATGTCCATGTAATCTCCATCGTAATATTCATCACATGATCCAACACCTCCAAAAATAGGTACATGATATCTTACAAAAAGTCAATTCCAAGTATAAGTAGCAAAATGACCTGCACGAGGTTCTACATAAGTTTTAGGTTGGTGATAAGGTTGCGTGTTTACATATTACAAAAAGAGCACCTCACACGCCCCAATAGGAAGTTAAAACCACTTTGACATGGGCCTTACAAAATAATAAAGGCCATGGGTGAAATTGCTTTTGAATCGAGTATTCCCCATGTTCTTGGGTTGCACCTATTATTGAATGCGAAGTTGCTTTGACCATATTTTACACCTCTGTTGGACACGTTAGAGGTAGATGAGAAATTAGACCCCACGAAACTCAATTATGACTACACTAAACATGATCTAGTGGATAGTATCTTCGAAACCAAGACAAACAATACCCGTGAGTAACACATGCAACTCTGCCAGGTTATCAAAGTAAGGCAACCTCTTCACTAACACAAGTGGCTCAATAGGAGCGAAATTTAGCATAAGTATCCTCATCTAATGAGTCAATGTGATGAAATTGGGTTATGATTTCTTCCTAAAGGGGGAGGACTAATCTAGGTGGATATTGATGGCCACCCACCTCTTTCATTGTCTAAACGATTCTTTGTCTTCTTGGCAGTTTTTTTATGATTTTCAGCTCCCAAACTTTTAGGTCCATTTGGAGGCCCTAAACTATGGTTTATTTTTCACAATTTGGGGGGACTTTAGTCAAAATTTGTAGTCCTCCAATAATTATTTCTAATGAGATATTGTTCACCGAAAATAGATATCACGTGAAAAAGTTCCATGCCCAGGAAGTTGATGTACCAACTAACCACCTCGACTACCACAAACCTTTTCGAGTTTCATCTTCTAAGGTTATTCTTGTAGACCTATAGTGTTCTTTATTTATGTGAAAATGCCATTCTTTCAAACTCTTGTAATAGTTATTGCGAATGCATGTAACTGCCATCTCTACCTTTTCAGAGACAGGTACCACCATTCTAGCTAGTTTGGGTTCTACAATATTTTGTTATCTCATTTATTAATGGAAGTTGGGTTTTCGCCACATTGTTGTAATATTTTCTATATTTCTTTGTGTTCTCCATTTATTTTGATGCTTTTGATTTCATTCCTTATACAATGCGAATCACTAGAATTCCTGTCCTAACCCAACACCACTGAGAATGCTCATTGCTTTCTCCATCAAAATCCTATTCATAATTTCTACAATTCCATTCTCCTATTGTGTGCATGGATTAGTTTTTTAACTTGATATATCACACTTCTTACATAATTCTTCAAATTCATTGTAGCATAATTCTCCACGATATCTATCCTCAACACCTTAATTTTTTCTTTGTCTAGTTCTGTAAAAGAGCTTTAAGCTCTTTGAATTTGTCAAAAACTTAAGATTTCTTCTGAAGGAAAAAAGTCCATGTATTCCTTAAGAAGTCATCTATAAATTAGACATAGTATATATATTTTCTCTATGATGGAACTAACTCAGGTATAAACACATCATTGTGCAACAATTGTAATGTTCCCTATGACCTCATAGAACTAGAGGAGAACCTTACCCAAATCTATCTACCATATAAACAATTTTCACAAAAATCAAAATCTAGAGAGCAGTTAGACTTACCTTCCACCATAACATTACCATGCAGCAGTCGAAGGCCCTTCTATTTGATATGTCCCATTCCTTGATGCCACAACATAGTCTTTTCTCTAAAGGATATAAGGGTTTTTCCTTCTTCAACTCCACTCTTAGGAACGATGGAATTGTTTCACTCATTATTAACAATGTTTTTGAATAGCTCATATAGTTGCATTATGAACTCCCATTATCAATACCATTGCTCTTGAACCATCCTGTAGATATTCTTTTCAAACATTGCTTTTACACCTACATTTTCCATCTTGCTTGCAAACATAAAATTTATGGCCAATATTGGAATGTGTAGAACACCAAGGAGTATTCTAATCCTTCTAGGCATGAGCTTCAACATGAATTTTCCTTGTCCTATTATTTTGGTTTTCAAGTTATCTGCTAGGAAAACATCACCACCATCATATCTTTCATATTCACAAAACTATTTCCAGTGAGGAGTCATATGAAAATATGTACCTAAGTTAACCAACCTTACCTCAAGATATACATGTGTACTTGATGAAGCCAATTAAACATCCCCTTATTCATATAAGGAGGTTTTTGTTTCTACAAAACGAGCATCTTCATATTCTTTCCCTTTCTCAAAAATTTAAGATGTACAATATTTTTTGTAATGCCCTTCCTTTCCACATCTCTAACATATCTTAATGGATATTTCTAAAGATTTAGATATTCCTCTAGATTTATATCTCCCATTGCAGTACTTATTTTTGTTTTTATTTAGGGAGTATCCTCTTACAAACAAGGCATTTGTGTAATAATCTTCCATGCTTTTCTGCCTCGTTTTCTTTGATAGGAAGGATGAGATTGTTTCATCGAATCTTAAGGTAGTTTCATTACTACCTATGGAAACAACCAAACTCCCATGATTCCTATAAAAACACAATAAACCAATACACTTATCTTCATCTGAAATCTTAACATCAATAGATAATAGCCGACTTAACATTGCAAAGGTATTCATATGTATTATCACCAAGTCTCCACCCTTCATCCTCAAGTTATACATTTATTTTTCCATAGGAATAATTTGTTCACCAGATACTTAGATTGATACAAGACTCTAACTTGTTCTAAAAATCCTTTGTTGTGGCTTCCCCTGAAACATTCAATAATACTAAACCTCAAAAACAAAATCATATTGTCCTCTTTTCCTTTCAATCCAACTTGGTTTAGTCTTCTGTGGACATCTCCGTTAGTGTAGATCTAGATCCAAAATGATTCATTGATCTCCATCCACCAACAAATCTTCCATTTTGAGCATCCGCAAATCAAAATTCTACCCATTGAATTTATCAATATCTATCTTTGAACTACTAGCCATTTCCTTTCACCAAAAGAATCACTTCTGCAAAACTCCCACTATAACAAGGTCTACCACAAGCCCAAGCCAAACCCCTTAGCTAGAAAGGCATCACCTTAAAGCCAAAACTACTCAAATACCATCTTAAAAATTATCAAGGAAAATCAATTGAGAAAGTTAAATTTACCAGAATAAAAATAACACACATAAACACAATGCTTATCTTATAAAAATCCCAATCTAGGGAAAAATGCCAGCTAACAGAGTATTTTATTAGTCCCTTGGCCAAATTCCAACCAAGTCAACCAAGGGAGCCCTCACCACTCACATCCCTATCACCATTGCAATGTAGTATTTTCAAACCTTCTAAACACTTCA
>Ga0181464_1000228_pt1 | contig 12796 bp, 8 predicted proteins | sample InSIn2gowninarea_FD_119074 | JGI IMG/M metagenome (GOLD analysis project Ga0181464, IMG submission 119074) | Clean room microbial communities from NASA Spacecraft Assembly Facility at Jet Propulsion Laboratory, Pasadena, California, USA -... ...
GTGTAGGGTATAGATTGGATATGATGTGGTATAATATATTTCATCTTCATCTTCCTCTTCCAACCACAAGGGTAGGTCATGCTCTAGGGATGGTTGAGTAGGAGGGTACAAGATGAACTGTTTGGAAAAATGCCCCTTGCTAATGGTCATGTTTCCATCTCTACAACTTATGTAAGCATCAACAGTGGCTAGCCATGGTCTTCCAAGGATGAGAGGATAACCATTGAATTTGATATTGGGTTGAAAAACTAAGAAGTCAGCAAGATGCTCCTAGGAATCAATAGATACCATCACATCCTCAACAACTCACTCAAAAGATATTGTAGACTTGTTTCCAAGTTGTAGTATTGTTGTAGTCTTTCTTAAGGATACTTCAAGATTTAGTCTTAGCATGTTATCCTTAGTCATCACATTGATGGAAGCCCCTAGATCAATCAAAGTGTGAGGGAAAATGATGTCGTCAATGTACACATCTACCACAAGACTTCCATGGTCTAGATACTTTGGGAAAATTACTCTCCCCAATATTAAGTCAGACAATTGACCAATGACATTGATGGTAGGGGTGTATTTTTTTATCCTCCTAGGATGTTTGAAGCATTTCTCCTTGATTACCTTGTTGTAGATGGGGACATCCTCGATAGTTTGGAAGAGTGGGATTTTCACACACAAATTTTTTAGTTCTCCTAGATGTTCAATCTCTTCTAGGGTGTGTTGGTTAGGATGGATCAATATTTGAGGAAAATGAGGTGGATTGGGTTTGGGAACATTCTCTTCATTTTCCTCTTCAAGCTCCTCAGGTGGAGATGGAGGTTGGTTATCTGGAAGCACTCTTCTAGACCTGAGGTGAATTTCTTGAATATCCATAGCACAGGAAGGGTAAGATGTCTCCCCTAATCATGATCCCATAAGGGAGATGGGATAGGGGTCACTGTCGCAATAATTTCTAGTATATTATCCTTTAGTAGACTACAACACTAATTTACTCTTTAAGCTAATGAAAGCATGGATAAGCAACAACTTTGATAAACTTTCTAAGCTAAACAAAAAACAGAAATAAACTTTGGCAATAAATCAACATTCTAAGCTAAGAATACATATAAAAAAGAGAGAACTTCTTTTGCTAGGGTTGGGCCCTCACCCAATACCTTCAGCCCTCTAAGTAAGTTCAATGCTAGATCACAATAGAATTTCTCATTATCATTAAAATGTCAAATACATCATAATAATAATAGTGAAATGTGCTTCAACTTAATGACCTCTTGTCTAAAACAAAATTTTGAATCCTAATGAGTCCCTTAGCTTGCTTATTTATACAAAAAATATAGCTATCAAAATCTCCCTAGAAAATAGGGATACTAAACTCCCTAACTTGAGAATATCTCTTCCTTAACTCACACTGCCTTAGCTACCAATGAACTCAACTAGCTTAGTTTCCAGTGACACCGAGATGATGAGATAACAGGAGGAATATTCAATTGATTGGAGGAGTTAAGGAGGAAGATCACTTCCTATAATGTCTCCTTGATTTCCTACTCTGAGTCCCTCCACTAAAGTCAACCTAAAACTACTTCAATTTCTTTCATTTAACACACATTAGGCCATAGGACATAGTAACTCACTTTTACTCTTGTCACTAAGAAAAATATAATAAAATATGTAAATAAATGTGATAAAAGGAAATTTCATAAGTTGGAGAGTGTGCAATGTGGTCCATATATTTTACCTATCGATGAGCCTCATCACCAGACATTTGGCTAAATAGCCTGCCGCTTCTTTCTTCATGCCTAGCCAAAAAAAATGTTTTCTTAAGGTTGTTATCATTTTCTAATATTGTGGATGACTAGCGTATGCTCTATTATGGTATTCATTCAGAATAATTTGTTTTAATACTACTACATCAGGAATATACCACCTATTTCAATAAGTAAATAAACTTCTTGAGTGTAAATCATACCCCAGGATTTCTTCCTATTGTTTTTTGAAATGCATTTCTTCATAACCTAGGTCTTGTTGAACTACTAATTGTATATGTTCTGAAATTTTGTCTTCACACGACTTCCTACACTTGCTATAAGAGAATGAGAATGTCTACTTAGTGCATTAGGTATTTTGTTCTATTTTACCTTAATGTGTTTGATTTTTATTTAAAATTCAGTAAGGAATGCTAACCATCTTGCCTGCCTAGGATTTAGATCAAGTTGACTAAAGAAATATTTTAAGATGATATGATAAGTTACTAACACAAATTTCTTTCCCAACAAATAATTCCTTGACATTTTAAAGTCATGCATTACCACAATTAGCTCCATATCATAGAAAACATAGTTTTGTTAATGTTTTTCAGTTTTCTTGACTCATAGGCTATGACAACATTGTCTTGTAGTAGCAAACCCTCCAGTCCTTCTAGACAAGCATCTGTGCACACTGCAAACTCCATATTTCGGTATGTTATCTTTAAGATAGGAGTTGTTGTCAACATTTTCTTCAATTTATTGAAAATCTCTTGGCATTTGTCTATCCATTCAAACTTCACCCTGTTCTGTAGGGAGGTAATGGGGTAGTTCATATTCAAAAACCCCTCCATAAATCTTCATTAGTACCTAAAACTCAACATAAAGGAATGAAATTTTGATACGTATTTTTGTATTTGCCAATTCATAATGGATTTAACTTTCTGAAGGTCCACTGCCAATCCCTCTTTGGAGATGATGTGTCCTAAATACCAAATTTTGGGTTTATAGAACTCACACTTACTGCTCTTTGCATAAAGCTAATTCTCCCTTATTATTTGCAACACCAATTGAAGATGCTCTTGGTGTTCCTCCTCATTTTTAGAATACACTAAGATGTCATCAATGAAGACTAACACAAACTGGTCAAGGTACTTATAGGGCACACTATTCATGAGACACATGAAAGTCACAAGTGCCTTGGTGAGACTGAAAGGTAATACCATGAATTCATAATGACCATACCACGTTCTAAAAGGTGTCTTATGTATATCCTCATCCTTTATTCATACTTGATGATATCCAGTTTGCATATCAATCTTTGAAAACACACTTCCCCCCTCACTTGATCAAACATATCATGGATTCGAGGTAGGGAATATATTTTTTTAATGGTTAAGTTATTTAGCTGCCAATAATCAATACACATTCTAAATCTAGCGTCTTTTTTCTTAAAAAACAGTATCGGGGTTCCCCACGGTGACACACTCAGTTTGCTATTATCTTTATCTAACAACTCTTGTAGCTACATTTAAATTCTAGCAGTTCTGGGGTACTCATTGCGCATGGGGTTCTCGACATAGTTATATTGCCTAGAACATAGTCAATCAAGAAATCTATGTTTGTTCTAGGGGGTAACTTGGGAATTTCTTTAGGAATCACATCCTGGAACTCTCTTATTACGGGTAATTGGTCTATCCTTTCAACTTCTTTCTCTTTTCCATTTCTACCACATGCACCATATAAACTTGATAACCTTTCCTTGTTGTTATTTTCAACTATAATGTCATTATTTGTCTAACAGGGGCTAGTTTTGGTTTTTCACTTATCAAGAAGGATCTACCCTATGAGTCAATGCAGTTCACAGTCTTTTCTAGACATTTTACAACAATTTTTTGTTTTTCTAACCAAATCATCCCAATTAGAAGGTCATATGACCCTAAGAGAAGGATGTTTAATTTTATTTTTATAAGGTATCCATTTAAATCCATTATACATAGTTTTACCCATGGTTCACTTTTTGTTTGGTACAAGTGGCTAGTTGTACCAACCAAGAACTTTGAAAATTTTCTTATTTTAAATTACATATTTCCACTATCTAAGAACTTATATAGCTTAGGCTATACCCAAGTTCTATTAAAATAAATATGGGTTGGTTTTGGATAATACCTTCAATATAAATCATGGTAGATAGATGTTCTGCCCTGTCGATCCTCCAATCCCACGCTAATTCTCATAATTTTTCTAGCCACATCATTCTCTGTAGAAGCCTCATGTGCCACTTGGACGTTCGAAATGGACCTGGGGTTGTGGGGGAAATCCCACTGGAGATGTGGTTGATATAAACCCAAAATTTTAGTGGCTTCCTCTCCTTACATCCTGTGCCCTTCTTGCTGCCAAACTCTACAATTTTTGAGCCAATGTGAGATTATGTTACTTTCCTTTGATCCCCTTTGTTAATACTTTTCCATTGGTGGTCCTTACAAAATTTATTTAGATAGGCAGGATTTTCCCTCCTCACATTCATCCCCATCTTATTTTTTTCCTTGCTCTAATAAGGTTTGGAACCTTCACTTCAATTTCTGAACTATTGGTAACAAAGTGTGGCCTTCCTAACTACTTCATCGATTGTTGTGAGATTATCGAATTCAATTCTTTCTTTATACATAGCTGGTAAAAAATGATGAGCCTCATCATTAGGTAATTATATGGGCCTTAATTCACCTCCTAGCCTAGTCAAACCAGCTATTCTCACAACTTATTGCATACTTTTGATTATATTTTATTTATGAGATGAGTTAGAGTTGGATATTTTTCTTTGTGGTCTAATGTGAATTTAATGCAGGATTAAAGTATAAAATCAAGGAATTTTGGCAAAGACCTTGGTCAAAACTCAAATGGGACAAGGGGGAGGAGTTATAGGAGGTAAATCCTCCTCATTTACTACCCCTTCATTCAAATATTCCTCCATCAACTCAGAGTGCAAACAACCCAATCATGAGGACTAGAAGGAAACCGAGCAAGTGAAAGACAAAGCACTAGTCTATCTCGAGTTTGGGAGCCAAACCTCCCTAATTTTAAGGAATTGATTGGAGATTTCAGATGTATAAGTAGAGAGGCCTAGGACCTCAGTAGGATTGGGATTTTTGATTGTAAAACTCTACCCTATTTTCAAGCTGCAAGACTTGTGACAATTTTTGATGTAATCCATTGTTTTGATAATAAAAATGAGTTTTATTTTGAGCCAACAATGAGTTAACTCAGAGGGTTGAAGCTCTTGGGTTACGGCCCAACCCTAGTAGCCAAGGCTCCTCTTTATTGTACATGTATTCTATCATAAATTCATAGTTTAATTGTTCATTTTCTTAGTAGCTGCATTTCCATCAGAACAATGTAGATTAGATTAGTTGTATGTCAGTTTGTTTCCATTTGTGTCTTATTTCAATTAGCAGGTTAGCAAGGAGAAAATAATCACCATAAGGTTGTTAACAGGTGTCTTGGCCTCACTTCCTCCCTCTGGGACCCTAACTTGAGGAAGAGACCCTTTAGCAATCCCAAAAACATAGATTTCTAGTTCTTGCATGAGATTTGGAGTTTGTTGTCTTGATTAAGTATTTGGTTCATTTCATTGCCATCTTTTTTCAATTACTCTATTTATGAAATAAGATATCACTCATGATTTCATTCCCTTTAATGCTTTATTCATGCATAATATAGGCAATTAATTCATGCTTTTCTAGTTTATGAAGATGTATCTTGTTGCATAGTTCTTGGAAGACACACATGTTTTAAGGATAATAGGTACTTCAGGAGGATACCTAGACTTCATCACTAGCAACCATCTTCCACCTGATCCACCTTAGCCATCTCTTGTTCTACCATCACCCTCACTAGATTTTTTGTCATTTTTCATTAAAATTCCCCTAGATTCATTGAGCGAATCTAGCCATCTCTTCTCTTGGATATTGACTCCTGAGTGTTCCTAGACCTTCTAACATCCCATCCCACTCATCACACACCTTTTCCAAGCTTCCCAACACCTCCAACACCTCAAAATTAGCTCTCAGATGTATCCTGTAAGTTTCTTATAATTCCTACAGGATCATCCTGTAGGTTTCTAGTACATCTTGTAGGATTTCCTAAAATGGACCCTTTTGAGGTTGAATTGATGGGGAACCTTTAGGAAGTCACAAAAAGCCTCCTAGGATGCTTCCACACCCTCCAACCATTTCATAAGACTTTTAGCCATATTAAATCATCTTCCATCCACCTATCACATCCACAAGAACAATTAATTTGCACACTTGATTTTGCCAAAAAAACCAAAAAAGTGCAAAACCGATTTAGTTTAGTTTTATTGCTTACACATTAGTATGTTTTGATTCTCTTTACCTTTATAGCTTAGATAGTAGCATTATTTTAGTGTTGATTTAGCAATTATGTTTAGCATAGCTGTTTAAAAGGTTAATTAGGATATGGTGTGATTTAGCATTACATGTTCTTTTTCTCATTACTGCAGTAGAGTAGCTCTCTTAGAGTACATTTGCTCTTCTTCCATCAAAGAATCAAGCTTCTTTTGACTGTACATAAGTCTAGATTGGAACCCCTGGGGTCTCTGGCTGGACGAACAATGACAATAGGCAGGACTTTCACTTTTACCTATGCATATAGCATTGTCACCTCTAAGTTTGTATGAACCCCAGGTTGATAAGCAAATCTAGTAGCCTAGGAGTTGTAGCATCCTTGATGCATTACTGGTGTTAGCCTCCTATACCAATAGATTTCATGTTTCATGATTGACAGGGGAAGTTCCAAATATGTTCAGCTTTGATGCTGCAAAGGTTCCATATTTTGCTGTGCAAACACATGTGTAAATATTGTTCTTCATACTGATGGGTGGTCCAAAAGTTCAATTTGGATCATGCCATGTTTAAATTGCTGTTGTAGAATAGAGAAAGAAAATATGTCCAAACAGTTTAAGCTTGGAAGATTAGTAGCTAGGTAGAGAATAAAGGTGCCAACCTGTCTAATCTGGGCCCTTGGAAGCAATAAGGGTAGTTTTTAGATAGGAGGGCAGTTGAAAAAAAAAAAAAAAAACAATCAGGGTTTGAAAGTTTAAGTGCACCCTACCTTAAGTAACAAAAAATGCTAGGTATATTAGGCTGGGTAGGTAGCCTAGGGTTGCAGAAGCAAGATCATCTCCAGTTTTGACCTTGACAAGAAAGCTCATCCTATCAATGGCAGAAGTGCCAAGGCAGTGTTTGATGACAAAGTTTGGAAGCATGTCTAACTCCCCTTCACTCCCCCTAAAAATCTCTTACTAACATTCCCCTAATGGACCTTGGGATCTGCCCAACAATTTCATTTCATCTTTTGCGAAATATCATGTCAAATATGGCTTTCTTAATGAAAAGAAGCCACATTTCTTGTGCAAAAATCATTTTCTCATCTTCCATGCAATTCCTATGTCTATCATCACTTCATAGACTAATCATTTTTCCCCTTCAATTTCCACTCCACCAGGTCATATTAACTCCTAATTCTACTATGTAGCTCCCTAACTACTTCCCCATCCCTATTTACTACTAAAACTATAAGAAATCCCCAAACAGTATTAAATAGCCCTTCCCGTTGGCATTATATCCATATGTTATTAAGTCCGGGAAATAGTAGTCCATCTAGGGCTCCTACTAACCCTTCCATGTCCTATCTAGGAGTTAGCTTAACCTTTGGTCACACTAATAGCCTTTTCCCCTTAAAATCCTAACTCTACAAAACCCATTCACCTCCCTTATCCTAAAGTCATGCATGTAAACATTTAACCTCGTCTGTGCATAACCCATAAAACCCACTCTACTAAAGTTTTCCCCCGCCAGATTAAAATAATGAATAAAATATTTCCGCAGGCCTCGTACCTATCCTTCTACCACTTTGATTGTGCCGTCGACCGTCCTATCTGACACGCTCGAGATCTATGATGGGCGGGTCTTTTTGTGCCCCGATGTGCCGATGGTTAGCATCCGAGAGATGGGCAGTTTTCCCGTTGTACTCCCACCATGTGTCACCCTCTTAGCTGTGTCGGGTCCCCCTCTTTCGAAACCACCTAGGCACAAAAGCGGTGCGATAAAACCAGATACCGCCCTCCCTTGTGTGACGTCAACACCACGTCTCCCCATGACGTCACCTCCCCGTTCTGCCTTTGTTTTGCCACGATTGCCGCCACCTCATCCCTTTCCTGCTCGTGCCTTGCCACCATGTCATCGACACGTCACTGCCCTGTCAGCTACCATGTCACCCATCTGTACCCGAGACCCGCCGGTGACGTCATGTTGATGCCATCTCGAAAAAGTGCCAAAATGTCATTTTTTGCATAAAAGTGCTCAAATGACTGTTGTTTTTTCATTTCTATTGGTCCTTTTGTAAAGTTCTGGTTCGCCTTGTTACCGTTTTCATTCCCAAAGCTCAAAATTGACCAACCAAGCTGCTGCAACCTGCAATTCGACTCCATAGCCTACCTTTGCACCAGCTCGTCCACCCTCGGCGTCGTTTGAACCAGGTATTTGCCAATTTTTCCCCTTTTCACTCTTGTTCTTCCATTTTTCTCCACTGTACATGTTGCAAGCCTGCAAAATTCCCCAATTGGAAATTTTGCCACACCTAAAACTTCACTAAAATCCACTGGAAATCCTTCACTTCAAAAGCCACCCTGTAAACTCGTGCCTGTTTACAATTTCACCATTGAAACTCCGTTTAGAGCTTGACCTCTAGACAAAATCTTGCAACAGCTCAACCTTACCCAATTTCACCTCATTCCATTGTATAATTCAGTCCACTGAAGTTGTAATTATCCTCTATCCCTCTGCATTTTTCCACACAGTCTTTAACTCTAGGAAATTCACTAAGAGAAGGGAAGTTGGCACAAAAAATCTGCAAAGTTTTTCTCTCATAACATAAGTGCCAAGCAATCAAGCTATTGTTACATTTGAGTTCAGTTCTACTTACTTCTGCTAGTCATTACAAACAAGTTTGTTAGCCAGCTATTGCATTGATCCTCCTTTCAAAATTAAACATTGAAAAGTGTCATAATGGCTACTCCATCAGCTCTTAACATCACTCCCATGAATCCACCAAGCAAAGAGCTTGAGTCAACGGACTTGGCTGACATAGACTATCTTATTCAAGACCTAGTTGGGGACATGAATCATTTACATACCTACTTCCAACTAAGAATCAGCTTCATATACAACTTTGACATATATGGCATATGGAAATCCAATTTGTCACATTATTTCCTCCCCTCTGTCAATATTTTTCCAGAGATTATTCACCTCTATGTTGCAAAATATGAGCCAAGTCAGAGGTTTGTCAAGTCTCCATCTGGGAGCATACTTTTCTACATCACTCCTGACTCCATCAACCAGATGTTGAATTTCAAACAGACTGATCTGCTATTACCTTTCTCCATGAAGCACTTTCCGGAAGAAGCCTCCTGGCTCCCTGGCCCCAAAATTGAGAAGATTGCTAAGACATTTATGAAGGCAGATTGTTAGCCTAAAGAACCACCTCTATTCCTGTATACCCATTTCAATGAGGTTGGCAAGTTGTTAGTAGACATGATATCCTATGTGTTAGGCTTCAAAACAAGTGAACATGTGGACGAAACAGTGCTGGTTCTGTTGTCTTCATTCAACCAAGGGCAGCCTCCTGCTATCAAGTATAACTATGCCAAGTTCATAGCAAACAAAATATATGATCAACTCATAAAGCTTGACAAGGAAGGAGTCTTTAAATATTCCTCATACATTTACCATTTGTTCATGTATTATCAGTCTGAAAGCTTCTAGTGTCCCATCAAGAAATTTGATTCAAAGGGAGAAAGAAGGTCTATTGTCCTTTGGTCACCAGTATTCCATCAAGTCAAAAACTCTCATTCTTACTATGAATTCATAGACTAGTTTGTTTATCCAGTCTCCTACCTCTTAATGAAAGCTTCTCCTCCCAAAATATCTTATATGATTCAGAAGACATTGCAGTTGTCTAAGAGCTACAAAATAGGTGATTGGTATCTATACCAGAATCACACTGTCATTAGAATATATGGCTGTGATCTCTGTCCTTACAGGCTCCCAAGATACGTACCAATGAGGCTGTTTTCCCTTGAATACTATAGGCAACTAATCAATTCAGATCTTACCCATTTTCACTGCACCAAGAATAAAGCTCACCTAAAATTCAAAAACCACCTAGGCCTCTTCATCATGAACAAGAAGGAAGGTTGGCAAGATGTTGACCTAATATTGAAGGATCAACTCAAGTTGAAAAGAAGTTTCTGGTGGGTCCCTTATGACCCACTTAGCTTTATTAGTGCCAGAAGAGTCAAATATAGATTGACACCCTATACACACTGCAAAATTCCACACATTGAACAATATGCTAATTAAGATGCGTGGGCACAAGGCATGTTAGTAGAAGAATTCACTCAGGAGAATATTATGGAGAAAAATGTTAAAGACCTTGAAAAAATGCTTGACTTAGATTCTTCTGAGTAGGTAACATTCAAGTTTCCATAGCAAATTGGAGAGGGCACATCAGCTGCTGCAGCTGCCCCACTCAACCAAACACCATCTTCATCAACAATAGGTACAACAAAGGGCAAAGAGCCAATAGACACAGAACAGGTGATTACAGAGCTGCCTGCTACTTCAGTGGAGCAGTCCCAAGAACAAGCTCCCCCACAGCTAACAGAGGCACCCCAAATGCCTATTTTATAGACTCTTGCCGATGAGGATAGACGCAGAAAACATGACAGAGAAGATTCCACACATACCAATGGATCTACACAACAGCTTGAATCTAAGAGGCAAAAAGTTGATTCTCCATTTAAGGAGGAAATCAGTGAAGAAATCCCTGAAAGCCCAAGGAGAGATAGAGAGGGAAGCCAACCAACTCCTACAAGCTCTTTCCAGAAAGAGCTAGATAGACATCAGGCTATGAGGTGTCCTCCTCCACACAACGAAGCAAGATGCCAGCCAGTGTTAAAGCCAGCTTCAAAGAGATCAAGGCTCAAAATGAGCTACTAAGAGTCCAATTATATGAGAAATTTCTAAAAGAAACACCTGCCAAATAGGAAATATCGATGGCGACCTATGATATCAAAGAAGAGAGAATGATCCTCAGCCATTTCAAGCCCAAAGTTCAGCAGCCTCAAATAGCTGCAGACTATGTCAAGACAAATTTGCAGGTCATGGCCAAAGACATCCACCCAATGGACCAGATTGAGCTACATAAGTAGACTAGTGAGATGGTCTACGCCACATTAGTAGACAGGGCTACACTGGTCCATGAATTGAAGGAATCATTGAAGAACACTAACAATCAATTGGATTTAGAAAGAATGTCCTCCACAGCTAAAGACAACATAATTAAAACATTGGAGGAAATCATAATTAACTTAGGACATGATCCTAAGGATCCTAAGGGTGTAAGGGCCCTTATGAAAAAGAAAGATGATGATATTGCTGCATTGAAAAAGAGATTGAGGTTGCCCCCTACTGAGCATCCTCAAACTGCAGAGTTAGTGCAAGAGAAAGAAGCTGAGGATACATTCGATTTGCTTATGCAGATGAATCAAAGAGTAATCTAGATGGAGGAATAATTAGAAAGAGTAGCCCAGAGTAAGCAGGGAGAGTCATCCTCCCAGCCTCCTCCAATAGTTCAGACTAAAGTCCCTGTTCCTCCTATTCAGCCAGCAACAATCCCAAAAGCAACATCAACAACAACAGCAGTAGCAACTACAACACCATATGAATCAGGCATGAGCATGGAGCAAATGATGAAAGCTATCAAGGAGCTTGAGCTTCAAACTACAGAGATAAAGGAGGCCAGAGAGAAATTGGCCAATCTTGAAGGAAATTATGATAAGTCCAAAATGAATGTAGCTGAAAAAACAAGGGAAATTAAGGCCTTGAATGAAAAAATTAAAGCCTTGGAGAGAGAGCTAGCCTTAGACAAGACCTTGGCTGAAATTAAAAAGATTTTATGGGGTAAAATAAATCAATCAATAACTGGCTAGTGGAGATAAATTCAGGGCATGTATGAATAGGTAGAGCTAATTGGCCAAGCTCATTTTGAAATTCAGAGAGCCAAAGTAGCATTGGGAAATATGCCTGAGCAGGCTAACAAGATGATCAACTTTTTGAATCATCAGACTAAGGAAGAGCTGGCAACATTGCAGATCATGAACATAACAGAGGCCATACTGACAGCTAAGAAGGTGCTAACACTAAGAGTCTTTGTGAAAACTCTAGAAGCAAGATGCAGAGAAATGCAAAGGGATGTATACAATTTTGAAATAAAGCTTACAAAACTACAGAATAAAGGGTTGCCCAGCTTGCTGACCAGCGCTTGAAGGTTGTTAACATGTGAGCATTATGCAACTAGGCTTAATAACTATGTGACAAATCAGCTCACTGCTTCATCAAGTTCTCCAGCACAGGCAGGACCTCCTTCAGGGCAGACTCTCTATGACAAGCTGGAAAACTTATTTTATATGGAACATGAAGTCAACCACCAGTTTGAAATTCCACCTAACTATTACAAGTATACTGAGGCTGATGAGACTCTCATCAAGATGCAAAGGCATCAACTTCCTCCTGAAGATTGGTGGCAAGAAATGCTGGCCATTTTGCCCAAATGATATAAGTCTTTGGCACCTTTTTTCAATTTTCAGTTTTCATGTTAGCTACAGGACAATAGCAAGTCAAATCATTGACAAGGAAAAGAGCTGGCACAACAAGCCTAAAAAGTGCAGATTTCTGAAAGCGCAGCTCCAACCGACTCAGATGGGCTAAAAGTCAACATTCACTGACAGAACATAACAACTGTTACTTTTGTCTTTACTTCTGCATTTACTTTCTCATCGGCCACTCCTTAGGATTTGGTGAAGGAATTTATGAGTTAATAACTCATCTGCTAGATATTTTATATCTTATTTTTGTATAAATATCCCCTCATAGAATGTATTAGGGGTTGGTTGATTGATGAGTTTACTTCACGAGAGACTC
>Ga0181464_1001206_pt1 | contig 12791 bp, 16 predicted proteins | sample InSIn2gowninarea_FD_119074 | JGI IMG/M metagenome (GOLD analysis project Ga0181464, IMG submission 119074) | Clean room microbial communities from NASA Spacecraft Assembly Facility at Jet Propulsion Laboratory, Pasadena, California, USA -... ...
AAACTCTCAAATGTAAAACCCCAAACCCTAATCCTATACAAAAACTCCCAAAACATCCCATATTTCCATAACTAAATTTTATCCCAACAGTCCCTAAATTCTCCACTCATAGTTGCGCTCCCTCAAGAAAGGAAAAAACAAGCAAGTGAAAGCATATGATCGACCAAAGAGATGGTGGCGATGGAATGAAAACAACCAAGGCTCATCTAACAGAATTTAGTAGATAAAGACGGTAATCACGAGATGTAAAGGTATGGGTTCATTTTTATACAAGCTTGAACCATAGAGAACTCTGCTTGGATTCGGTTTCATGTTTACGCAAGCTTGAAACGAAAAACTATGCTTGTTATAAGTTCGCATGCCCCTAGCATGATGAATCAAATCGAGGTACATGCCCCCAAGCTTCATTACATTCAACGAGGTGGATGGAATGAAGGTTCACTTTCGAGATCTTGGAAATACTCCAAGACTTGATTTGGAAAGGGAGTTGTTTCATTTTTTAATGAGGTTGACACAGGAAAAAGAACTATCCTTAAAACCCTTGTTTCTCTTTTTAAACGAGCTTGACACAAGATAAGGAACTATGCTCAAAACACTTGATTCATTTTTTAACGAGCTTGACACAAGACAGGGAACTATGCTCCAAACACCTTGTTTTATTTTTAAATGAGCTTGAGATAACACAAGGAACTATGCTGAAGACATCCAGTTTCATTTTTTAACGAGCTTGACACAAGACAAGGAACTATGCTCCAGATACTCGGTTTCATTTTTTAACAAAGTTGACATAGGAAAAAACTATCCTCGAGACATCTAGTTTCATTTTCTAATGAGGTTGAGACAGGAAAAAACTATCCTCGCGACAGGGCAGGAATCAGAAAACAACAATACAGCCTGACATGCAATTTCAAAGGGATTCAAAGGCATCGCACCATGAAATGAATCCACCTCAGAATTGGAAGGTATGATCCAAGGTGTTAGTGCCTAGATTTACCTCAGGCTAAAAAGGTAGGATCCAAGGCCAACATCAAAGCACGCTCAGCCTGGTAGCTAGCCCTACCAAGTTAGGAGAGAGCTCTCTCCATGTCAATCTCAGCAAATTATGATCAATGAGGGCTTGAGATGACTGAAATATCTTCTGATCTTAGGCTAGGCATATGTGCAAGAGAGTTTGATTGAATAAAACAGTGTTTTGTTGGCTCAGAGGGAAAGGCACATTTTGGGGTGAGGGGATTGAGGCTCAGTTCTACAGAGATCTCAATGGGGCAAGGTAGGCAATCATTTTGGCACTTAAATTTGAGTGAAATAGAAGGAATAGACATGTGAGGTGTTGAAGAGGGCAAGAGCAATCATGAATCCTCCCCAAACAGCTGAAAACATCAAATAACTAAAGCAAACTTCAAGTAGAGCACTGCACTTTCAATGGATTCTACTTACACTCTTGTTTGTTTAGTTCAGAAGAAAATAAGATAGAAAATGGCATGCAATCACATAAATAAATTCACAATTACAAAGAGAGGCATTGTACCAAGACAAACTCCCACATGAATCCCAAAGAGTGCTGCAAATCCTGGTCTCAATTCCTTAGCCAAAATGAAAATATGAGTGTACAATGAAGTTCAATGCTTTCTTAAGAGTCCAACCATGATAATGATTGAAAAACAACATAATATAGAAAAAAAATAGCTCATCCTTACCTCTAGTGGTTGAGCTCACATGTTTAGGAGCTGATCCAACTGATTCTAAACTGAGAACTAGAAATTAGGCAACATAACAGCATGCCTCTAGAAACAAGGGAACTGACTCATTCAGTTTCAAACCTTTAAACTGATGAATCTACCTATACAAGTGAAAATATAACATATTTACATCATGATCCATCAATTTTCATCAAATTACATCATAAATTTTCCATTAGGAAAGTGAAAAAGTCAAACTGGGCAAAACTGGGCGAAAAACAGAGCTAAACTTGGTAAAACTGGCAATTTTTCCTCTATGCCCCGCGCCTGATTCTCTATGAATTGCGCCTGTTTGGACCCACATTTGGAGGCCTTCCCGATGTCCAAATGAGTCGAGGCATGCTTGCTGGAAAGGTTTTCCTATCTACTTTCCAACCCAAGTGGAATTTTTCAATTTGGCCTCCATTTTCCCCTCCAAAAGTCCATTCTCCCAACACTGCTTCCTGTGTGTCAAAATAAGGGCAGTGAGGTCATTTTTTGAGTGTTTTTGACATTTTTGAGGGCTCAAAACCTGCCCAAATTTCTTGGTTATAGGTAGCCAAGTGTAATTTTGCATGAAAAGTCCAAAAATGCTGAGTTTTTATGATTTGGAGGCCCCTAGCAAAAGCGAGCGCCACGTGGCACGGCACATAGGGCAGAAAAACCTGTTTTTTGTGCCAAAAATTTGCAAAATACAAAAATTGCTCCAAATTTCTTGAAATTTGGACTGAATCTTCTCTATCAAGCATGATGTTGGGCCAAGGAAGCCTCAACCAATATCTAAAGTCCTTCAACCTCTTTTTGCCTCTTTGATGCTCTCTTTAACATTGCGTTCAAACTCCTGATTCTCGCTTGGCACACCAAGTTCCGGGACAAGTAATGATATGATAGGTTTCTCAACATGTTCTTTTCATTGATGGCCTTCTCCAACTTCCTCTCCAAGTGGACATTGACTCTTTCAAGCCATGACTCCCTATCAGCATTGATCTCTTGCTTGAATGAAGTGAACTCCACCCTCCTCCTTTGGGTAGCTTGGCAATTCTCCTAAATGTTTTGCAACTCCATAATCACCTGTTGGTCCTCAAGCTGCTTGTTCCTATGCTCCAAGTACTATATAGTCCATTGGGCTCTACCCAAGTTAGTAGATAAGGCATCAATGTCCGCCTGCTGCTCCTTAATGATTTCTCTAAGATTTGTGCCCATATCAGTATCATCACCCTCAATGAGGATGAAATTAGTCTCCCGCTCACCTGATGGTCCTTCCTCCTGTATTCGCCTCTTGCCTTGGTCCGAACCTGCTGTGCTGATGATGGGAGCGAGGCCCCTTCCACCCTGGGTGGAGATAACACTTGTTTTGCTGCTGCAAACAACCGTCTAGTTCCCTTCTAATAGGTGATGAACACCGACACACTAGCAGTCTCATGGCCCTCATGCTGATAGGAAGGTCCACCTGTCTCATGCCTAGCCTTTGAAGGTCCCTGTGAAGCTCTGAAAAACTCACGAGAGATGAAGTCATCCCAAGTGATGCCCTGTAAACCAAGCTGATGAACGACCACAATTTTGATGAGAGAAAAATGATAAATATTGTTGAACTGCTACTGAGGGGCCTTGTGCTGCACAAGAGTGGTCACCTTCTCTATGTTTCGGCATATGAAGTAAGGAATGTTCATCATCCATACCCGGGTAAAATGCATCAATAGCCTGATGTGATAAGCATACAAGCGGGAGAACCGGCCCTCACAGCTGAAATACTTCATGATGAGTTTCATTAAAGGAGGATATTCATCCTTGAGGTACCAAAAAGGAAAGACTCTCTTGAGTTGTCTCAAAAAATGGGTTTGATGTACAGTTCATAGTACTGTCGGTCAATTTTCTGCCTTTTGTTCCATGGCTCTCCAATGTTAGGTATGTCGGTTGCTAATGAAATTGATTCTGGTGTTAATGTGAAAGTAACACCAGCAAGAGTGGCTTGATCACCATGCAAATGCAACACAAATAAGCGGGCCAACTCATGATGAAACTGAATATTAGCAACCTTCTCACAAAATTCATAACATGACTGATGTTGGAAACAAAAGATGGCAAGAGGGCAGGCTTGTAACTCAGCAAGAGTGGTTGGTTCTTCTCTTATATGTTTGCCACTTTTATGAGGCCTCCTGGGTGCATGTCCTTCTGTGGGTGAGTCACTTTGGATCTCTTCTTCATAATCATATGAAGGATCATATGCCATGACTGCTGGTAGGTAAACTGTCTTGGAGAAATAGGTGCTAATATGTCAAACTGTCTTGGACTGCCTTTGATGATGTGTTTGACCTTTGCCACCAAGGGAAAACAGTGAAATGAGGGACTGTAAGGGGAGGCAAAAATAGTGGAGAATTTAGGGACTGTTGGGATAAAATTTAGTTATGGAAATATGGGATGTTTTGGGAGTTTTTGTATAGGATTAGGGTTTGGGGTTTTACATTTGAGAGTTTGGAAAAGGGAATTTGGGATAGGGGATTAGTGAATTTAGGGGGTAAGGGAACTTAGGGAATAATGAAGTCAAGGGACAAATGGGATAAGGGAGTGATGGAGGAATGATAGACTTGGTAGCAAAATAGTTAATCAAACCCTAGCAGCAAGTTTCTTTGAGGAACTTCAAATTGTAGGGTTTGATCTTTTAAAACACTCACCATGTAACACACACCATCAAACAATGATCAAACTTGGATAGAAAACAGCATTGGAGGTTCTACCTACTTGTATCAAGACCGATCCATGTGATTTGGGGCAAGTTCTAGCAGTTTCGGGCTCTCTGGCTGTGTGCACCGTGCATCCAGCCCAATGCACCACGTCCCACATATGCGCTGCGCCCTTGCAAAAGTACATAGGATTCTGAGGCCCAGTGCGCTGCGCCTAGTGAGTGCGTCACGCCTGGTGAGTGCGCCGCGCCTCCCGCCCAATGTGTCGCGCCAGTCAATTTTCACCCAAACTTGTTACTTACTTACCAAAACTACTTTGCCTTGCTTCTCTTTGCTTTTGGAGTACAAATGAACTTCAAATATTTGTAGAGATGATTTATACATGGAGCTTTTCAAATTTAATTTTGCCAAAACCCACTTTCATAATGTTTTACAAATGACTTTATTTCAAACTCTGTTTTTTGGAATTTTTCACTTCCTTTTAAGTTCTATGATGAACTAAATGACCTGAGCTTTGCTTGTTTTGCAGGTGATGGAGCTCCTGGGGCTAAGGAAACTAGGATTACAGATGAAGGAATTTACAATGAGGAAAACAACATTTTCATGATTTTTGTACAATAAATGCTAAATACTCTGTTTTTTCCTCAAAGCAGAGTTTTGAGGAAAAACACATTTTCGAACACTTGGCGATGAATTTTATTGATGTTGAAACCTCCTCATGTCCTGCTGGTAATTATTAGACACTTTGAAACATTTTTTTGACAAAACCCTATTGAAACCCTAGACCTAATTGACAATGAAACCCTAAAGACAACCTTTGCAATTTTAAGATAAAAGAAGACTGTATATGTTTTTTAAATGAACAAACATGAGCCAACAGGTAGATGACATGAGGGAAACTGGAGGAATTCCACTATCGTCAGATGATCTATGCACCTAATGGAATGCAGATGACTGGGCAGGACACCTAATATGAAATGCAACAAGAGGATTTGATCTCTGATGGAGGGATGAAAATACCGACTCTAACATTGGCTCCAATGGGGATGGTAGCTTTTTGGAGGTGCCAAGAACTACAGATCTCTGGGAAATCAGGTAGTGCCTTTGTCCATTAGGCTATGGAGTCAATAACTTCGACACAAAAAAACTGAACTCTTGACTGAAAGACTCAATTTCAGGACTGAACGTGACTCAAATTGACTCATTTTCAAGACTGAAATTGACCGAAAGACCTGACTCTAACAAACCAAACCAAGACTGAAGTCAAACCTCAGCTTTATAGCCTTCACCTTAGGCCCCAAGCTGAAGGATGAAAACAGCACACTCTTGCAATGGAATTTGAACAAACCGGTATATACAATGATGAATAGGACAGCATAAAACAATTCACACAATATACCATTTGAGGAGCCAACCATTGATAGGCCCACCAGGATAGTCTTCGTCAATCAGCTCTTGCAAAAGGAAAGCATTCTGGCCCCGATGTGTAGCAATCTTGTACAGTCCTTTCCAAAGATTTTCAAATTTGTCGGCTTACCCTTCTCTTCATTCCTTGCATCCCATTTCAACACTATGTCTCCGATTTCAAACCTGTCTGACTTTGCTTTCCAGTCATATATCCTCTTAATTATTTCCTGCAGCCTGGAAGTGTTTTGAAATACCTCCTTTCTAGTTTGTTGTAAATGTATCATTTGATTGATTCTCTGCTGCAAACCATCATCCTCGCTGCTAGCTTCTTGCAACAGTTTTACCACTGGGACTGCCAAAGAGGTTGGGAAGATTGTGTCCACACCGTACACAAGCTCAAAAGGAGACATGCCGATAGATTTCTTTTGACTTACCCTGTCTGCCCAAAGTGCATTGACCAGCTTTTTGTGCCAACTATTCTTATTAGTTTCCAGCAGCTTTTTGATGATGTTGACAAGGGATTTGCTTGAGGAATCCACTAAACCATTGCCTTGTGGGTAATAGGCAGTCGAATGCCCCAAAGTGATTTGATACTTATGACAAATTCAATCATTCTTTTTGATTTAAAGGTTGCTACATTGTCAGTGATCAACTTATTTGGACATCCAAAACGAGACAAAATGTTGTTTTCAAGAAATGAGATAATTACCGAATCAGTGTCCTGCCTTGTAGGAATTGCCTCTATCCATATCGTGAAATAATCTGTCGCCATGGGGATCCATTTATGCTGCGCTAAAGAAGAAGGATGAATCTCACCAATAAAATCCAAGCCCCGCTACTGAAACGGAGCGCTTAGTTCAATGGGCTTGAGTGGTAAAGGCTGCAACTTCCGCTTACCTTGAAAAATTTGACATTCGTGACAATGGCCACTGTTTTGTACACATCAGCAAATAGACTTGGCCAATAATACCCGGCTCTCAAGATTTTATTGGCTGTTGTCTTCCAGAAAACATGGCCTCCGCAATCTCCCTTTTGAAAATCTTCCATCACTTGTTTTGCCTCTTCTTCTACTAAACAATTCAGCAGAACACCACCAGGGTCTTTCCAATAAAGTGCACCATTCATGATACAAAATTTCGCAGCCTTCAACTTCAGTGTCCTACTTTTGTTCTTAGCCATTCTGACAGGTGCTGACAGATTTTGAAGTACATAAACAATGTCCGAATACTAAGGAGAAAGGAGGATTCTGATACCTGAGTGGGCATATTTTCTTCATCTTCCTCGGACATAGCAGCAATTAGATTAATGTCCAAGGCGCTCAGATTTGACTCAACCATTAGTTTTTCCAGCCCCTGTCCTTTAATGAGCTTCGTCAGTTTGATTTCCACATCATATTCTAGCAAGGCAGTGATCCATTTGCCTCTCCTTCCCTCCAGATCTGTTTGCATTAGGACATCCTTAACAGCAGCATTAGGAAAATAACCAAGGATGTGAGAATGCAGAATATAAACTCGAAAATCTTTCAATGCTTTTACCAATGCAAGGGCTTGTTTTTCAATAATATTATACTTCAATGTCGTATCCCTTATGGTTCTGCTAAAGAATGCAATTGGTTTCTCGAGCTAGTCTCTTTTTTGCATCAAGACCGCTGCCATAGTATGATCCGAGGCAAAGGAGAACAAAATAAAATCCTGAGTATAGTCCGGGCAGATCAAAACCGGAGCTGAAGAAAGAGCTAATTTCACCAAATTAAAAGACTTAACTGCTTCCTTGGTCCACCTTACTACACTATCCTTTTTCAGCATGTCTGTGATTTCTCTTAAGTGTTCTACAAGATTGGGCACAAAGCGATGTAAGAAATTGATCTTACCATTGAAGGATTGGATTTCTTTCTTACTTCATGGGAAGTCAATCCTTTGAATGGCCTCCACCCGAGCTGGATCGATGCGGATACCTTCCTTTGAGATAATGTGCCCAAGAAGCTTGCCTTCATCCATGGCAAACAATCTTTTCTTTGGATTGAGTGAGATTCCATACTTCCTACACCGCTGAAAAATTATTCTCAAATGATAGAGGTGCTCTTCATCTGTATTATAGAAAACTGTTAAGTCATCAAGATAAACAACTAGAAAAACATCTTTTTCATTGGAAAATGCTATATCCATTGCCTGCTGAAAGGTTGCACCAGTATTTTTCAATCCAAACGGCATCTTTGCATAATGAAAAGTTCCCCATGGAATGGTGAATGATGTTTTACCATGATCATCCTCATGGACTAGAATTTGGTTATAACCCGAATAACCATCGAGTAGTGACATCTGTGATGCTCCAACTATTCATTGAAGTATGTGATCCATCTTGGGCAATGGATAGTTGTCTTTGAAGGAAACTTTGTTCAGATTTCTAAAATCAATGCTTAACCAGATCTCACTTGTTTTCTTGCGGATGGGCACCAAGTTTGAAATCTAATCTAAAAATGTATGGGGACTATGATACCAGCTTTATACAACCTATTTCACCTCCTTCTCAATTGAGGGCGGTAGCTTTGGATTTATTCTTCTTAGCTTTTGATGAAAAGGATTTTGATTTGGTTTGATCGGGATCACATGTTGGATTATGCTCGTGTCATAAGCCTTCCAATCTGAATAATCCCAAGTGAATACATCAGTAAAAGAGGACAACAAATTGATATACTTTGCTTTTACCTCTGGGGGCAACGCTTTTAATAATTTCACCATCTTGGGATTTTCAGCTGATCCAATGTTCACATATTCAACTTCCTTTTCGGTTGGTAGCAAGGTCGGTTTTTTAGCCACATCGTCCTGATCGAAGAGCTCCTCTAAAGGTATTAGACCCTTCAGAATTATGTTGTCTTTGAGCTGCAAAACTTCCATTTGATTGACTTCCATATCTTCATCACCATTATCATATTCCATATCGATAAAAATGTCCTTGAATTTACCTTTACTTTGTAGAAATTCATCGATCTCACCATCATCTTGGAACACTTGCCAATACCTTTGATTGTCGAGGATAGCTGGGCGATTTTTCATGTGAATCTCAAACTTGTTGTTTGAGTTCATAGGAATCTTCAAATTACTTGTTGCTGTTGCAAGTGAATCTGCAATGATATTCTGAGCACGGGGCACACAAGTTATAGTGTAATCAGAAAATACCTTCAAGATATCCAACACCGCATTGCAGTAGGCCCACATTCGAGGATGCTTAGCTTGGTACTCCCCCTTCACTTGCTTGATAACTAACTCAGAGTCACCATACATGGAAATCCTCTTAGCATTTAATTTTCTAAGAACTTTCAAACCAGCAATCAAAGCTTCATATTCAGCCTCATTGTTTGAATAGTCAAAAGCTAATTTATAAGAGCAGACCCTTACATTGCTTGGCACTTTGTTTGGGGCGAAAACCGGGCTGCGTACCAAATACCAATTCCAGTGCCTTCCCTTCCTACAGCACCATCAAAGTCCATACTCCATAGACCTGTTTTATCCTCTTCCAAATGTTGAAATTCTTTTTCTTTTCCTTGTTGTCCATCATTATGTTACTGTTGTTGAACTGCTGATTGCTCAATGGTACCATCAAGTCTTTGTCGTTCTTGTCTGAAGACTTCTCTAAAATTTTTAGTAATCTCGGGAATGTCTTCTACTTCCACTAGTTGACTATTTACATCATTTAAACTATCTGAATACAAAACAAATGACTCTAGATCAGTATGTACATAGTTGATTGGATGATTTACCAATTTCTCCTTGCTAGTGATCATGTACTTCATTTTTTGTTCCTGGTATGGTTTCCTCATCTGACCGAACACGGGAATCGTAGCATAGGAGAAATCAAGTTGCATTGTCCCTTTAATATTTGCTCCCCAAGATCTAGAAAGAAGCATGCCAAATCTAGGAGGTGTATCCGCCACCACCACATCCATCAAAACATTTTTAGCCAAAATATGATCCAAATTAACCACCAAATCTTTGATAAGACCAATGCACCTTACTCTACCAAAATCGAAAGAGTAAAGGTCATGATATTTTCTAGTGATATCCAATCCCAATTTCTCCACGATGGCTCTCAGCATGAGATTATGAGAGGCTTCGGAATCAAACATATCATTATGTAAAACAAAGTCATGCACCCTGAGACTAATATAAAAAGGAGCAACATCACTGTCTTGGGACTGACCTTCCAATGCTGGCCCAAAGATCAGCTCGGGGTTGTCATCCTCCACATTTACCATGTCGGATGATGGATCTAAACTCAAAATTTTGGACACCTGACTTTTATAATTGTTGTTCTTCATCAACTCGGTCAAAGGAATGGATATTTTCAACTTAGAAATTTCATTTTCTAAGTTAAAAACTGAAACTTTTTCTATCTCTTTTGCTAGAACATCCTTCTTTTCCGTTTTCTCCTTTGACACATTTGGCTGATTTGGTCTTTCACTTGCTCATGTCGTTTTACTGGTGCTAGGATTAGCTGTCTCTTTTCCCTTTTTCTACACATTAGGAGGATAATTCTTTGTCGCTGCTGCCTCCTTCCTTTTCTGAATTGGATTTACAGGCACATCTCTATTTCGAAGTGAATATTGTTGCTGATGAGATGATAAAGCATTCATATATCCTCTTTGGTAATCATCAGACTCTTCCTAAAGAACTGTCTCATTTTCCAAAATAAAATTTTCATCCCCTCATTCAGCTGGATTCTCGGAGTACTCCTCATCTTCAGTGATGTAAATTGGCATGTCATCGGGCATAAAGAAATGATTTTCTTTTCCAATCACATTCTCCTCCTCTTCTGATTCCGAACCAAGAACAAAATTCTGTTGTAGAGGTGTCTGCACATATTGTTGCGCTGCTTGATCTTGGACTCGTTGCTCTCTTTGTTTGATCCTATATTGGGGCTTCTGCTAGCCATGGAAGTTAGGATTTCTGATTTGTGGTTCCGATTTTTCAAGCTTCATTCTATCAAGAATCTGCTCCACCTTTCGAAGCACCTGATCTAACGCATAAGACTCTTCCTTTATTGTGACCTTCTTTTCAGCTCTTGCTTTAGCTCTCTTGGCCAGCAGATTTTCTTCAACGTTGACTGCAATCTTCTGCACATCTTCCAAAGTAGCCAGATCTCTCTCTCTTAATTGATAAGCCATATCAGTATCAAAACCGTTTGGAAACTTTATCAAGGCTAGCCCCATGGGTGGCTTTATATGATCTGGGATTGCATTGTAAACTGAATTGAATCTAATACAGTAATCTTGAACAGAATCACCAACATTTCACTTGATGTGCTCATATTCAGAAAGAATCTGAAGGGGATTTTTCTTCACTTTCCAGCGGTCTAAGAATTGTCTCTGTAGATTGGCCAATGTAGTGATGCTTGTAGTCGGCAAGGCCCTAAACTATTTCCTTACTTCACTGCCAAATGTTTGCACAAAGAGTCTCATGGTTACATTTTCTGCATCAATCTCATGGAGATCAAGGAAATCCGTCATTTTGTCCACATGTTGCTGAGTTGTAACACTATGAGGAGTGCCATCAAACAAAGGAATTTTTCTTTGATAATCAGCAGGCATATCATCCAAATTTTAAGGCATTGCAAGAGGTGCAAAACGAGCAGCCATTGCTCTTGGAGGATTTGCAATCGGTCTTGGGTATGTTGGGGGAGTGGGTGGAGCTGATGTATGGGTGGTATGAGGAGGTGTATGTGGAGGGGAAGCAATATTGGATATTTTAGGAGTAGGAGTAGATGGGGGCGATACTATTGCAGATTTTTTATTAGAAATAGTAGGTTGCATAGGAATAGTAGGAATGAAAGGAGGTTCGGTAGGAATTCTTGAACTAGACGCAATTGCAGATGACCCAAGAGTTATAGAAGCAGTCTCTAAGAAATCAACAATATTAGAAGCCACAATTGTAGTCTGGAGCTGGTTCAAAATATAATCATCAATGGATTTATTGGCCCTTTCAGTTTCAAGATTTCTAACAAACTCAGGATTTAAGGCAGTTGAAGAAACAACGCTTTCATATTTGGTTTCAAACAAAGACAACTCAAATTGCTCATCAAACTCAAGATCCTCAAGATACTCAAAACCAACAAGACATGATTGAGCCTTGAACACAGGAATGATAGAACTTCCTTGGCAAACGATTCTTGGAATAGATTGGGATTTTCATAGATAGGAGGGGGATCAGGATCCGGATTTGCTCTGGTATGTCTTCTGGAAGCCAATGTGTTATTATTTCCAAGAAATCAAATGGACATTAACAACTTGTTCAGCCTATCAAATCCTAAACTTATCATCCAAAAGCTTAGTATTCTCAGACGTACTGGGGTGATCTATAAGTTAGATACTTCGTTTATAAGACTAGACCAGAGATTAACTAAAGTAGCATTTATCTACTTGCGCTAATGCAAAGCAAAAGCGTTTTGAAGGCTACCTGGCTAATCTTCAAGCTCTTTCTGTAGTTTATAAATCGAAGAATACCAACAAACAAACAGTTTATTCCTCAGTGGAGTTGCCACTATGTTAGTGCCTAGATTTACCTCAGGCTGAAAAGGTAGGATCCAGGGCCAACATCAAACCATGCTCAGCCTGGTAGCTAGCCCTACCACGTCATGAGAGGGCTCTCTCCCGGGTTATCTCAGCAAATTATGATCAATGATGGCTTGGGATGACTGAAATTGTTATGAAACCAGCTCAAGAAAAGATAGAAAAGATAGATCAACGCCTTAGAATTCAGCCTCTTCGAGGGGGCAACCTCCTTTACATTACATAAATGAACAATTCTTGGACCAGCTCAAGAAAAGATAGAAAAGATAGATCAATGCCTTAGAATTCAGCCTCTTTGAGGGGGCAACCTCCTTTACATTACATAAATGAACAATTCTTGGATGATACAAATGACAAAACCTCCTTTCTATATATAGGAGTCTAAGGAGTCACAATATAATCTAGCCGACCTAACAATAATAA
>Ga0181464_1001207_pt1 | contig 12772 bp, 11 predicted proteins | sample InSIn2gowninarea_FD_119074 | JGI IMG/M metagenome (GOLD analysis project Ga0181464, IMG submission 119074) | Clean room microbial communities from NASA Spacecraft Assembly Facility at Jet Propulsion Laboratory, Pasadena, California, USA -... ...
CAGGTGGAAACGTAGTGATGGTGCGCTGTATGTGATACTGCTGGATGTAAGCTGGCTCTGGGTTCTTCATCCTATCCTGACCCACCCGATAAAGAGAAGGTCTGTAGCAGTAAGTACTGACATGATTCATAAATCAAGTGATATAGGGCTGAGTTTCGCGCCGTAGGAATACTTTATAGGCGTGTTTCACCCTAAAATCGCTATTCTCAGACAGAATAAAAAGACGTGACGCGCATTACTTACGAGCATGTTTGGGCCTTTCATATTAGTTAAGGGAAAATGAGTATCCCATTGTTATGACCCTACATTGTTATGACCCTAAAAGAGAAGGATTGAGGGGAAGAAAATCAAATAGAAACCCCACACATGATACATAGGTTTTCACTGCGAATCAGCTACGCGTAAAGGTGCACGGGACGGGGTCCGTTGGTACTCCGATCCGAACTAGGAGAGGCAAGATCTCTCTCCCTTTGTCCGGAACTGAATCAGGCCCCATCCGAATCCACTCACCGAACCATTTTCCGAGGCGGGAGGGGGCACGATGGATCGAATTGACGCCTTCTCCACCCCGGTGACCCAGATCCCCGTCTGGATGGGCCGAATGGAGTTTGATTCGATTGATCCGAATGGGTACGAATAACACATATGAGCTCGTTACTCCCAACTGGACGAGAAATCTATGCTGCTCCCCCCCGTTAGGGGGAACGAATACTATGCTGCGGAGCGAAAGCGACCCCCCTACCCGGGGGCATATGCTGGCTGTTCTAGTCGGTAGGTAGGTTGTAGCAAGCTCCCACGTTCCAGTTCCACGTCCCAGTTCCATGCTGGCTGTTCTCGTAGGTAGTTTGTAGCAGGTAGTCAAGTGATGCAACTCCAGTAAAGCAAGCTCCCATTTCAACTCCCACTCCCAGGTGTGTTAGCAAGGCAGGATGGATGCTTGGTGTGGGTTTGCATGCTTTAGCTCTGAGGGACTAGGTTTTTGAGGTATTAGGGTCACTTCGGGTTTGGTACCGTTCATTCGCTCCAGCGTTCCAGCCAGGGATTGTATGAGGGCCTAGGGTGTGATGCTTTAGCTCTGAGGGCCTAGGGATTGTATGAGGGCCTAGGGTGTAAACGTGGGTTTATTTACAACGTTGCGGGGTCACTATCTCCCTCCATGCTCCAGCGATAACTCTCTCCATTGCAGCGAGCTCTATGCTCCTCCACTCCAGCGGTAACTCTCTGTCTATCTTCAGCGAGTTATTTCTCCAACGGGTAGCTTAGCAGGTTCAGGTCAGGCTTCCATGAGGTCCTATGGTTTCTATGGCTAGTTAAGTTATCTAGAACGAGGTGGTTCGGCAAGGTCTCTAGCATCTTCTCGTGATCCAGGTGATCGTAAGTAAAGCAAGTTAGACAGTAAACCAGGCATGTCTGTTCTGTTCATTAGACCTACCCTCCTCATTGTCGGCCTATAGAACCCTTCCCCCACTGGTAAACCTTCCCTTCCACGTCTAGAGAGAAGAGACCCTTTCAGTTCTTTTTCCACCCTCACCCTTCCTTATCTCATATTGATTGATGGATTGATCGAAATCCTACTGCACCTATGGGCGGGCCTGGGCAAATGGAGGGGCGGCGGGCGTACCTATCCAGAGCCGGAGCATATCTATCTATAGCCGGGTGGCCAAACGAAGAGAAAGAAAGAAAAGAAAGAGGCGGGCGGATGGGAGGGTGATTTAGGATCGGAGGAGAGGTAATCTCTATCAATTGGAGGTGGACGGGTAGTTCCCAATCTCCTCTATCAATTGTTCCCAATCTCTATTAATTGGAGGTTCACGAGGAATTGGACCGTAGGGGCGGGCAGGCGATCTGTCGGCGGAAAGAAGGAAAGAGGGCGATCGGAAGGAGGTTTACGGCCGGAGGGTAATGACTGATCTCCTTGCCGGTATTCTAGGGAAACGAAAGATGAGGTCAACCTTTCCTTATCTTTCGTAAAGGGTAGGTCTCCATAGAGGGTAAAGTCTAAATAGGCAAGGGATAGCCCCACCCAACTATGCCGATAGCAGCTATGTATCCTAATCCCTAGGACCAGGCTAGGATAGGCAATAGGCAAGGGGACTTACGAAAAGTAAGTCTGCCTAGGTAGGTATGCTGTGCTTTCCTTCGGAAGGCCCTGGTCCTTTCCTTCCCCAGCCTGGCTGTGCTTTCCTTACCCTGGCTGGCTCCTATCAATTAGCTCCGGATCCTAATGGATTGAGGGGAATAAATACAGAGCAGAGGTAGGGATCCTAATGGAAGGTAAGGCGCTTTATAAGCTTTTTGACAGGCTTGATGATCCATAGCTAATGAAATTCATAGCTGTAGGGTAATATTCAGTAGTACGGGCTTTATTTTCACTTAAGAAAAGATGTCCATCCAAGCCAAGAGGCGTTCATCCTCACCCTATTGGATGGATCGGTGAGGGGACGATTGCTATGAAAGAAAGGGGGAGGCGGTGTCTACCGGTCGAAGCTGGAGGGGGCTTACTTACTTGCTTGCTGGCTAGCTGGCCTAGCTGGGTGGGAGTTATTAGCGACTGGTCCATTTTCAAGTGATAGTGATAACCTGGATGGACTTTTGAACGTAACTGATGAATCATTTTCATAATAAAACACTGCTGCTGCCTTCTCCCCTGAGGCCTTTGACCTTCCTTCCCTTCGCTCACAGTTGAGCTCAATAGCATAATCTCATATATAATGTAATATGAGTGGAAGAGCAAAGAAAGAAAGTGAATTCAATCAATCTGCTTTTCGTTCCTATCAATTTTCGTACCTATTCTATTTATTTCTCTCAAAGTAATGTGAATCCACCCGTCATAATGACTTACTTCCCATTCAATCGACATATAACTTCCCTCACATTCCACCATAAACCTATATCTCTATCTCGCCCCATCGGTTGTCCATCTTGAAGATCAGCTGGAGCTGTCCTCCCACCACATATCCCCCATCTATTCTTATTTCATCCCTTGCCTATTCCCATTTCTTCCCGGTGGCTTCCTCCTTCCCTGGCTTCTTTCTTTCTCACTGCTTGGGCTCTCGCTTGCTTACGTTGCTCCCCCTCCTTCTATCTGGCCTTTCCTTTACTTCCATTCAGGTGATAAAAGAAAAGGTGAGTAGATCTATTCTTTCCTAGCAATGAAGTGGGTTCTAATTCATGAATATATAATAGGCAAGGTTCAGCCGGAAAAATAAAGTAAGTAATAGTGTTACCCAGAAGGTACGTGTGGTACCTAGCAGATTCATTCAGTAGGTGTGATTCCAGTGAATGCGGCGGTCTGGAAGGCGGTGGAAGCGAGTGCAAGGCTTGGGGGGCATGTCAAAAGCTAAGTTGTAAGGTCAGATGGGTAGTTGTGAATTGTATTATAAAGGTAAAGGTAAAGGTATATAGGTGAATAGCAAGAGTGCCTAGCAAGGTATTACTGACTGAATAGGTGATAAGTAGAGTAAGTTCTCCAGGTGGATGGGTATAGGGGTAGGAGGTAATCAAAAAGTAAAGGCTGCTATTAGGGCTCTTACTAGGAATACGGTTGTTTATAGTTTATAAACCGTATCCTGGGCTCGGCCGGGAAAAGATTCATGGTGGTACCCAGCCCAAGAGATTCATTAAGTAAGTGTCATGTAAGCTGGTAAATCCAGCTGGTGAATGTGCTGTCTGAAGCCCGTGACTAATGCTTTTATATTAAGGTAATGGATCCGTTCAATTCTATAAAGGTTGTTAATACGCCAACCCAGAGGATGCACATAAGTAAAGGCGAGTAGGGATCTCAAGTTATAACAACCGGTCTAAGTGCCGTACCCCATCAAATATCATAAGTTCTGGGAGTATTTCCTAAATTCAAGAAGGCAGTTCTGAGGATCCCATCCCATGCACCCACCACGGTTGTTCCTGTGCGAGAAACTGAAATGAATCCAATGCTAGTAAGCAGAAAGTAAATAAAAATGAAGTGCTCACCCAGGTAGACTTATATACTTCAAGGAGAGGTTGTGTAATGGCCATTAAGGCTGGCTTTTAGGCTGGCTTTCCTGTACAGTCATTCTCGTCAATACGCTCGTCAAAAGGATGGAGCTCGTCAATGTGCGGAAAGGGCGGAAAAGAGAAGAAAAGAAATTCCGGTTATTGATTTGGTTTGAGGGGAATTTTGTCAGGGCCTGAAATACATCACAGGGCGTTAGCGAAGAAGATTGCTTGTCTCTTACTGCGACCCCGTTTGTGTTATCACGTTATAAAGACTTACCTTCCATAATGCGCTTTGGCCGGTTACAAACGATCAGTTCATGATTACAACTGACTAGACTCAAGAGATATCTTACAAATCTACTCTCTTAGGAACAATAGAAATAATAAGCTTATCTCCATTAGTCTTATAGGGTTAATAAGCTTTAGGAATCTTAGGAGCAATCTGAGACTTTACTAATACTGAACTTAGACTAGACTTAGGAACACTAAACTCTAATCACTTTAACTAAACTTAGCTCCTCTCACTAAACTTCATCAATATAACTAAACTTGGCTAACTCCAACTAAACTTAGCTCAAGCAACAGGAATCTATCTCAAGGAACAACAACAATGACTATCATCTCATAAAAACAAACGATCATCACTAAGACAAATCAACGAGAACATAAGCCCGGCGACATCACACACGTGGATAGCCAACAACACGGCTTAAACTGAGGGTTTTACCAAGACAACTACCCAGACTAGACTTTTCATTTACTTTGAGATATTTTCTTTCATTGTTTAAGAAAATGAGACTATTGTTTCATAACCATGATATTAGTCCTCTTAGTATGACCCGATACTCCTGGCAAATCAACTGCCAACAGCAGGTCGTCGTGGATATTATGTAATCTCCACTGGTGGTTTACCTTGTTATTGACCAGGAACCTATTGACCTAGTGAAAGCAGTAACAAAGCAAGAAGCATATCCTGTTCCAGTGGACTCAGTTGATTCAGTAGTTCCAAGAGCAGCAGCAACCATTGAACCAGTGAATGTGCTAGTAAGGGTCAAGCCCGTTGATCGCCCATCATAAGAGGGAATAGCAAAGCCAGTGAAGGCCGCAGGGGAAGCAGGGGCAGGAATCAGCCGAGGGAAAACACATAGGCGAAAGGCACATAGCAGGGGGCGATACACATTACAGGGGGAAAACACTACAGTCACTTACACCTACAGCTTACGAAGAACCGACACGAACGCATTGCACATCATATAATTCATAAAATCAATAACATGCCCATCCAGCAGGCATAAGAACCGATGGAAAAACGAGCTACAGGTTTGTATAGGGCGCATGGTCTGTTGTTTCATCTTTAGAATATATATATAAATATATAGTTATTATAGGTGTCCAGCTTCCGTCATTCCCTGCCTAGCTTGCATTGCCCTCTTAGTTAGATATTGAATCTAAGAAGAAGAACCAGCACTCGTAGTTTCAGATCCTTCAGTCCCAGCATCAGATTCAACAGCAGCTGAGTAAGCTGCAAAGGTAGATGGAACAAAGCAAGTTAGAGCGGAGCCAGTTCCAATTGCAATTTACAAAATTCGTAGTTGAACCCGTTGTTTATCCTGTCGAAGAGCTCTATCGCACTGGAAAAGATGCCGGCTCCTTTACTGGTGCTTAGTCAGCTGCATCTCGAACTGCATCCGCCTCTGCGGGATCATTTACTGATTCAAGGTCCACTCGACCTGTTACCTCTGCTTCTAGATTTGGATCTGTTGCTGGCTCTCGAGCTGCTACTAGTGGTGCTAGATCAACTCGATCAAATGCCTTTGCCCATGATGCCTCTGCGGCGCGCTGGTTACCCTGGTTATGCTGCTACCTATGCTACCCATGCCTATGCTTATGTGGATTCTCCAACATGAAGGTATAAGCGGATATTTTATCTACACTGATGCTGCTTCCTGTACTCTTGGTTCTTAGTTCCAAAAGTGCCTTTGCCTTGACTTCTTTCATTGATGCTTGCGAGGTAATGGCTTTGCCTCTGATGATGGGTTTGAGTAAGCAAGGTAAACGTTAGGATCTGTTACTAGGACTGGAGAAGCTTCAACGAGTGTTTCTTCAACGGACTCTACATCTGGACCTGGGCCTAGAGTTGCTCCTGCTCCTGGAACTGCTTCATATACAGCTACATCAAGGACTGCTGCTGGGTATAGGTATGCTGTTGCTAGATATGCTACTGATGGATATGCTTCTAGTTCTGCTGCTGGTTAAGATGCTTACCTTGCCATTGGTTCTGCTCCGGCTACCCTTGCTTCTGTGTCTGGGTATGGAACTGCTCGTCTTGGAACTACTGCTTTCTCTGTTTATGCTACTTAATATGGGACTGGTGGTGTAGGATAAGCTGCTACTGGCTCTACCTCTGCCTCTGTACCCTGTGCCTTCGCTTATGGCTTTGCTGGTGGTACCGGTGGATAAAGGTAAACAACTGGGTCTGCTACGTATGGCTTTGTAGCTACCTTTGCTTTTCAGTCTCGATTAACGGCTTAAACTAGTGCTTAATATACTACTGAAGCTACTAGTGCTGCTAGTGCTAGCTTTTGGTCTTCTATATAAGATGCTGTCTACTATGATGCTTATGGATACGGAACTGCTACTTTCACTCCAACTAGGTATTATGGATATGAAACTGCTTACTCAACCGACTCAACCTAATCAACTGCTGCTGGACCTTTGCCATTTGGAGGGAGGATCCCAAGGCTTGACCTTTCGGGACCTTAGGTGGGAAACAGGCAGGTCCTTCTCTTCCATTATATATGAGTTTATTTTGCATAATTCGAAATCTGGCTGGTATGGACACGAATTTAGTCATTCGCCGTCGAAAGCGTATAAGTGAGGTGAGGTTGCAGAAGCCCGCCTCCTAAGAAGAGCCTGCCCCTCACAGCGGATGAACAACATAAACCAGCAAATCAATGGTAAAGGTCAGATCCTATCAGACCCCATCTACCCCCCCCTATAAGGCCTTACCCGCAGCGTGACTCAAGGCCTGTGGTAAGGTGAACAAGAATCTGACCTAAGGAACATGCTGAAGCGTTACTACAAGCAGCCAGTTATTTCTCTCTTTACTGAAGGTGCTACTTCTGGTTGAAGCCTAGCTTGCCCACTTCGTTGGATCCTGTTAGCTATCTCTCTAACATGCTTGTCAAACCAAAGTAAGACCTTACCTAAATCACCTACCCTCAAAGCCCAGTATATCTTCGGTACTTTCGCTACAAATTGGCTATGAAACTACCGAATCATATACATCTTCGGTACTTCCCCTCTCCTTTTAGTCGAGCCTGCTTGCGCACCCTATGACGCCCAGAACCTACGCTACTGGAGCAATCGAACCTACAAGCAAATCCTATCGCAATGCTCACTTGCTACGAAAATCTATCCATGGTACCAACCAAACACTAAGTTCACGTCATTCACACCTCGTTCCAAATAGCACCAATCATACACATTGGGAGAAACACGAAAGTCGTAAACACACATAGAGAGACAGAGGGAAGCACATATTGACAACGGGGGGAAGTACAACCGAATGGACACCCCTAAGCAACCAAACATCATCCGGAGCACATATCAGTCGGGAGGAGCAGATCAATCGGTGAACACAGGTAAGGAAGAGCATACAGATCCATGCAGGGACATAGATCCATCAGAAGAAGCACACATAACATCGGTGGAGCTACGCATCCTCAGTCAGGAGTATACATTGATTGTAGGAGCAAAATGTGCAAAGACTTATTTCAAAAACACTTGGTAATTGCAATTAGTTATTTCAATATTATCTCAAGCTTGGTAATTGCAACATGTATCTATTATTTTGATTTAGCAAATTGTTCTTTTCATAGCCCATCAAGAAAAGTCGTTAGGCGAATACTTCTAAACATAAGGCAAGGCCCTTACATGTTACAGGAAGGCATTGCAAGGCCATTCTGGTAAGGTCATCACTTATAGCTCAGGTAAGGTATAACCTTCTAGCTAGCGATTTGAGGGGAAGAAATCAAGGGCCAGGATACTCTTATATAAATCGCTAGCTATTTTTGGTAAGACCAGGATACTATTTTATTCCCTCAATCTAGCTAGCGAAGGTAGAAGGGAAGGCACTATGGATCGATCGTAGTTGCCGTAACAAATTCACAAATCTGCTCTGCACCCGGGATAACAGAAAGAATTTGTGTAGGCTAGATCTAGAGTGACAGAATTTTCATTCTGGCCTCCACAAATGAAATTCGGTCAAGTCATTCCCGGGATATAAATCCTTAACCCCCTCATCAGATTGGGGAACACACGAAACAAGGATATGAACTGGGTAAATGGAAATGGAAGAGAGATGTTTCCAATTCCGATTCGTTTTCCAAATCAGACGCTTTTTCAACATCCATATGATCTACTAAAGTATATTGGTATTGCCCGTATGATGGAATAATATTTTGGCTCATGGAGTCCCGAGAAGGTATAAACTCCGACCATATATTGCCCGGTGCTTTCTCGGTCAAATACAATATACAAGTGGGACCTGCACTATGAGCAAGCTGCGCGGAGAACCAACCTTGCTTCTCCTTTCTATCCATTAGTTCGCCGTCGTCGGTTCTGCAACTTGGTCGAAATAGGGTTCTACCGGGAAACCATGGATTTTTGGGTTTTCGCCATTGGTTACTGGTCGAGCCACTGGAATGGAATGAGATAAGAATCTCTGGAGATCTCTTCCCGATGTCCTGGGTTTTCCTCTGTAGAATACTTCTCCCGAATGGCATAATTGTCCAATTTGTCCTTCCCCCGATCTCCTTTTTGGGCTCCTCCTTCTCCCTCCTTCGGGATCGTCGTTGGCTTATTCACTGGCTGGAAGGTTCGCAAGGTTAGACCCTCCCCTCGCTACTTACTATAGGGGAGGGGGGACCAATAGGTATAACCTTCCTCGCCATCCTTCCTCACCTTCCGTTGTCAGGTGAGCCATCCTTCATTTGACTTATTGGGTGCCCCTCTCAAATAAGTAACTAGCGTTGGTCGAGCGGCCTTACGGCACCTCTTCCTCACCCTCCGTTGTCGGCAATTCTTCGGGGATTGGGGTGGGTGGGTAAATAGTTAGCAATAGAGCAGCCTTACTAACCTCACCCCACTTATATTTGCTTGCTCAATCATGCATGATGGCGCGCAATGCTTCTTCCCCTGCCTGAACGAACAAATAGGGCGGGTTCTGCAGCCGATCATTTTAGGTCAAATCAATCTCACGTCGCCATATCTATCATGCATGGCCTGACCCTACAATTCATTCCCCCCTCTACACATGCTATTGCCTGCAGCACCCGAACGAACCATTTTGGGGTTTATATATTGCTCAAGGCTGTGCTCGATTATTGATTTAGAAAGTGAGCGGACCTCTCTCTAAGCTCTGCGCCCCCCCCCCTATGAAATGAAGAAATAAGATGAGCTCGGTCCGATGAATGAGATCTTCTTAACCCTTCGGAGTCCCCAACCAACCAATAAGTAGTTGTTGGGATGCCCGTGGTACGGGCGCTAACAAAGGATTGGGATCTGGACCCAGCGAATTGTACATTCTATGCTACTATTATATATAATAAGGGGGTTTCGGAACAGCGAGTGAACTAGGTTTTGGCATCCCATCCTCGAGCTTCCATTTCTTCCGTTAAGGGAGATTCGGGAAAGGATGGAATAGGAAGACGTGTTTCCAAAACGAGCAAGATACGGGTTGGAAAGAGGAAGTTAGCAAAGTTGAACAAGATTGGAATGAGCATAGGAACATGTATCGATGTACCAGATTGGCTAATGCTCCCAGGTTGATGCGATGTATTCCACCGGTTGACGGGGGACTTAATTATTGGTATATTTATCGGTCCAACACGGATTGAAATAGGAGCCGGTTCGACAGGAAGCTTTTGGGAACGCGATGCACCCGGGTAAATAAGAGACGAGATGAATACAGGGGTTAAACGAGCATCCCACACCCGAAAGGTGCCCCACATAGGTTTCCCCCGAAACCCTCCAGTTACTGAGGTCAACAATGTGGAGAAAGCACCTATTTCTGTACCGGTTCCGGGAGAGCGGGGAAAAAGGGGATGTTTTGTTAATGAGAGCAAGAAACTGCTGATAGCCACTGCAATATGAACAGGTATACTCATCCGAGCTGCAGGAACATGTACATGGGTGATTCGATGATTTTCACCTTGTTGAGAATCTGATGGTGCCACCCGAATACTCAAATGAATAGCCATCGCTGTTAAGAACCACCGGAATCCAATGGGGATTTGCGCGTAGCTTCTGGTCTTTGACATAAAGAAAGAAGGTTGTAATAACGGGACGAACATGTTAGAATTTCATCCTAGCTAGTGGAACGAAAGATACATGCATGTATATGGAATACATAATCTATCTAAGGTTATACCGCAAGGTTATACTCGACTGACTATAGGGGGGGGGGGAGGTATAACCGATAGGATTCCGCATGGGATACGTACATATAATGATTCGATCCTAGCGCTTTGTTCCTCGCTCCGCTCGTGGCACTCCTTGCTTGCGGAGCGGCATACCGAAAAAAGAGAGAGAAGGTTATCCCCTTTCTTTCCCGTAGCTCAGGTCAGGTTATCTTCCTGAGCAGAGCTAAGGTAAGTGACCTTACCTTCATGCTCAGGTAAGGTTCTCCCTTACCTTCGGCTCTTGAGGGGAAGAAAGAAAAGGCCAGGATCTTACCGCCCACACCGGCACAGGACACTTCTATTTATTCCCCTCAAAGACTTTAGGTTAAGGCCCAGGACCGTCTGCCCTCTAGAGCCTTATCTTCGAAGTCTTTCTTTACTTACTTTCATCTTATTAAAGTAAGGTATAACCTTGGCCTGGAAACCAACCTTATTAATGAAATAAGGTCCGGAGGGTCTTGCGCTTCCGAGTGCAAGGACCGGCAGGGGCTCGACTGTTAAGGATGCGAAAGCAGGCTCGACTGTTAAGGATGCGCAAGCAGGCTCGACCATAAGCCCCCCCACCCAATAAGTAAATTGAACCTTTAGGTGCTCGACCCCCCCACCAAATAAGTAAATTGAAGAGGACCTTTAGGTGCTCGACCCCCCCACCAAATAAGTAAATTGAAGAGGATGCGGAGCACGCTCGACCAGCGGGAGAGGATGCCCCCGGCAGGGCTCTTTGGTTACTTATTTCGCATCCTTATCAGTCGAGCCCCCTAAAGGGTCCTCTCCCTTATGGTCGAGCCTGCTTACGCATCCTTAACAGTCGAGCCTGCTTTCGCATCCTTGGGTGAAAATGGCTTTCGATGCCATTTCTTTATATACGCTATTTCCGTAAGCGCGAAGCCCTAACACCGTGGATCCAGTCGGTTCAGAGAGAGAAAAGCGCGGGAGAAAAGCGCCCTAACCAGCGCATCATGGAGTCGGTTCGAGAAAAGCGCGGCAGAAAAGCGCCCTAACCAGTTAAGCGCGAAGCCCTAACCAGCGCATCATGGGAGTGGCAGAGAAAAAGCTGTTCCTCATTGTCCTTGCTTTCCTAACGTCAAGCAAGCACTACGTTCCTCTCCTCTCCTCTCCCTTATGGTCGAGCACCTAAAGGTGATGGCGGCCTTATTAGTCGAGCGTGCTAACGCAAAACACTTCTCTTCTTATCGATCTTCTTTAGGCGGCCCCTGGACGACATCGAATGAAAGGAAGGTCCCGGAGGGGCTTGCGCTTCCTAGTGCAAGGAAAGGTGCCCACAAGGTTGGATTAGATCTCAGACCCGTATACTGAAAGTTTGAACCCAGCCATTTTCGGGAGCACTTACATCACCTACCCCTCACTTCCCAGCCCCTAACCCACTTCCTCCTCTCCCTGACCGGTGGCCTAGTTATCTATTCACTCTCCCCCTGTTGTCTGGTGCTCCCTACCCCACTCCGTGCCTTTTGTTTCTTATGCAAAGGGAGAGAGGAACTAGTATTCAGAAACCTTCTTATGAATATGAGTCATTCCACTCCGTGCCTTCTGTTTCATATGCGAGAGGTAGGAACTAGTATTCAGCAGAAACCTTCTTATGGGTATGAGTAAGACCCCACCTTACATAAACGAGAGAGAACCATACCCCCGGACGGGAGTGCTGTTAACCATGGCGGGCGGCTATGTGCATCCAGTTTCTTTATAGCTTCCGTGCAGGCTGTTACACGGTTTCTGTTACATGGATTCGTGCAGGCAGTTATTTGATGGATTCTTGTATGCTTGTGAACCGATGGATGGATGCCTTCGTGCAGTCAGGAACCAACGGATGCCTTCTGTTATTTGCCTCTATGTTCGCTGTTATGGCACGTGAGTTACCCATATTCCCACATACCGGAATCACCTTCAATGCATACCCGAATCACCGTCACAACATGCCTCATCCAACACGGTACGGGGGTGAGTGATTCACAGCCGGGGTATCCAATAGCTGATCATTGCCAGTGGTCGTAGTCAGTGGTTGCAGTCAGTGGTTGCAGTCAGTGGTCGTAGTAAGCCAGTCATTGCAAGCTCTAGTCATTGCTAGAAGTCATAGCCAGTCATTGCTAGAAGGTCAGTGCCAGCCGGTAAAGCCGAGAATCATAGCCAATCCATTGACAGCCGGTCATATAGCCAACCAATCATAGCCAGTGCTCATTGCCCCAAAAAGAGATGGGGGTCATCCAATAGCCGATCATTGTAAGTCTCATAGCCAGGAGGGAGGTCAACAGAAGGTCATTGCTTATAGCCGCTAGTCGGTCCAGGTGTCGATGCCGGTACTCAATGCTGCTACTCAA
>Ga0181464_1001208_pt1 | contig 12762 bp, 15 predicted proteins | sample InSIn2gowninarea_FD_119074 | JGI IMG/M metagenome (GOLD analysis project Ga0181464, IMG submission 119074) | Clean room microbial communities from NASA Spacecraft Assembly Facility at Jet Propulsion Laboratory, Pasadena, California, USA -... ...
CAAATCATAACCCCCATCAAACGGCGCCTCCGTAAACACGGCACTCAATCCCGCCGCCTCCCGCACACTATACCCCCAGTAGATGAGTTACGCATGTCCTCACAAGGCTTTCTCATGCTGTGTCGCAGCATGCGGCCACTGCAAGTGAAAAGAAGTAAGTCTGGAGTGCCCGTGCAGTCAGATTGTTGTATGTCAAGATTTCCTGTTGTAGGTGCCTCTGAATACGAGGACTATAGTGGTCTGCTAATTTGCAGCAAATTTTCAAATTTGAGGCGATTTAAATAGGATCAGTTGTGAGCCAGTGAACAAGCCTTGCTGTGGTTGACTGAGCACGTTTTGACCACCTCGTGCTTTCCCTTTCGCTGAATGCAGACACTCCGCTGCTTTTGAGGCAATTGCTACTGGATCCAAAGCACCCATCCTTTTGCTAACTCTATACCATTCGACCACGCTACGCCTAGCCTCGTTGGTTGGTTTCATGTAAGACCACTATCTGTGGACGACCGTTCAGCCAATCTACTTGAGTTTGTCATTCTCATCACAGAGGTATTTTGCAAGTCAGCCACGACGCAATCTAGTGGTGATATAGCAGGATCTAAAATGCCATCTTGCTGCGCAACCTTATCACAGCCCCACAAGCCTCGCCTCGGGGGTTTACACTGGCTACACCGTTCCAGAACAGAACTCGCCTACCACATGTACCACATGAGTGATTCGTCCTCATCGTCTGCTACCTGCAGGCTCCGGTCTGGCGCCTCTGTCCGGGATTGTGGAAGATCTATTAGCGGAACACATACTCTGGAGGAGCCACAAGGTCAGTACTAGAAATGTAGCTCTAATGAAGGGAGCAGCTCAAGAGGACACCAGCGTAAGTGTGCGCTTCCGTTTGCATATAGCATAGACTAGGAGAGGTCACATAGTGAATTTTCAACAGCGTTAGGAGTTCGTTGTGGATCGTCTAGCCGTTTTCATACTTGACGATGGTGCCCCATAACGAGACGTGTAGGAGGGATATCAGGTGGTCAGTTCGAACAGGAAATATCCTGTGGTAGGGAGAGATAGTGTGGGTGATTCATACATGTGTCTAGATCAGCAGCTTATCAGACTCTTAGAATTAGACCTCTAGAGAGAACTACATCCGAGTTGACCAAGTTTTATACAAGCCGCTATCGCCGACGTAGTTATGGCATGGTGCTGCAATAGACGACTAGATAAAGGGGCGGCTAATGATCGGTACTACACGGCGGCCCAGCGAAGCAGATAACCAATCACGATAGTCTCACACATTAATTCTTTCAGTATCCAGTTACTGCAGAGCATGTACAAATGGCATAAATCGACTAAGCACCTTTGGCACTATATACCACCGACGGAGGTCGTTACGATGATAACGTGCGGCGAGTAAGGTGTCTTTTGTATTGGTAGTATTCGAAGTGTCATTCTACTGAGTCAAACCAGCGAATAAATTTCATCCTCAACCTTCCACAAGTCAATCACATAAAATCCACAACCACCACCCACCATCTAACCGTTCTAAAGTCCTTGACAAAGTTCAACAACTAATCACCACCGCACCACAATTCACGTTGAACACAAACAATCCAACCACATAACCACACCTCCGCAACCCCCAAACAAAACCCATCCTTCTCCACTTATCATTCACCAACCCACAACCAACCACCAAAAATGCCAAAACACAACCCCAACCCCAAACCCACTCCCTCAGACACAATAGACATAGACACAACCCGCCCAACATCCCTCTACACCCCCACCGGCCCACGCCCCCAAACCCTCTCCATAGCCCTCCCCTCCAGCCTGCTCCACAACTCCAAACGCAAACTCGACCTCCGCACAACCCTAGCAGGCCAAATATCCCGCGCCCTAGCCGTCTTCAGCGTCGACGAAATAATAATCTACAACGACGGCGACTCGAATCCTAGCGAAGCCTACTCACTACCACAACCACCAGCAGCGGATCAATTAACAGCCTTCTCGCATCCAGGACACTATCTAAGACTACTGCTAAGTTACCAAGAGACGCCACCGTTCATGCGAGGTCGTTTATTCCCGGTATGCGAGGACTTGAAAGGCGCGGGATTGCTGCCGAGTCTGGATATTCCGAGCCATTTACGTGCCGGGGAGTGGTGTGAATTCCGGGAGGGCATTGTAGTGCGCTCGACGGTCGAGGGATCGTATGTTGACTGTGGGCTTGAAGCACCGCGGTTAGTACGCGGTGTGCAAATTCCTGTGAAAACGAGAGTTACATTGAGGCTGCATGGTCAGGAAGATGGAGAAGCGGAGGCCGTGGCGCCGGATACGCCGAGGGTGGAAGCGGGGTATTACTGGGGGTATAGTGTGCGGGAGGCGGCGGGATTGAGTGCCGTGTTTACGGAGGCGCCGTTTGATGGGGGTTATGATTTGAGTGTTGGGACTAGTGAACGGGGGGAGGATGTTGTGGGGGCGGTTGGACGGATGAAGGATGTTGAGTATAGGCATATGGTTGTTGTGTTTGGAGGGGTGAAGGGGTTGGAGGAGGCGGCTGTCAATGATGGAGAGTTGCAGAAGATGGGGATTGGGAAGGCGAGGGTTGGAGAATTGTTTGATTATTGGGTGAATTTACTGCCTGGGCAGGGTAGTCGGACGATTAGGACGGAAGAGGCGGTGTGGATGGGACTGATGGCTTTGAGAGGGGTAGTGGAGGGTCGGTGAAGAGGTACGAAGGATGAAGAGCAGTGGTCAGGTACGTGGCTACAGCGAGGTTACATCACAAGATTGTTGAAGCCGCGAGAGAGTGAGCGCGAACGGAAGTGAACCAATAGCAGACATTGTGATTCGCAATCCCTATCCGAGGAGACTCTTCTCGACGAGAACATTCGTATCTTGGGAGCATACAGTTCAACTCAATGCATATGGTTTGCAGGATGACTCTGGAACCAAATCGCTATTTGAGTTGCGGGAGGCCTAGTTGGTTATGGCTCGAGCTTCAGTATGACTCTTTCAAACCCAACGAGTCGAAACTACCTAGTACTCCATTTTCTGAAGGAGCGCTGACAGGATGATCACTCGTCCTTCGTCTCGAGATTACCATTTTCGGTCAGTTCCATATCAATGCCGTCCACTACTTTCAATCGATCATTGATCTTCCTTGGGCTCCCTACGACTGCCTCCTCATCCTCGTCAGTGCCCATCTCGAACACCGGTTCCGCATACGTCTCATTGAATCGACACAATTCAATCCAGTCTAGGACTCGCGGCCAGCACCTCACGAATACGTTTTCTTCGTACAGCGTCTCTCCACTAGCATACATGTTACAGCCTAGCTTGTCTCTTCCGCTAATGATACTCTCGGGTGCAGTGGGACTGACTCGGTACGCTCGGGTGCGTTTTGCCACAAAGTTTGTGATCTCTTCGATCTTGTTGTAAGCATCAAGCTGAGACATATCTGTGGATGAAAGGAGTTCTGCGAGTGTATGCTGAGGAGTCATGAGAGCAACGCAGTTGATGCGACCTGACCAAGTAGACCAGTTGTTGACGATGTACTGCAAGGCTGCCGAGCCGACGTACTCCAATCCGATCACCGAAAACTTTGCTTCCGTGTTACAGATATGTTGTGAAGAGGTGCCAGTGGAGGATGATAGGATATGCTCAAAGACATATTGGATGTGCTCCTGGAAAGTTCTATTTCCTGGCACGCGGTTCTTGACCTCGTCAATACGAAAAGGCTGATGCACGGCTGTCTCTCTTGGTAGGTACAGATATTCGCGATCTGTAATGGGGCGACTACCACCACGATACCAGATGAGTTGAGACGGATTGGCGATGATCAGGCCTGGCCGCTCTGTTTGTGGGGGTGATGGAGGGGGAGTATTGGAGTCGGGATCCGAATCTCTGGACAAAGTTGAAGTTCTTCGATCGTTTTCGTTAAGTGGCTTTGGCTCTGGACCGTGTAGGACAGCTTTTACGAAGTTGACAAGGGAGCCAATATTGATGCCTTCATCGCCAGAGACGCGGTAGGATAGGATACCAGGATCAGTGTAGCGGTCTGTGAAGAGAACTATGACATGGCTTTTGGTCTCTATCTCTTTCGAGACAAGGATTGGTACATGTTTGTCAGATTTCGAAGTACCAAGAGGGAGTCGAAGTTGTTCAAGGCCGAGGTCGGTAAGGCGGTCGAGGACAATACGTCGGACGCATGCTATGAACTAGGTTAATGACCAGGTCGATGACGGCAGTAAATAAACTTGCTGTTCATAGCTTCTTTGTAGACATCGTTGACACGATCATTTCGGTTGATTTTGAATTGGTATTTTAGTTCTGGATTCTTGATTTGACGAACTTGGTCGTTTTCAGTGACAAAATAGCCTAGCTTTGTTAAATCAGCTGGAACAATCACATCTGGTGGCAACTGGTTAGGCAGTCGTCTAAACATTGTGGATTTTTAGAAGACGAGGAACTCTTATAGGATTAGTGAAGGTGATCAAGATATTTACGGAGGGAAGTGGGAAGAAGGACAAGAGGCAGGCATGCAAATCAAACGTTGCTGTCAAGCTGGCTTTTTTCCTGGATTGATCTTGTGCTTGATATCATTGTGAAGTCTTGCAAACTTCAGATTTGGAAGGCAGTAAAAAGAACGGATGCGATACTCCGTGGAAGCAAACTTGAGCAACATGAAATGTGACCTCGCCACGCTTAACTATTTTCGGCATCTTACTGAGCCCAGATGGGCTTCCGACCACGACCAGAGAATGTCCACGGTACTATTCATTCCTCTGCCAATTCCTAATGGTGAGGGTGAACACGAAACAATCGTCACTCCTCCTCCTCCTCCTCCTGTAGCACCCGCCATTTCAGACAGATTTCGCGTAGTCATCCTTCACCCACCAAATTCACCACCGAAGTGGAAATTCACCTCCCCATGGTTGGTGGTCGCGGAGCTGCATCGTTTGTGTGTGTCTCCTCTCTTGATCGCAGCCATTGAGATCTGCATGTCTTGCAAAATGTCGAATCTCAGAGGTGTAATGAATGATCTTGTGAAATAAATGTTGTACATATTGTGGTTCTACCAGCTGGCTTTTTTCACTCCTGGGAGGTTGCCGGCTAAGGCATTCATTCGGAATTGAAATCGACCCATTCTGAAAGCTCTGAAAACACTCCTTGCCACACCCCCCATCACACATCTGTTTCTAATCTGTGTAGGTCGGGTATATGCGTGCATGTTGGCCAGCTCGAGCTGCGCCCTCGTTCTTAACGCTTGTGGGAGGGTAGTGTTGCGGATGACATATCTGAGAGCTTGTCTAAGGAATATCAGCATATTGCTCAATGGTAATTAAAGGATATCGCATTGCTGACCTTTCCTCTTCAAACCGCTCAAAGACTTTTCGTTTGGTGTGGTCTCGTATTATTTTACCGTTTACAAATCCGCCAAGATCCAGCCTCTTCGCTCTGAATTGAGGCATGTCAGTCAGATTATCGTGAATTCAGACAAGCTCGAATTGATGGAAGCGCCAAGTCTGTTAAGCGATGTGCTCTTGATAGACCTGCGGCGAGGAGATGCACCTTTGGATCATATATTGCCAAAAGTAGCAGGTTTGCCGGAAGTTTCAATTCTTGGCAATTCTCCTTGCCAATCAACATCACAGGATTTTGTGCACCTCTTCTGTTCTGACTCACCTCGTATATCGCCCATCAATCATGTGGTCGACTGACTCAGACCATCTCGTTCAACGTGTGCTTGCTGCAACTCGGGAGAGTCTCATCTGCTAAACTACGTGATACTGCATGCAAAGGTAACAATGCATTTGCCGGACCTGCAGGCGTCAAACAGGTTGACCTGGAGCTCTCTGTGGAAGCAATGGCGGACGCTGCGAGGAGAGATTAAAAGTAGTATCTTCTTCAATCTTTAAGCCTTGGGCAAGTTTTCTCTTCTTTTTGAATTCATCTCACTATCTACTCCTTATCCTCGCTTGTCCACGTGTACTTTTGCCTCCACAATGCCCACTGCTAGAACAAAGAAAGCAGATTCAAGTTCCGCGCCTGAAGGGACTATCGTTGTCACTGCGCAACAGAGCCGATTTCATGAAATCGATGACCCAGCTTCGAAGGACATTGATGTAAATGATCTAACCATCTCTATTGGCCAAAGGGTGATTGTACAGAATACAAGACTTGTTCTGAAAACTGGGCTGCGCTATGTGTTTGTTGGACGAAATGGACTGGGCAAATCGACGGTTCTCAAAGCTTTAGCCGAACGAAAGATGCCTGGTGTTCCTCCAAATCTTCGGGTGCTCCTACTAGACCAGACACTAATAGAAGAGCGCAGAAAGGAATACGACCAACCGGAACAGGCTGCACAATCCGTCAGTGTACTCGAACATGTTGCATCTAGCGATAAGCGCCGCCAGCGTTTACTGCGTGATTCGACCTTGTTGTCAGATGCTCTACAAGACGATTCTCCTGAGCCAACCAAGATCTCAACCGTATACCGTAAGCTGAAGCTCGAGGAAGCTCAAAGAAGTTTGCAGGAGGCACAACTGCTGGCGCAGCACAGATCTGGTGCTAGAGGGTCCAAAGCCCGCCAAGTCCTTCTACAGCAGGAAGAAGCCGTTACAGCGGCAGAGAATTTGTACGTCGAAAAGCGATAAGAACGCTAGTTACTGACGTTTTGCAGAACGCTGTCCATCGACACAGACAATACACTAGGAGAAGTTGAAGCTGCCACTTCTATGCTCGAGTCCCTGCAGTCAGACTTAGATGCTATTGGATCTGCCAGCATGGAAGCCCGAGCTCATACAGCATTGATAGGACTTGGATTCTCTTCAGAACAGATCGAAGGTTCCATAGGCCAGCTCTCTGGAGGCTGGCAGACTCGTGCTGCCCTCGCTGCCGCACTCATTCAGAAAACAGACGTTCTCCTTCTCGATGAGCCTACAAACTTCCTGGATTTGCCTGCTGTTATCTGGCTCCAACATTATCTCACCACTTCTCTACCAGCAAGTACCACACTCGTTGTAACCACCCATGACCGAGAGTTCGCAGACACGGTCGCTGAAAGCCTTCTGATCCTACGTGTAACCCCTGAATTTACTCTTGAGACATTCACTGGCTCGCTCTCCGACTATTATGACGAAACAAGAAGACAGATCCGTCGCATGACCAAAATGTCAGCAGCCCTCGAAAAGAAGAAGTCGCACATGGAATCCACAATGCAAAACTCCATCGCGGCGGCAAAACGTACAGGAGACGACAAAAAGTTGAAGCTGGCGGCATCGCGAAAGAAAAAGTTGGAAGAACGGACAGGTCTAGAGGTTGGCACCAAAGGTGGAAGATTCAAGCTAAATCGTGACTTGCCTGGATACCATCTTACCAACCGAGCGGATATTGATATTCCAGCACTTGATCCGCCAGTGACAATGTCTATTCCAGACCAGCCATCCAAATTGCGAAACACAGATGGAGCACTCATAAGCCTAGAGAACGTCAATTTCACTTACAACAAAGCGAAGAAGGCCACCCTGATCAACATCAACCTCAACATCCACCCAGGTTCTCGCACAGCTCTAGTCGGCCTCAATGGCAGCGGCAAAACAACACTAGTCAACCTCATCACCAGTACCTTCCTCAACGGCCCATTAGCTGCAGGTAAAACGTCCGGAAATATTTCTCATCACCCACAAGCTCAAATAGCTCAATACAACCAACACGCCACAACAACACTGCTACAAAAAGGACTATCCGAACCAACCCTAACACCACTCACGTATCTCTCCCGCCTCTATCCATCCATCGCCGAGCAACCACTCCGAGCACTTCTATCCGGCCTCGCTCTCCCCCCAGCCACACAAGCGCACACCCCCCTCTCCGCCCTGTCAGGCGGTCAACTCGTGCGCGTAGCTCTAGCAGAATGTCTCCTCCCATCCCCTCCACACCTTCTCATTCTCGACGAGCCTACCACTCATCTCGATGCTGACAGTATCATTGCCCTTATTCGCGCCCTCAAGCACTACCAGGGAGCTCTGTTGATCGTATCGCACGACCGGTTCTTCATCAGATGTGTTGTGGAAGGTATGTCGGTCAGACAGGCTTCATCTACGAGACGCACGGATGAGGAGGAGGAGTCTGAGAGTAGCGGTGATGAAGTAAATGATCAAGCAGGTAGTGTGGGTAGAGTGTATAGGCTGACACGCACGAGTGGGAGGATGATCCACCTTCCTAGAGGTATGGATGAGTATGAAGAGATAGTGGTCAAGCAGCTGGCGAGGCAAGGTATCAATATCTGAAAGTCTCGGATTGGCACCACCCGCTACAGCAGTCCTGCTGTCAACCATCGAATAGAACCAGTCTACTTAATTGTCATACACAGCCTCTTCCCGCAACCATCTTGGCCTGTCCTATCATATCCACTCGATCCCCATCCTCGGTCCTTCACACCACTACTGTACCATTTTACCTGCTCTTTAACTCGCCCAAGTCCCACAACCCCACAACTCCTCTGCCCATCTCCCATCTTTTTCTGTCGTATCCATCAATTTTTCATGCGTTCGGGGAGATCGAACTGGCTGGACGAAGGGTGGTATGTATTATAGGTAGGTAGGCAATGTCTATATTCTGTTATTCCTGTTTGGGATCTGTCTTATGAAACGACGATTTGATTATGGTATACTTAGTATACTATATCGTGGTCGGAGTGCTATTAGCATAACGTGCGCCGTTGGTCACTGTGTTCAGAAGATTACTGTACCTAGGCTAGGAAAAGAAGAAGAGGAAGAAGAGAGTGGTTATCGATGGAATAGTTTTCATTGTGGTGAAGCAGTCTCTGTGACTGCTTGCTTGCTTTCTTGCTTTCATCAGGATGCTATTGACACTGTCTTACAGTAGGTCCGTCGTTTCTGCCGTCATGGCGATTTTTTGCTTCACTCAATCATTGGTTCGCATTCTCGATTTATCTGCTATTTGTTGGGATCGACACTGAGTTTGTGATGCCCTTCATCGTGCTTATTCGTACACTGTTACTCCTCATCGAAGCTCAAGTCAGTATTAGGGTCAGAGTCCTACAACATCTTCGCCTGCAACTCGATCTTCTGCTTGAGAGCGGCAGTGGCAGATGACATCCCCAATGCTTCAGCCTCCATGATCAGACCTTCTTGTTGCTCGCTGACCCATTCCTGAAGTTCCTCTTGCTTATTAAGTCTCTTCTCTCGCTTGTCAAGTCTCTTCTCTCTCATGTTGAGTTCCTTCTCTTGCATGTTGAGTTGCCTCTCTCGGTTATGAGTTTTTTCTTCTCGCTTACTAAGTCCGACCCCTCGCGTAATGGCCTTGGATTGCTGTTCTCGTAGAGTGTTCTCGCGTTGTGTCAAGATTCGATCCCGCTCTGCAGCACGTCGGTTTTCTGCCGCAAGCCCCTGCTCACGGCCCATCACATTGAGGCGTCGTAATGCTGAGAAGTGCTCACGATTTGCTACGTTGCTCGAGCGTACAGCCACATCGTTCTCCTGTCTTGCTACCTGGTACTTCCGTGCTTCGATATCAATTCGAGCCTTTTCCAGATCACGCATTGCTAGCTGAGCTTGGTTCTTGTCGTTGAGAACGAGTCGTGGTGGTGGAAAGTCGTCAATAAGGAGGTTTGATTGATCCGGTAGTATGCCTCCAAAGCTGTCGCTTGGTCGCATCTGGGTCCAGGCTGCTGACATGAGAGATTGCTGATTACCCAAATACGGCACATGATCAGGTATCATCCATGCGAGCGTCTGCTGCGGGTGTGTAATGTTCTGCTCCTGCAAGGGCAACAACGGCCCGGCTGGATGAGCGCTCACTAAGTCTGTATCGGTAGAGTACGACATGATAGCTGGCGCAATCGTCGCAGCTTGTAGATTCTCTATGAGAATTTCTAAAGCATTGACAACCAAGGGAAGTGGTCGAGAAGTGGTTACGGTCGCGATACCTTGGATGGTTTTTCGACGGACCATACAATATGTGGAGGGCGCCCGTAGCTATTTCAAGCAGCACTGAAACAATTGAGTGAGTATAGACAAGCTGCGAATATTGGGCGTATCTCAATTGACGTAGCGTATCGATAGTCGGGTGCAAACTTTGATCCAGCAAGTGAAACTACAATCACTCATATAGCGACTGCGACCTTGCAATTGTGTGTTGAGATTCTGGTATTTCGCCCTCATCATTCCTGGCCTTACCGAGAGGTCACTCAACAGTCCAGTCTAGCAAACCAGTCTCTGACACCAACAACGGAGTTCCTGCGGTGTATCGCATGAAATACTTTTGCGCACAGTTAGCTCAATATGGAGACTGCAAACAGCACCCAGGTCACCATCATAGCCGAATAAAGTCCACTCTCTTGCCCCCAGGGCAACGCTCGGTCGCCACGCATTCTCAACGGTCGTCATGTCGTTATCAGCCCTATTCTAACCTCGGCTCGACGATATTCTGGAGACGACTTCAGATTGTCAGTGCTCAACGGCGTATTTCGCTAGGAGTTGGCTTAATTTGAAGGAAGTTGGTGGCTAACAGGACATCAGGAAAAAAGTTTGAAGCTGAGCGGACAAGACGGTAAATACTCCGGCAACATATCGCAACAGGTGCTTCTATACCGTTGTTCGTGGCTGCTGCGGATCGTAAAGGGTTTGAAAAGACGCTTGCGATGATCTATGATAGCTAGTATCCATGCTATCATCCTCAACACCGTCGTCGAGATCGTCGGCGAACCTCGTTCTATGCGGTGTTTTCAGCGACACTGGCTCATTGCGCGGCTTGAGTTGTATCGACATCCGCTTCTGTGATTCAGACTGTGGTGACATCTCATTTGTCCATGGCCAAAAGTGAAGAAGACTCAACCATGGTAGCCAAGTAATCATGATTCGATTGAAGGGGTTCAAGCGCTCATTGAGCGAAAGATAGCGATCTTCATGCTTGTCGTCCGACAAGTCACCATGATCAGCATTTTCGACATTGGGGCGATGGAGACCCTCTTCTTCCTCGTTTGTCGAGTCCTCCAAGCGTTGCGAGAACAGACCGAAAATGTTGAAGCCAGATGTCGCTTTACTACTGGCCTTGACATTGCGGTGAGATGCTTGACGGCCCAATGAAGGCGCTATATCGCCGTCAGGGCTTCTCCAGAGTTCAAACGAGATCCAAAGAATGCGTGCAAATGAGAATGCGCCGATCAACATAGGCAAAAGTTGTGCTGGTTGAAGTATCTGACCATCGTAAGATCCCTGGTTGGCAGCGAGTACGCCCATTTGGTAATTCTCATTCAATGTAATCTCAATAACGGTAATGATTAACAGAATCCAGACAAAGTTGAAGACTCCAAAAATCCGACGGGCGATGACCAGCTGGCTCTGATTTGCTCCTGTAGCATACCGAAGACGAGTAGTCGATGCATATTGCTTTGCTCGCAGAAATGAGATCATCTTCATTATCCTGGTCATGCCGGCCAGTGGTGCGGTAAGGGTCATTAAGCCACTGTATATCAGGGCCACGATACTTATCGTCATCCCATATGGAGCGGCGTGACCACTAATGGAGACACCAAAAATACTGATGGCGTTTTTGGGGCAAGAGTCTGGAACTTCTCCGTACGGATCCAGGCCAGCTGGCAGGCCGTGGATGCCTACTGTCCAGTACCACAGACCATAAGCGCCAACAGCAGCGATGAGCAGTAGTCTCAGATGGGTGCCAAAACCACCGAAGTGCCGAATGCCATCCAGACCCTCCTTCTGATAGATGATAGTTCGGTAGCCCCAGAGACTGAGGACGCTCCAGATGGTGCCTGCACAAAGCTGAAGTATAATCATGGCATCAATTTGAGTCAAGTCGTCGGACTTGGTGCTGTTGACTATGGAGATGAGCAAGGCGAAAAGGAAGATGGCATTCGCATCGAGTGCCCCGGCGATCTCGTCAATTATGAAGTTGTTGGCGACCCATCCACTGAACCACGAAAAATAGATACCAAGTCGGACACCGAGGCCATACAAGTCGCCGGCTAGTTTCGTGGTGCAGTTGGCAGCAGCAGCTTGTCGAGTCTGTAAGGCATGTAATTGTGGGGTAAAATTGGCATTGAAGACAACCCGCCATAGGACCGTATGAAAGATTGCGGCCAAGGTAAGTACCAAGACACCATTCCTACGAGCCATAACGAGCAATGGTGCCAGCGGATGGTTCGGCACGAAGCTGTTGAAGGAAGAAGCTTTGGAGCATCCTCACTCCTGCTGGGCAGCCGGACTTAATACTGTTCGTTATCCTTACTGTTCCATCATGCAGTCGAGCATCAACCGATGCTGTGAGTGGAAAGAGTATCGCCATTGGTCGAAACACGGCTGAACGGGAGACGAGGATAGCCCGTGGGTGGCTGTAATGTAAGCTACATAAGGTAGGCTCGAGGCCATGCCTTCTGCAGTAGGGTGTCAGCTGGGGTGGCCTGAAGCCTGCCCATATTTTCTGCTGAGGCTATCCAGTTTAGGCTTGCTGCCTGCGCTCTCTTTCCAGCCTGGAACTCTGCTTGTTTCCAGCCTTTACAGAACCGATTAATTCTGTCGAAAATCGGCAATTTCAGATCAGCACTGTCGGCGTGGGTTGCAAAAGAAGGGCCAGAGCCTTCCGTGAAGAAGAAAGCCATGTAAGCCTGATTATAGTTTAAGCTGATGGCGGTAAGCTTTGGAAGAAGCTTAGCGAGGTGAGCAAGTCAGCAACTGCGCAGTGCCAAGCCCACCAGTTGGGACAAGCGCTGGGCCGATGTCGGGTAAA